>Ga0256834_1002509_pt1 | contig 11512 bp, 7 predicted proteins | sample 4281140metaG_FD_190536 | JGI IMG/M metagenome (GOLD analysis project Ga0256834, IMG submission 190536) | Hydrothermal vent microbial communities from East Pacific Rise, Pacific Ocean - 4281-140 | ecosystem: Environmental > Aquatic > Marine > Hydrothermal vents | place: Pacific Ocean: East Pacific... | reverse complement strand
TGGTCGTAGAAATATCTGACAAAAAACTTTCTGGTGAGGGGTTGTTGTAATAGCTACCCAAATAGAAAAGTGCATCATAAGCGTCCACATCCCCTGCGGCATACTCTGCAACACGTTTCATCTCAACATCCATTGAAAAATGTCCGAGCAGGTTCTTAAGCATAATCGCCTGAGAAAGCCCCAGTTTTTGCATCGGAACACCGACTGGCGCATCATATAAAATCAAGGCGCGTGGTTGAACCACTGGTGGCTCGACAATAATAGGATCCCCGCCATGTGCCACAACACACTGCTCAAACGCGTCACCCGTATGTTTTTTCTCACAATGCTCTTGAACCGTACTTTCATTATCGTGCGGTTCTTGTGGCGTAACATAACCGTGTTCTTTTTTACATTGCATTAACGCTTCGTCAGAATGCTTTTTTTCACAGTGCTCTTGCACCGTATTTTCACTGTCATGCACTAGGTCAGAGTGCTCTTTCATACATTGCTTACGACTTTCACCTCTATGCTCTTTTTTACAGTGTTTGTTATATTTTTTCTTATCGTGTTTATGATCATTGTTGTGTTCATGATCATCGTCATCGTTATGCGCGTCCATGCACTGTTCACGATTGTCACCGCCATGCTTCTTTTTGCAGTGTTTTTTATGCTTTTTCTTATCGTGTTTATCATCATCGCTGTGCTTATGATCGTCATCATACTTATGCGCGTCCATACACTGATCACGACTATCACCGCCATGCTTCTTTTTGCAGTGTTTTTTATGCTTTTTCTTATCGTGTTTATCATCATCGCTGTGCTTATGATCGTCATCATACTTATGCGCGTCCATACACTGATCACGACTATCACCTTCATGCTTCTTTTTACAGTGTTTTTTATGCTTTTTCTTGTCGTGCTTATCGTCATCGTCAGACTTATGATCATCGTCATCGTGTTCATGATCATCATGTTTTCGGCCATCACTACCATGTCTTTCATTCCAGTACACAGATGAACCATCGTGTTTTTCCGAATTAAGTTGATACCCATAACCGGATGCATTTGCATTACTTACCATATAAGGCATTACAAACATCATGATACTGGCAAACAAGACAAACCGAACATCAATAAATTCATATGCAGAATGGAGTTTATTTTTTATTATATCCATTTTTTAATTCCTAGCAGTTTGTTAAAAAAACAACATTATTAAAAAGCCTAAAACAAGTTTAAATCTATAAAAAATCTACTCATCTCAAGGCCAAGTCAGCTTCATCGAAGATTTCACACGAACAAAACATTCAATCAAAAACGCCCTCATTAGAGCAAAAACTCATGTTATACGCAATACCCCTACTGCAGAGGGTACCTTTTATTATGGCAAAAATTGAAAGACATCAATTACTTGCCACAAAAAATTATTTTTTTATAAATTAGACCTTTCCATAAGATTCCTTAAAATAGCCCAGAAACAACGCCTTTAGATACGTTAAAATATTTGGCATGTCTATCTAACTTCCCCAAGGAAAACCTAATAATGGTCGAAATTTATGAAAAATTAGGGCTCTTTTATCTGGGTACCGACCTAGATAAAAGCACGCAAGAAGCAACCGATGCGCTAACCCTCTTAAAAAATAAAAATTTCACCACTCATGCGGCCATCATCGGCATGACAGGGAGTGGTAAAACAGGACTGGGCATTGGTTTAATTGAAGAGGCAGCCATTGATAATATTCCAGCCATTGTCATAGACCCTAAGGGCGACATGGGTAACTTGTGCCTCACTGATCCAACTTTTTCAGCCAAACACTTTGAACCTTGGGTAACCGATGAAGCACACACCAAAGAAGTAAACCCCGCTGAGTACGCACTCAAAATTGCGAACCTGTGGAAATCAGGCATTGAAAGCTCGCATCAAAATACTCAACGGGTTGAAACGCTGACTAACGTCAAAAAAACCATCTACACGCCTGGTAGCAGTGCAGGCGTAAGCATTAACATTCTTAGCTCACTGGATGCGCCCCCACCTGAAATACTCAATGATTCCGACTCACTTGCTTCTTACATAAAAACCACAGTGAGCAGTTTATTGGCTTTGGTGAGCATAGAGGCCGATCCTCTCGAATCAAAAGAGTACATTTTACTTGCCCAAATTATTACCCATGCTTGGCTTAACAATGCTTCGCTTAATTTAGAAGCGTTAATTGGTCAAATTATTGCCCCCCCCTTTAAAAAAATAGGCATTTTGCCGCTCGATGCGTTTTATCCGCAAGCGGAACGCTTTAAATTTGCCACCAAATTTAATGCCATCATTGCCTCACCTACCTTTTCGGCATGGTTGCAAGGGGATGACCTTGATATACAAACGCTTTTATACGATGAAAATGGCAAAGCCAAAATAGCCATTTTTTCAATCTCACACTTAAGCGACGATGAACGCATGTTTTTTGTCACCTTGCTGTTAAACAAATACATTGCATGGATGCGTCGCCAAAGTGGCACCTCGGCACTCAAAACCATACTTTATATGGATGAAATTTACGGATTTTTCCCCCCCATTAAAAATCCACCCAGTAAAGAGCCCATGTTGCTCATGCTCAAACAAGCTCGTGCCTTTGGTGTCGGCGTTATTTTAAGCACACAAAACCCAGTAGATTTAGATTACAAAGGGCTCTCCAATATTGGAACGTGGTTTATTGGTCGATTGCAAACCACGCAAGACATTGACCGAGTGATTGATGGATTAGGCGGAAAAGTTGGGTCAAATTATAATAAAAAAGAAATCAAAACCTTATTAGCCAATTTAAAAAAACGTACCTTCTTTTTAAAAAGTGCACACCTTGATGACATTCGTTTATTCAGTACGCGCTGGGCACTCAGCTATTTAAAAGGCCCCTTAAAACGAGATGAAATCAGTCGTTTAATGCAAGATCAAAAAACACAGACTGCCGTAAACGCCACAAAGCAACCTCGTAGCAACGCCTCCAATCAAAGTGGCTTTGAACGTTATTCAGGATTGGACAATAGTATTCCTCAATATTTCACCCCTGACCTTACCGAAAACAACCACTACCACGCCAGCATGATGACCTACACTACGTTGCATTTTTTCAACCAAACTCGTGGAATTGATATACAAGAAACGCATTATTTTAATCTGGCATTAAATGCTGACGATCAAAAAACTGATTGGGATCAAGCCATCACCAACAACGATTCAACTGATACCCCGCCCTTTAACCAACTCCCAACACGACCTCCTACGAATGCAAAATATGCCTCCCTTCCCGCGCATATTAAGCACGATAAACAGCTAAAAAAAACCAGCACCGCACTCAAAAACTGGTTATACCACGAACGCAAACTGACCCTCTATCGTTCTCGTAGCCCCAAACTCGAATCCAAACCCTATGAAACCCTTGCCGATTTTAAAGTCTCGCTTAATGACGTACTCAACGACAAAAAAGAGCTGGAAATACAAAAACTGCAAACACGTTACAATAAAAAAGAGAACACCCTTCTCAAGCGACTTTCTCGCGCTCAAGAGCGTGTTGAAAAAGAAAAATCAGACAGCAAAGGGTCTATGATCAATACAGGCATTGCTCTATTAGGCGCACTGTTTGGACGAGCATCCGCCGCAAAGACCAAGCGAGTCATTAGCAAAGGCAGCCGAGTTTTTAAAGAGAGAGGCGATGTCAATCGTGCTGAAAACCGCGTGCTTGAAGTACAAGAAGACCTCGAAAAACTGGAATATGAATTTGAAGATAAGGTCGATGCCCTAGCCGAAAAATTTGATATTGACTCCATAACCATCGAAGAATTTGCCATCAAGCTTCGTAAAACGGACATTGAAATTGAAAGCATTGCCGTTGTTTGGGCTACGCAATGAAAGCGATAAAAAAATTAAATTCATTACTTTTAAAAAAACATTGCTAAATAAAAAACATAAGCGTATAAATAAGGTGTAGGATTTTTTTCATTAATTATGAATTTAGTCTAGCTAACTATTTTTTAAGAGATTTCACATGTTAAAACAGGTATTAATTGTTATTTTTGTACTCCAAGGCTTTGCATTTAATGCAATGGCTAGTACAAATATGTCTCAATTTAATCAAGCTGAAATCACTAAAATGCAAATTATGCATCAAACGACAGACACTCAATCTGAGTCATCTCATTCGGGTTGTCTGTCGGAACAAAACCAAATTGCAAATAATTGTTGTTCAAATGCGGAAGGGAGTTGTCATAACTTAGTCTGTAACTCTATTCACGCAACCAGCCTGTTTGATACCAAATCCCCTCATACATTTCACTCTGTGATTCAAATCAGTGATGCAATTCCACCCTTTAGCATTTCTGTGCCTATTATTTCATTTCAACCTGAAACCCCTCCTCCTCTCGTCTAGAAACTCATCGCTTCTAACCGAAGCCATAAAGCACTCAAGTACCCTTTAAACGAGATCAAACATCCAACGTTTGCTTTCCCGTTCAAAATATCCAATTACGTGCTTTAAATTATTTACCCCCCCTATTCAATTTAAACAGCAGGAGTGGTCTCATGACGCATTCAACCTCAAAACAGACACCGATAAACCACCTTAATCGCCGACAATTCGTCAAAGGCATGGCTCTGACTACGGTCGCCGCTACCCTAGCCAGCCACATACCCAACGTACTGGCAAAAAATGAATTTATCTCTCACGCCGATGGGCTGCCCAAACAACCCATTTTAACAGGCACCGAATTTGACCTAACCATTGCGGAACAACGTGTCAACATTACGGGTTCACCACGCATTGCAACCCTTATAAACGGAAGTCTTGCTGGCCCCACCCTAGTTTTTCAAGAGGGGGATACCGTTACCCTTCGAGTTAAAAATGAGCTAAATATTGACTCCTCTATTCACTGGCACGGGTTAATTTTGCCCTATGAAATGGACGGCGTTCCCGGAATCAGCTTTGACGGCATTAAACCAGGTGAAACCTTTGTGTACCAATTTAAAGTACAACAAAATGGCACCTATTGGTATCACAGCCACTCTGGATTTCAGGAACAAACAGGTGTTTATGGTGCGATTGTAATTTTGCCTAAAAAACCAGAACCCGTTGAAGCGGATCACGACTATGTGATTCAGCTCTCAGACTGGTCGGATACGCCGCCCGAAAAACTCTATGCCAACCTTAAAAAAATGGGCGATTACTACAATTTTAATCAACGAACCGTTGGGGATTTTTGGAGTGAAATTAAAGCAAAAGGCTTTGCTAAAGCGTGGCAAGACCGCGCAATGTGGAACAGCATGCCGATGTCCGATCGCGATCTCTCCGATATTTCAGGTTCCACCTACACCTATTTAATGAATGGACTATCGCCCAATGCCCATTGGCGTGCCGTGGTCGATTCCGGTAAAAAAGTGCGTCTGCGTTTTATCAATGCCTCCGCCATGACCTTTTTTGATGTGCGAATTCCAGGCTTAAAAATGAGCGTGGTCGCGGCCGATGGTAATTTAATTCAACCTGTCGAAGTGGATGAATTTCGTATTGGGGTGGCCGAAACCTATGACGTGATTGTCGAACCCGATACACAAAAACAACCCTATGCCATTTTTGCCCAAGCGATTGATCGTTCAGGCTACGCCATTGGTTCACTCACCGCAGATGCCTCACAACTGGCAAAAGCCCCCAAAATGAACCCTTACCCCATTTTAACCATGACCGACATGGGCATGGCGCATAACATGTCCAATATGTCAGGGGGTTCCGAACACGATGGTCACGCAATGGATCAAAAAATGCAAGGCATGAACCACGCATCCATGCCCAAGCACAGCAAAATGAAAGCGATGGATCACTCTGGACATAATATGGCTCAAATGAACAGCATGAAAGGCAATATGGATCATATGGTCATTCCCATGGACATGAACCCAAATTTGCCTCAAATTGACGTGCCACGTAAAGATGGCCCTCAAATAGACATGCGTGCCAAAGCGCCCAAATATCGTTTGGATGATCCTGGTGTTGGCTTACGAAACAACGGACGAAAAGTACTCACCTATGCCGATTTAAAAAACCTCTACCCAACTCGCCATGAGCCAAAACCGACCAAAGAGCTGGTACTGCATCTCACGGGCAATATGGAGCGTTACATGTGGTCGATTGACGGTATTCCTTATGACGAAGCCACGGTTCCACCGTTAGAATTTAAGTACGGTGAACGTATTCGCATTACCTTTATTAACGACACCATGATGAACCACCCTATGCACCTTCACGGTGTTTGGAGTGACCTAGAAACGGGCGATGAAAATCATATTCCTAGAAAACACACCGTTGTAGTGCAGCCTGGTTCTAAAATCAGTTACCGGGTCACAATGGATGCAAAAGGCGACTGGGCATATCACTGCCACTTGCTTTATCACATGACGGGCATGTTTAGACGTGTTCACATTCGATAATGCACTTTTGTAACGACGCAAGCTTTAGGAGAACCCTCATGAAAAACCAAACAAAAACATGGCTAACAACTGGCCTGACTGCACTCGTATTCATCACCTCACAGGCTCAAGCAGGTGCCGAACGCGACCCTCTACTTACCTACTTTTTAATGGATACATTCGAAATCAACAATGAAAGCGGCAACCCCACCAGTTGGGATGCCACCGCTTGGGTGGGCAAAGATTGGAACAAACTCTACCTTAAAACTGAAGGGGAGAACGTGAACGGTCAAATAGAGTCCGAAAACCAACTGCTTTACAGTCGCCCCATTAAGCGATTTTGGGACATTCAAATGGGGCTCGCGTACGACACGACCCCAGAAAACACCCAGACATGGGGCGCGGTTGGTCTACAAGGGTTAGCGCCCTATTTCTTTGAAACCAATGCGGTGCTACTGATGAATTCAGACAACATAGGATTTCGATTCGACACCGAATACGAAGCCTTAATTACGCAAAAACTGATTTTAACCCCCAGTCTTGCATTAGATGTATACAGCAATGACGACCCAAAAATGGGACTCGGTTCAGGACTCTCCTCCTCACAAGCCGAACTGCGCTTACGTTATGAGTTTACCCGTAAATTTGCGCCCTACATTGGCGTGACACACAACCACACTTACGGCAAAAAAGCCGATTACACCAAAGCAGAAACAGGCAGCATCTCAGAAACCAGTTGGGTAGCAGGATTAAGGTTTTGGTTTTAAATTCAAAGCGATATAGACAGAAGGGGGGGGGATTTAAATTTTACCCCCCCTACTCAATACCCAAAAAATTAAAAGGACAAATCACATGAAAATGATACGATTTATTCCCATGCTACTGCTAATCAGTACAGGAAGCTATGCTCAAATAGAGAGCATGAACGAAAGGTGGTACTCACATCAAGACGTGCAAAAAGGCCAACAAGTGTTTACACAATACTGCGCCAGCTGTCATGGTACGCAAGCACAAGGTGTGGTCAAAGACTGGCGTGCCGAGCTGCCTAATGGCAAATATCCCGCTCCCCCACTTAACGGCAGTGCGCACGCATGGCATCACCGTCTTAAAGCACTGGATGGCACCATTCAACGTGGCGGCCTCCCAATAGGTGGCACCATGCCCGCTTTTAAAGACAAGCTCACACGACATGAACGCCTGCAAGCCATCGCCTACTTTCAAAGCTTTTGGTCAGACAAAATTTACCAAGCGTGGCTCAAACGCGGAGGCTTAAAGCCCTAAACTCCTAAGAAACAGCCTCCCTTTAAACGCGCTCAAAAATTGAAAGGATCACCCTATGACACACTCTATGAAACACCAATACAAAGTCATTGGCATGTCTTGCGCGGGTTGCAAAACCAGCGTTGAAAAAGCCATTTCCAGCCTAAAAGAAGTCATTGACGTTCAGGTTGATGTCGAAAATGCCTCTGCAACCATTACCATGACGAAACATATCCCGCTAGATACCCTGCAAGAAGCACTTGTTAAAGATAAGTTGCACTACACCATCGAGTTAGAACAACCGAATAAACCAAACAAATCTTGCTGTGGCGGTTGCGGTGGGGGCTCTAAATCCACAGAAAAACAAGCCGAAACACAAGACAAAAAATCCTGCTGTAGCACATCACATTCCAGCCAACCCACGGCACCCGTTACAAATGGCAACGGTGTATTTTATTGCCCCATGCATTGCGAAGGCGACAAAACCTACGACCAAGCGGGCGATTGCCCCGTTTGCGGCATGGATTTAGTGGAGCAAGTTAACTTACTGCAACCCACCCAATACACCTGCCCAATGCACCCTGAGATCATTCGAGACAAACCCGGTGACTGCCCCATTTGTGGCATGGATTTAGTGCCTCTTGACCCAACCGAAGCCAATGAAAAAAAGGCCTATCAAACGCTGGTCACCAAAATGAAAGTGGCCACAGCCTTTACCATTCCTGTATTTATTGTCGCCATGAGTGAATTTATTCCAGGACAACCCTTGGCGGGTATTATGAGCCAAGAAAAATGGAACTGGGTACAACTCATATTAACGCTTCCCGTGGTATTTTATTCCTGTTGGATGTTCTATGAACGCGCTTATAAGTCTGTAATCACTTGGAATCTCAACATGTTTACACTGGTTGGGCTCGGTACAGGGGTCGCTTTTTTATTCAGTGTAGGCGCCATGTTTTTCCCCGAGATATTTCCCCAAGAATTTAAAACCGAAGCAGGTACGGTACACCTCTATTTTGAAGCCACCGCTGTGATACTGACCTTAGTGTTGCTCGGGCAACTGCTCGAAGCCCGCGCGCACTCTCAAACCAGTGGAGCCATTAAAGAGCTGCTCAAACTCACGCCTTCCGAGGCCATTTTGGTTGAAAACGGCGAGGAGCGCGTGATCTCCATCCACGACATTAAAGTGGGTGACTTACTCCGAGTTAAACCAGGCGACAAAATTGCCGTGGACGGTGAAATCACTCAAGGACACAGCAGTGTCGATGAGTCGATGATCTCTGGTGAACCCATTCCCGTGGATAAATACGAAGGCGATAACGTTCGAGCAGGCACCATTAACGGCACCAAATCCTTTGTCATGGAAGCCCAAAAAGTGGGCGCCGACACCCTGCTCTCTCAAATTATTCAAATGGTCAACGAAGCCAGTCGCTCTCGTGCCCCCATTCAAAAACTGGCCGATACCATCTCTAAATACTTTGTGCCCGTGGTGGTGGTGGTCTCCTTCATTACCTTTATTGTGTGGGCGAATTTTGGCCCCGAACCTGCGTTGGTCTTTGGTTTTGTAAACGCCATCGCCGTACTCATTATCGCCTGCCCTTGTGCCGTAGGCTTAGCCACCCCCATGTCCATTATGGTGGGTGTAGGCAAAGGCGCTCAATCGGGTATTTTAATTAAAAATGCCGAAGCGCTTGAAGTGATGAATAAAGTCGATGTGTTAATTACCGATAAAACAGGCACCATCACCGAAGGCAAGCCATCGGTCGAAAAAGTCTTTGCGCTTCCAGAAAGTAACTCGATTCAATTACTGCAAAAAATTGCCTCGCTTAACCAATACAGCGAACATCCACTGGCCGAAGCGGTTATGAAATACGCCAAAGAAAACAACGTGACCCTCATCGAGGTACCCGATTTTGAAGCCATTGCAGGCAAAGGCGTGGTGGGAACCCTTCAAAACCAAAAAATAGCCGTCGGTAATTTAAAGCTGATGCAACAACTGAACGTCAATATATCAGACGACCTAAACACCCAAATTCAAGCACAGCAACAACAAGGAAAAACCGTCTCTTACATTGCCGTCGATCAAGTTGCGCTAGGCTATGTTGCCATTTACGATGCGATCAAAGAGAACAGCAAACAATCCATTGCCGAACTGATAAGTAAAGGCGTTGAAGTCATTATGATGACGGGCGACAATCACAACACCGCACAATCGGTCGCCCGTGAATTGAACCTAACCAGCTTTGTCGCGGACTGCCTTCCCGAAGATAAGCTCAATAAAATCAAAGAACTGCAAGCGCAAGGAAAAATCGTCGCCATGGCAGGAGACGGTATCAATGATTCCCCCGCTCTCGCACAAGCCAATGTGGGTATTGCGATGGGAACAGGAACCGATGTCGCCATCGAAAGTGCCGAAATTACACTCGTAAAAGGCGATTTACACGGCATTGTTAAAGCCAAAACCTTAAGCATGGAGGTGATGAAAAACATTAAACAAAACCTGTTTTTTGCCTTCATTTACAACAGCCTTGGCATCCCCGTGGCTGCGGGAATTTTATTCCCTGTATTTGGCATACTTCTCTCTCCCATCATTGCTGCTGCCGCAATGAGTTTAAGTTCCGTATCGGTTATTGTGAACTCGCTAAGATTAAGACGTATTACGCTTGAGAAATAACACAAGAACCTCTACACACCGCATTTTAGGTCGTAGGGGAAGAGAGGGGGGGGGGAATTGTAAAACACATACACTATTCAAATACGTCCCGTCTCTTTCAACACCAGCATCAACGCGGCATAGGCTCGGCCTTCACTAAAATGCGGTTCGTTTAGTAACGCCCGCCAATCATCCAAATGCCACGGCACAACTTCCAACGGTTCAGGCTCATCGCCTTGTGCTGTTTTGGGGGTTAAATCCGTTGCCAATACAATATGGGTATAGTGCGTCATGTAGCCCGCCGCTAAACTAACCGAATCCAGTAGCTTGGTTTTGACTGGCAAAAACCCAATCTCTTCTTGACTCTCACGCACAGCGGCTTGTGCCCAACTTTCACCTGCATCAATTTTTCCTTTAGGAAAACCCAGTTCATAACGCCCCACCCCTGCACCGTATTCACGAATCAGCAATAGCGTACCATCCTCTAACAACGGTACAATCAACACGGCGCCATCCGAGCCACTTAAAATACGCTCATACACCACCGTTGTGCCATTCGAAAACGTTAACTCCTGCGATTGAACGGTAAAGACCTGTGATTGCGTTGCAATTTTTTCTGAGATCACAATAGGCTGTTTTTTTGACATATTACCAACTCATTTCGTTTAAAATATGACCTTTCATCATACCCTCAAAAAAAGTGAATTACCATGAATGCCAATCTCGACTGGCCAAACATTGATACCGTATTACTGGATATGGACGGAACCCTATTAGACTTACATTTTGACTGGAATTTTTGGATGGAAGTGATTCCACAAGCCTATTCGGATAAAAACCAGCTCTCACTGGAAGCCGCTAAAAAAATCATTCATGAAAAAATTCATTCACAAACAGGCACCTTAAATTGGTACTGTTTGGATTATTGGACAGATACCTTGAGCTTACCCATTGCCGAACTCAAACGAGAGTTGAAGCATCAAATTCAAGTACACCCAGAAGTCATGGACTTTTTAGCCCAGCTCAAAGCACACAATAAACACGTTATTATGGTGACCAACGCACACCGAGACAGCTTAGTGCTTAAACTGGAAATGACTGAAATAGGCGATTACTTTGATTGCATCATCTCATCGCACGACATTGGCCTACCCAAAGAGAACATTCAACTCTGGTCA
>Ga0256834_1002508_pt1 | contig 11518 bp, 6 predicted proteins | sample 4281140metaG_FD_190536 | JGI IMG/M metagenome (GOLD analysis project Ga0256834, IMG submission 190536) | Hydrothermal vent microbial communities from East Pacific Rise, Pacific Ocean - 4281-140 | ecosystem: Environmental > Aquatic > Marine > Hydrothermal vents | place: Pacific Ocean: East Pacific... | reverse complement strand
AGGGCAGAGAGGAAAATAAAAGGCTGGTCAGCATCAAAACGCAAAAAGCGTTTGACGAGGTACGGAACGAGTGGTGTATTCAAGAAGCAAAAGCACCTTTTTTCGGTCCGCTTTTACCACAACATTGCTTGTACTTTTTACCGCTGCCACATGGGCACGGGTCATTACGGGCAATTTTTTTACCTTGCACAACATCATCATCACTACCGCTATTAAGCGACATTTGCATCTCTCGCTGTTTTTGTTCTTGTTCTAATTTTGCGGCAAATGCTTCGGCTTGCGCCTCGGCATCTTGCATTTTAAACTGAATAATCTGCAAGGTTTTAATGGTTTCATACTTAATCGTTTCAACCAACTCTGTAAAGAGATTATAACTCTCTTTTTTATACTCAACCAATGGATCTTTTTGATTGTAAGCACGTAGACGAATACCTGTTTTCATCATATCCATAGAGTACAGATGCTCGCGCCATGCACTGTCCAATGCTTTAAGATAAATCTCTTGTTCAATACTGGCAATTGTTTGAGCATCAAGAACAGACATCTTCTCATCATAACTCTGCTTCACCATAGCAATGAGATCCGTAGCCACATCTTCATACTCTTTACCGCTTAATGCTTCCGTATCAAGATCAAAATTAATCTCCTCTTTGAGCACCAAAGCAAGTTTTTCCAAATTGAAATCTTCATGTGAAGCACCATCATAAATATCACACTCCAGCAATGTTTTAAAGAGGTACTCTTCACGAATTTCATTGATTTTATTACCAATATCAAAATCAGGATCTAACAGGTCATTTCGGAACTTGTAGACAATTTTTCGCTGTTCATTGGCAACATCATCATACTCAACAATATTTTTACGCCCTTCAAAGTGAAGGTTTTCTACTTTTTTCTGCGCTTTCTCTACGGCACGTGTTACCATTTTCGACTCAATATACTCGCCGTCTTCAACCCCTAAGCGTTCCATGATACTTTTGATTTTATCTGATCCGAAAATACGTAACAGGCTGTCTTCTAAACTCAAGAAAAATTGGGTTTGTCCAGGGTCACCCTGACGACCGGAACGTCCTCGAAGTTGATTGTCGATACGGCGGTTTTCATGACGTTCCGTACCAAGAATACATAATCCGCCCAACGATTTAACTTCATCATTTACTTTAATATCAACCCCACGTCCTGCCATATTTGTAGCAATAGTCACTGCTCCTTTAGCACCCGCACCTTTAATGATTTCACCCTCTTGCTCATGATTTTTGGCATTAAGAACAGTGTGGGCAATCTTCTCTTTTTTCAAGAGTTCGTGCAAGAGCTCGGACTTCTCAATAGATGCCGTACCAATGAGCATCGGCTGCCCTTTTTGTTGAAGCTCTTTAATTTGAGCAATGACCGCTTCAAATTTTTCAACTTCGGTTTTATAAATCAGGTCATTTAAGTCATTACGGATAATAGGAACATTCGTCGGTATTGAAATAACATCGAGAGAATAAATTTGGGAAAACTCTGTTGCTTCAGTCTGTGCCGTACCCGTCATACCGGCAAGTTTGTCATACATACGAAAATAGTTTTGAAAGGTAATGTCGGCTAAGGTCTGGGTCTCTTCTTTAATTTCGACGCGCTCTTTGGCTTCAAGCGCTTGGTGCAGTCCTTCAGAAAAACGTCGTCCTTCACTTAAACGACCCGTAAACTCATCGACAATAACGACCTCTCCCTCTTTAACCACATAGTCCACATCAATTTCAAAAAGATAATTGGCTTTGAGTGCCTGATCGACATGGTGCGAGAGTGCCGAGTTTTCTAAAGAGTAGAGATTGTCTACTTCAAAAAGCTCTTCCGCTTTGGCAATACCCTCTTCCGTCATCAATACTACCCGGTCTTTTTCATCAACCGTAAAATGTGCATCTTTAACCAAAGCTTTAGCTACCTGATCGGCTTTGATGTAATTATCGAGTTTACGATCGGTCGGGCCCGATATTATCAAAGGGGTACGTGCTTCATCAATAAGAATCGAGTCCACTTCATCAACAATAACAAAGTGGTGACCCCGCTGCACCATATGCTCTTTGGAGTAGCTCATATTATCACGTAAAAAGTCAAAACCAAACTCATTATTGGTTCCGTAGGTAATGTCAGCTTCATACTGCTGCCGCTTAATGGCAGGATCATGCATATCTTCAAGAACAATACCGACGCTATAGCCTAGAAACTCATACAAGACGCCCATCTCTTTACCGTCTCGTGATGCCAAGTAGTCATTGACCGTAACCAGATGCACCCCTTTATCCATCATGGCATTGAGTACAATAGGCAAGGTGGCAACCAAGGTCTTACCTTCACCCGTTTTCATCTCGGCAATACGCCCTTCATGCAGTACCATACCACCAATTAGCTGCACATCGAAATGACGCATATTTAAGACACGCTTACTGGCTTCTCGTGTGATAGCAAAAGAGTCAACCAGTACATCGTCAAGCGATTTTTCATCACGATTCACCTGCTCTTTCAGTGCTAAAAATGCAGCCTGAAGTTCTGCATCGCTCATCGCTTCATACTGAGCCTCCAAGGCATTGATCTGCTTGACTCTTTTGCTATATTTTTTAAGTTCACGGTCATTTTGCGTTCCAAATATTTTTCCGAACATCGTCTGTAGCATGGTATTATTGTCCTACTCTCTCTCTTATTTTATCGCGATTGTAGCACTTTAAAGATAACCTTTTGCTAAAGTAGCACTATTTATACTAATATTATTTAATATCTTAGTCATTTACCATAAAGCTTTAATTTACATGTATAATTTCAGTTATGAAAATATTACTGCTTTGTTTTACCTTTATAATAACGCTCTGGGCCAAAGACAATGAACTGTACAGTTTTAGTGCTGACTTCAACCAAAGCATTCAAGATGAACACAATAAAACGATTAGCTACCAAGGTAGCATCATGAGTAAACGTCCAAATTTTGCACTATGGCATTATAAAAAACCGATTGAAAAAAAACTTTATGTCTATCACAATGTTTTAACCATTGTTGAACCGGAGATGGAACAAGCCATTGTAAAACGGGTGTCTGATAATATTGATATTTTCAGTATCATAAGCAATGCTACTACAATAGATGCCAATCACGCCGAAGCACACTATAACGATCAAAAGTTTTTATTGACATTTAACTCCGACCACCTGCTCTCCTCCATTGCTTATGATGATGAACTTGATAACCGTGTTACCATCAACTTCTCAAAACAGCAGTATAACCTTGAGCTTAATACTACACTGTTTAAAGCCGTCATTCCCGAGGGGTTTGATATTATAAAATAATTTTCTCTTACACATTGATGTGTCTCAATAGAATACACTTCTCTTTTAACTATACTTCCAAAAATAGTTAAGGACATTCAATGAGTGAATTTTTAAACAATCAGCCTTCACCCTATGACAATCAGTTTCCCAAAGGGCACCCCGTACGCGTTTATCTTGAAGAGAACCTTCTCATACGTGAGTATATTCGTCAACTTCAAGCAACCAGTATTGAGAATAATTTAGAATTTTTTACGGAACTTTTCAATAAGCTCTCTACCGTTGAGCTGCATTTTGTACGTAAAGAGAATCAACTTTTTCCCTATTTGGAAAAGCACGGCTGGACCAGTCCCTCTCAAAACATGTGGGCCTTTCATGACCAGATACGTGAAGAGATTAAAGCAGCGCGTAAGGCACTTAAAAGCGGTGAAGTAGAGGCTATTATCTACACTACTCAGACCTTGTTTCGCTCCTTAGAGCATATTATGCAGGTCGAAGAGGGTCGACTGCTTCCCAATGCACTGGAGCTCTTAAGTGAGGAGGAGTGGAAAGAATTTCGAGAAGGTGATGCAGAGATCGGCTGGATGTTTGAAACACCACCGCCACCCTACCCTGAAGAAGTATACATACACCCGGGTGAAGATACACAACGCCGAGAACTCCCTTTTAGTATTGACGATGCGACCCATTATGATGAGGGGTACTTAACACCGGCACAGGTTAATTCCATTTTTAGAATTTTACCGGTTGACATTACCTACGTCAACGAGAACGATCAGGTCGTTTTTTACAATCGGGGCGATGAGCGTGTTTTTCCACGCAGTGCCGGTATTATTGGGCGTGAAGTCAAGTTTTGTCATCCCCCTAAAAGTGTCGATCAGGTACTTCAAATATTAGAAGAGTTTAAAGCAGGACGACAAGATGTTGCTGAGTTTTGGATTCAATTTAAAGGACAGTTTGTCCATATTCAATATTTTGCTGTACGCGATGAAGACGGTACTTACAGAGGCGTTATTGAGATGAGTCAAGATGTAACACATATACGCTCTCTTGAAGGAGAACGACGTTTACTCGATTGGGATTAACCTCATAACAGCTAGAAGATTACATGTAAATCGAAATAGTACGATTTACATGTAAATGATGACAGAAGATTAATCGAGCTTATAATCTGGAATCAGGTTGAAGTTAAGATATTTGTAAATCTCTTCTTCTTTACCACCGATCTTTTTAGGAACAATATTTAAATACTCCTCTTTGGTCGGTAGGTACCCTAACATAGCACACACAGCTGCGAGTTCCGCTGAACCGAGATAGACTTGCGCCCCTTTACCCAGACGGTTGTCAAAGTTTCGTGTTGATGTTGAAAATACTACTGCACCATCGGCAACACGTGCTTGATTCCCCATACAAAGAGAACACCCTGGAACCTCGGTACGTGCACCCGCTGCACCAAAGAGTGAGTAGTACCCCTCTTCAGTCAACTGTTTCTCATCCATTTTAGTCGGAGGACAGACCCACAAACGTGTCGGAACAGCGCCCTCACCTTTAAGCACTTCACCCAAGGCACGATAGTGACCGATATTGGTCATACATGAGCCGACAAACACTTCGTTAATAATATGCGGACGTTTTGGATCGGCTAGAATCTCTGTTAAGGTTGCTACATCATCCGGATCATTCGGACATGCCAGAATCGGCTCTGTAATTTCATTAAGATCAATCTCAAGAACAGCAGCATACTCAGCATCAGCATCAGCTTCCATTAAAACCGGATTGGCAATCCACTCATTCATTTTATCAATACGACGTTGAATGGTACGTTTGTCTTCATAGCCTGATTCAATCATCTGCTCCAACAGCACCACATTTGATTTTAAATACTCCAGTACCGGCTCTTTGTTGAGTTTAACGGTACAAGCAGCAGCACTACGCTCTGCTGATGCATCGGAGAGTTCAAATGCTTGCTCGGCTTTAAGATCAGGCAGTCCCTCAATCTCTAAAATACGACCGGCAAAAATATTTTTCTTCCCTTTTTTCTCAACCGTTAAAAGACCTTCTTTAATAGCTTTGTGTGGAATGGCATTGACCAAGTCACGCAGTGTAATACCAGGCTGTAGCTCTCCTTTAAAACGAACCAATACCGATTCTGGCATGGTTAGCGGCATAGAACCCGTAACACCGGCAAATGCGACAATTCCCGAACCGCCGGGAAATGAAATACCGATTGGAAAACGGGTATGACTGTCTGCTCCGGTACCTACGGTATCTGGAAGTACCATACGATTTAACCATGAGTGAATTACTCCGTCACCCGGACGCAATGCAACACCGGAACGATTGGAGATAAAATCAGGAAGCGTATGATGCATCACCACATCTGATGGTTTCGGATACGCAGCAGTATGACAGAATGACTGCATAACCAAGTCAGCATTAAAACCAAGAGCAGCAAGCTCTTTAATCTCATCACGTGTCATTGGTCCGGTAGTATCTTGAGAACCGACCGTTGACATTTCAGGCTCTACATACATACCGGGACGAACACCCGAAAGACCTGAAGCTTTACCCACCATTTTTTGCGCTAAAGTAAACCCTTTGCCATTATCGGCAGGCTGTTCTGCCGTTAAGAAAATATCACTAGGCCCCATACCTAAAACACTGCGTGCTTTTGAGGTTAAACCACGACCGATAATCAGTGGAATCCGACCACCTGCACGAACCTCGTCGGTAATGGTATTGGGATTTAATTTAAATGTGGCAATACACGTACCATCTTTATGCGCTTCACCTTTATACGGATAAATATCAATGACATCACCTGTATGCATATTCGTAACATCCAACTCCAACGGGAGGGCACCCGAATCTTCTGCCGTTGCAAAGAAAATAGGGGCAATAGTACTGCCAAGAACAACCCCGCCGGTACGTTTATTGGGAACACCTGGAATATCTTCTCCCATATGCCACTGCACAGAGTTGATTCCTGATTTACGAGAACTTCCCGTTCCTACAACATCACCGACATACGCAACCGGATGACCTTTTTTCTTTAATTCGGCAATAGTACCGATAGGATCATCCATTTTTGCCACTAACATGGAATTTGCATGTAGTGGAATGTCCGAACGTGTAAACGCTTCTGATGCCGGAGAGAGATCATCGGTATTGGTTTCACCTTCTACTTTAAATACAGTAATAGTGATTTTCTCTGCCAATTCCGGTTTATTGGTAAACCACTCCGCATTGGCCCAAGAGGTCATCACTTCGGTTGCCGCAGCATTACCGGCTTTATGAAGTTCTTCTACATCATTAAATGCATCATAAACTAACAGTGTCTTGCTAAGTGCTTTCACCGCAGCAGTCACAACAGCAGCATTTTTAGAAGAGAGTGCATCAATCAGAGGTTTGACATTGTAACCTCCAAGCATCATCCCCAGCATCTCCACTGCTTTTTCAGGAGCAATACAGTCTACTGTAATAGTTTCCGCAGCCACATCGTTTAAAAATGCTGCCTTGACGTAGGCAGCATCATCAACACCCGGTGCAACACGATTACTCAGAAGGTCTAACAACTCATCTGTACAATTACTCTTAATCAGTTCAATTACCTCTGCTGTCTGTTCAGCTGAAAGTGGAAGGGGTGGAACGCCTAAAGTTTCGCGCTCAGCAACATGTGCTTTATACTCGTCTAAAAAAGCCATTATGACTCCTGCATGAATTTAAATTTAAAAGACGATTATATCAGAAGAACAATTGAAGAAGTTAAATATGTTACGAGACTACACATAGGTCCAAAAAGTAATTGAACTTGCGTGTATTATAGTAACACTTATTGAAGAATTTCGCGGTTACCTTTACTGTTAGGAGCTGAGAGAACACCGCGTTGTTCTAACTGTTCAACAATGTTAGCTGAACGGTTATAACCAATTTGAAGTTTTCGTTGCAGGTAACTGATAGATGTCTTTTTATCGGTTAATACTACATTTTTGGCCGCTTCATACATGGGGTCAAGCTCTCCTAACGTAGCTCCACCCCCATCAGTAGAAGCGGCACTCTCATTAGGATCACTTAAAAAAGCATTGTTATATTGCGGTTCACGCTGCGCTTTAATGAATTCTACAATATGCTCAATTTCATCCTCAGAACTCCACGGTGCATGCAGTCGAATCAAACCGCTCATACCCGGCGGTGTAAAGAGCATATCACCACGTCCTAAAAGGGACTCAGCACCTTGCGCATCTAAAATGATTTTACTGTCAACTTTCTGCCCTACTTTGTAACTAATTCGTGAAGGGAGATTGGCTTTAATGAGTCCGGTAACAACATCAACACTCGGGCGTTGCGTAGCGACAATAAGGTGAATACCGCTAGCTCGTGCCATCTGTGCCAAACGAGCAATAGAGAACTCCACATCTTTACCACTTGTCATCATCAAGTCTGCCAACTCGTCAATAATGACAACAATGTACGGTAGTGCTTCGCCACCCTCTTTTTTAATCTTCTCATTATAGTTTTCAATATTTTTCGTACGACTCTCACTCATCAACGCGTAACGGCGTTCCATCTCACCGACCATATTGCTCAATGCCGCAATAGCCTGTTTTGCTTTAGTAATCACCGGCGTTAGCAGATGCGGAATGTCGTTGTAAATAGAAAACTCCAACATCTTCGGATCAATCATCAGCAGTCGCAGTTGATCGGGTGAATTTTTGTACAACAGACTTAAAATCATGGCATTGATACCCACACTTTTTCCACTACCGGTTGTCCCGGCAATGAGCAAGTGCGGTAACTTTTTAAGGTCGGTAATAAAGGGTTTGCCGACAATATCTTTACCCAATGCAATGGTAAGCGGCGACGAGGCCTCTTTAAACAGTTTGCTTTCAAAAATTTCACGTAAATAGATGGTCTCAACACTTTTATTGGGTATCTCAATACCGACAACATCTTTACCCGGAATGGGCGCTTGAATACGGATAGTCTCTGCTTTAAGTGCCATCGCCAGATCATCTTGTAAATTCAGAATTTTTGAGACTTTCACATGCGCTGCGGGTTTAAACTCAAAGGTCGAGACGACCGGACCGGCATAGGTACGGATCACATCGCCTTCAATCTTAAATTGTGCCAGTTTTTCGATGAGATGCCGAATTTTATCGTCAAGCTCTTTCTCATCAATGGCATTTTTCTGTTTAGGTGCCACTGCTAAGAAGTCCAGCTTCGGCAGTTTAAAGTTTTTGGGTTTTTCGGTTTTGCCTTTATCAATCTGCTCAAGAAGTTTTTTGTTCTCTTCAAGCTCTTCGACAACGACGGCGTGTTTACCCTCTTTTACTTTTTGTGCCAAGGTTACTATTGTCGCTTTATCTTCAGAAACCTCCTGATCTGAAGTAACAAGCACCTCTTCTTCGACAACTGAAGCGGACTCTTTTTTCTTTTGAACTAGGTTAATCTCTTCATTTGAGTCGGTTTCAACTGCTAAGAGTGCCGGCTTCTTTTTGGGTGCTACACGCTTCTTAATCGTTGCTTCATGATGTTTAACCGGTGTCGGCTCAATCACTTCAACTGCTTCATCCTGATTGAGAATAAAAGCTTTTACCGGCTGTAACAGCTCTTCAACACCCTTATCTACAATAAGTATGACCGATAAAGAGAGGGTCATTAGCCAGACAACACCCACCCCAAACAGACCAATATAGGGAGAAAGCATATCAACAAAGTGACCACCGAAACTACCGCGTAGTTCATTATCTACCGCCATGGCTTGAAAAATAAGCAGCGAAAAAAAGAACAGCGCATAGGCAACGATCAATTCTATACCGCGACTGCTCACCATAGGGTGACGGTAAAAATAGTACAGAGGAATAATTAAGACCAGCAGGTAAACGTATGAAAGAGCACCGAAAATTTGATGATTATAAGCTGCAACCAAAGAACCGAAACTTCCAATAAACTCAGCATCAGAAAGAATGGTAGCTACTCCCAAGTACAGAAGCAACCCTATTGTAATAATAAAGAGTGTATCACGTAAAATGATATTTCCTTTGAAAAAGTAATAAAAAATAAATAAGAGTATATCAAAAAAGCTCCACAATCAGGAGTTTTTTGACAAATTTTTAGAGATAATTAACTAAAGAGAGTTGTGAGATTTTAGAAACCGTCGAAAGTGTTGCTTGTTGATTTAAACTTAGCTGTTCCAAACGTAAGTATGCTTCTGCTATATCAGTATCAATAGTCTCTGAACGCAACGTTTGTGTACTAATGAGCAGCATATCTGTTCGCTCTTGTGCATTGGTCAATGTATTGGAATGTGCCCCCGATTGCGTCTGCATACGAATCGTGTGATCTAGCAGATCGTCAAGCATACTCAACGCATTAGAAATACCATTATTTCTTGGATTGTCTGCATTACCATCAGGGTGACCTCGCGCCTCTTTTACCGCAAAAATCGCCTCATCAATCACACCGAAAAAATCTGTTTTCGGATCGCGTACGGTAAGTGCATTATTGGTATTAAACGTTGCCATAGCACCGTTAGTATTGGTAAAATCATCACTGTTATTGTCATACATTGCAATATTTGCCTGCGTAATAATGTTATTTTTATCTACAAATTCAATACGTCCATCTGATGTTAAGCTGACACTGGAGTTAGCATTAGAGGCTTCAACTGCGGTACGATAGCCGGCATCATTATCAGTCGGTACTTCATTATTTATTGCCATATTAATCACATCAAGCAGTTGACGATAGGTCATATCAGCACCATCGGTATCGGCTCCGGCACCATTAGCAATTGTATAATTATAATCTCCACTCACCGTTGCCGGAGAACCAAAGTCAATATCAATATTATATGCACTACCGTCAATACGGTTGCCTTCGATATGCAGTGTGGAAGAGAGATTTGAGAAGACATCAGTCAATTTTGTCTCATCAACAGCAATGCTGTTATCGGATGAGACAATTTGAGGCATGTTCGAGCTCACTGTTGCACCTTCTTGTGTGAACATCGTTCGGTCATAAATGGCAGCTTCAGCACCTGTTGCGGTAGCAGTGGAGGTTAAAGCACTTTTGTTAAATTCTTTAATGGTGCCGCCAAGCGTATCAATATCGGTGGCTGTAGCACCTGTATTACCTACAATGTGAAAATCTAATTTGCTCGATCCTGTCACCTTATCTGTAATTTTGATATAACCGTTATCCATACTTACATTCACTCTATCTCCATACGCATTAGAAATACCTGTAAGCAGATCATCAACCGTATCGGTATCATTCAGAGTTATGACCTCTTTAAATGTACTACCGTCACTTTGAGTACCGCGTATATAGAAATTTTGAACTCCGCTATTGCCATCCATTAAATCCAATATCGAGTCATTTGCCGTTATGGCCTCTGATGTTGTTGCATTCGTTAGCTTTATGTTCGTCGTTACCTCTCTTTGAACATTGCCCTCATCACCAAAAAAAAGATCTTGTCCTGTAATGTTGTATTTTTGTTGAACATCATTACCAAAAAAAGCATTCATATCACCATCATTACCATTATAGCTGCCATCTGCATCAATAGGTTTCACACCGGTATTGGTTCCAGAAAAAAGATATTTACCGTCAATGGAGGTATTGGCAAGACTCATTAGGTTGGTTTTCATCCCTTCAAGTTCAGCAGCAAAGGCATAATAGCTCTCCGCGGCATTTGTCTCATTAGCTGCAGCAAGCAGTGTCGTTCGAAATGAACGTAATATACTCTCCATCTCACCAATGGTACTGTCCGTTTGCGTACTAAACTTATAAGCCGCTTGAGAGCTGTCTCGCACTTGAGTCAGCGTTGCCACTTCATCATCAAGTCGAAGTGTCTTTGAAAATATTTCAGAATCTTCATGAGCATACTGAATGGTACGCCCTGAAGAAATTTGACGATTGACATCAAAGAGTTCTTTATTGAGTTGTGTATTGCTGGTATCTATGTTTTTATAGTACATTCCACTCGTAATTCGCATAAAACACCTCCACGCTACATCTTTTCTTAATAACTTTTACATACTATCGACACAATAGCAAAAATATTTACATGTAAACGTATTTACAATATTTTAAGAAAAAAACGACTATGATGTCACTCCCCATTCACGTGCCAGTATGGTGAAATTGGTAGACACGTCGGATTCAAAATCCGATGGCTTCACGGCCGTGGCGGTTCGAGTCCGCCTACTGGTACCAC
>Ga0256834_1002507_pt1 | contig 11519 bp, 11 predicted proteins | sample 4281140metaG_FD_190536 | JGI IMG/M metagenome (GOLD analysis project Ga0256834, IMG submission 190536) | Hydrothermal vent microbial communities from East Pacific Rise, Pacific Ocean - 4281-140 | ecosystem: Environmental > Aquatic > Marine > Hydrothermal vents | place: Pacific Ocean: East... | reverse complement strand
TTTCGCCTCGTCATCGCACCTTTTCCCTCTCACTCCCGCCTATGGGGATTTTTGAGATGGCTTCTCTAAGGAAGCTCGGCGGCGCCGAGGTCGTTCACGGAGCTTCGCGGCTCACCTTTTTGGTGGGGCACATAAGTGTAGCGGACGCTGTATTTCGCATCTATCTCCGAAGGCATCGCCTGTGCCCTGCCCCGTACCTGCGGCGTATCGACTGGCAGCAGTGTGGTGATATCTATAGGCGCTTCCGCCGAAGAGGTATCTATCAGGTTCGAGACGCCGTTGACTACCGGACTTTCACCTGCATAAGGGTAACATTCACCCATCGCCTCGGAACCGTTCCAGTCGTCGCTGATCCAGTTGACACCCAGATCGATGGTTCCGCTTGCACGTCCGAGACACAGATAGGCCGCTTCACTCCCTGCCGTTTCGTTTGTGAAGTAGATGATATTGTTGAACAGCTCCACCCTCTCCTCGGCGGGAGTCCCTTTGGTTTCATCATAGAGATAGATATCGAAAAGCCGCAATCTCCAGCTGTCGCTCCTATCCTGGCGGATAGACATCGTATTGTTGAAAAAGTAGAGTGTTCCTTTGCGCGCAAGCGCCGGGTCATTGTCATAGCCGTAGTGTATCAAGGAGCTCGCAATCGTTTTGCTTCCGACATGGTCGATGAAGTTTCCATAGACATAGGTTTTCCGGTAAGCCGCTTCCGCCGCCCGCACTTTTTCCAGTCTGTCCGGATCGGGCCGGGCACCGCCAAGTGATTTGAGGTACTCATCCACGATATACCACGAAGCGGCATCCTCCACCTCTACAAGATCCAGTACCCGACTGCTTCCGCTCTCGAACCAGTTGTAACGTATGACCGATCCGGCCACTCTCTCTTTCAGCGTTGCACCCAAAGAGCCGGGTGTATTCGGTCCGAAACGGTTGAACTGGTAGATGGCACCGATAGACTGGATATAAAGAGCGTGTTGGAGATAGCTTCCGGCCTCCCCATGCCCGTGCAGATAGTTTCCTTCGATAAGAATGTTTCTTGTAAGGCTCGCCTCGTTATACTCCTGTGACATGGTAAAAATACCGTTGCCGCAATTTTCGAGCTCGTTGTCTCTGATGACAATATTGTCCCCCGCCTGGACCCGGATACAGGCTGCACCCTCTTCATATCGATCCAACGAGCCGTCCATACGCCTGTAATCAAACGTTTTTTTGGCATTTTTTATATGCAGGCCCTCTATCACGATGTTGTGCACTTTCCGGTCGAAGTCTCTGTTCCAGAGCAAAACCATAGCAAGCCCCTCCATCGGCCGGTAACTGCCGTATGCGGATTGGTCATCGGGATCGTTTTTCGCCATGTCGCCGTCGAGAACGGGCCTCTCACCGTTCGGCCCCCTGACACCGCAAATCCTGATTGGCTCCTCTTCGGTTCCGTCACCGCTTATGACGATCTTCTCTCTATAAGGCTCCTCACGGTAGAAAATCCGTACCGTATCACCCGGCCCGAGAGTCTCCCACGGGACATCGGAAATGGAGGCGTATCTTTGGGAAGGTCCGACAGTAATGTCTCTGCCGGAACCGGTATGCAGACACTCATACCGCTGTACCTGGGGGCTGGAAATCGTCTGGTTTTCTTCAGCTTCTGCAAGCTCCGTTTTGTTGCACCCTGATAAAACAAGCAGTATGCCCGCCCCCGCTATCGTCGACAAGAGAATTTTCACAGTACGCTTCATGATGCCCTCTCCAAAATAGTTGATAATAGAAAATTATATAACTTTTTTGTGGATCAGGCAGAAAGGGTTTATAGTAGTTTATATTTGCACGATAGAAGAGGGCGAGTGCCCTCTTCCCCTGTCAGAAGCGTTCGCAGCGCTCCTCTTTGAATGCCATAGCTTCCGCTCTTTGAAGCAGCTCTTTCGCGCCGGCCTCTATCATGATATCGGCGAGTCGTACTCCGATATCTTCGGCTTCGGCTCTCGGTGTGTCGATGACCTCTTTCAGTATCTCCGTACCGTCAGGAAGCCCGACCATGGCCCTGACCAGTACCCTGTCGGGGAAGACTTTGGCATTGACCGCTATCGGTACCTGGCAGCTCCCTTCGAGGCGTCCTACAAAATCGCGCTCGATCTTGGCGGCAAGTGCCGAATCCTCATCATTCAGCACTGCCGCTACTTTGGCCACCTCTTCGTCATCGATGATCTCGATACCCAAAGAGGCCTGGCCCGAAGGCGGGATCATGACATTGTCATCTATCGGATCGTGGTAGGGAACACCTTCGAGCAGCCCGAGCCGCTTCATTCCCACATACGCAAGAATAATCGCGTCATACTCCCCTTCCGCAAGCTTTCTGAGGCGGGTGTTGACATTTCCGCGGAGATTTTTTATTTTCAAATCGGGGCGGATCGCTCTCAGCTGCATCTGGCGGCGCAGGCTCGTAGTCCCTACGACGGCACCTTCAGGTAGATCCTCTATGTTTTTATATTTGTGTGAAAGAAAGCAGTCCCTGATATCGTCCCGCTTCGTAATCGCCGCAAGTGTCAGCCCTTCGGGCATATGGGTCGGAACATCTTTGAGACTGTGCACCGCAAGGTGGGCTTTGCCCGCCAGCATCACATCTTCGATCTCTTTCGTGAAGAGCCCTTTGCCGCCGATCAGTGCAAGGGGCTTGTCGAGTATCTTGTCTCCGGTAGAAGTGACGACTTCGAACTCTATCTTCATCTCGGGAAACGCTTTTTCAAGCTCAGACTTTACATACTCAGCCTGCCAAAGCGCAAGCTGGCTACCACGTGTTGCAATAATAAGTTTTTCCATATTCCTACTTCTTTATGAATGATTTGTATTTTTCTCTCGTCACATCTTTCTTGCCGTCGGCAAAAACGGTGGGAGTACCGGTCACGAGCATTTTTCTTGCCGTGATCCGGTCATGAAGAATCACTTTTTCGATTCTCTTGTCATGCAGCTGCTCGGGGGTGATCTTCATACCGGTCTCTTTTTCCACAATTTTCAGTATCTTTTTTTCATCTTTCAACTCAGGGTCGATATCGATTTTGTAGAGTTTGTCTACTATCTCTTTTTTTCCGCGAAGCTTCGCTACCTCCATCACCCGTACCAGCGTATCGGATGCCGGGTGGATCGCACTGAGCGGCAGATGGTAATAAAAGAGTGCGATTTTGTCCGGATTCTGCTTCACCGCTTTGAGCAGCTCAGGCACATACATCCTGCAAAAGGGGCAGAGCGGATCCGAAAAAAGAATCAGCTTGTGTTTCGCATTGGGATTTCCGTAAAGAAGATGGGAGTGCGCATAGATATCGGCCGGAAGTTTCGGCTGCAGTATCGAACGGATGCTCCTGCCGGTTTTTCGGTCGATAAGCTCCGCAGTCATCAGATTTTTGCTTACAAAAAGAATCGTCTCAAAATCGATTTTTCTTGTATCCTTTCCGCGTGTAAGCTCGAGGTTCGCTTCGACCACATAGGCGGACCACCCCTTGACACCCGGTATCGGAAGCTTTTCGGCCACCTTGATGCTGTTTATCTTCAGCCCTTTGTTCTGCATGAGCCTCTTTTTGACATAATTGACGACATCGGTGTCGCCCCCGGCGATTGCGAGACTACTTCCTATGATCAGGATGGTCAACAATCTCAACATCAATGACATCACACTCTCCTTTTTTGAACTCATTTTCACTCTCCATTTCAGGTCCTCTTACCGGACGGCTCTTTGCAAAAAATCTTCTCGCGATAAAACCGGAAAAGATACCAAACTGGAGCAACAGCCCGACGATATCGGTAAAAAAACCCGGAACGATCAGCAATATCGCCCCTACGAGCGCCGCGAGGTTCTGTTTCTGAAAAGATTCCGGGGTGATCTCCCCTGCCATCATGGCACGCATATTTTCGGAAAAAGTATAACGGAAATTCGTTAACAGGAGCAAACCGGCCAGGGCGCTCACGATCACCTCGATAAAGGTCCAAAACGGCCCGATGGCTGCCGATATCTCTACCGATACGAATATCTCCAGAAAGAGGTAGATAAGAAAATAGATCATCCCAGCAGTTTGGCGACTCTCTCTGCCGCCTCCTCTGTATCCGCCTCTGTCCGGTTCAGCCCGGCACGCGCCACTATCTCCACTTTACCCTCAGACAACCTCTTGCCCACGACCACTGCATACGGAAAACCGATAAGCTCAAAATCTTTCATTTTGAATCCGAACCGCTCAGGCCTGTCGTCCAGGAGGACATCGACCCCTTTTGCCTTCAGCGCTTCGTAGATCTTCTCTCCGGCAGAAAGCTGTGCCTCGTCTTTGACATTTCCTACAACGACCACCGCTTCAAAAGGTGCGACACTCGCAGGCCAGATGGAGCCTTTGTCATCGTGGTGCTGCTCTATAACCGCTGCCAGAAGCCGGCTCACACCGATACCGTATGTCCCCATGACAAAAGGCTTCGATTTGCCGTCCCTGTCGAGGAAGCTGGCCCCGAGCGGCTCGGAGTAGCGGGTACCGAGCTGGAAGATATGCCCCACTTCAATCCCTTTTGTATAGGAGAGCCTGCCGCCGCATTTTGCACAGATGTCACCCTCTTTCACCTGCACGAGATCGGCGAACTTCTCTTCGTTCAAAATATCCAGATCTGCACCGACTATGTGATAGTCCGGTTCGTTGGCCCCGCAGATCATCTGCTTCGCTCCCTTCAGGGAGTTGTCGAAAATCATCGGAACACCAAGATCGGCCACAAGTGCCGAAAACGGTGCTTTGCCCTCTTCCGGTTCGTTTCGCATGATAGAGACCGGCCCCATATATCCCGGAACGAGACCCGCGGCTTCGAGCTCCTCCTCCGTCGCGTCCTCCAGTTCGTTGGCGCCTACGCTGTTCGCCGCCTTGGTCTCCTGCAACTCGTCGCTTCCTCTGAGGAAAAAGAGGACGATCTCACTTCTGCCCTCGTCATAGAGAGCTTTTTTGGCGACACATTTGAGCAGATAGTAAGGGTCTACATGAAAAAAGTGCGCCAGCTCCTCTATCGAAGTCACCCCCGGAGTATGAAACTTCGTCAGGTCCGCTTCGGGGGCCTCCGGAACATCCTCGCTCTCCGAGCGCCTGGCCGCTTCGATATTGGCGGCGTAGTCGCAGCCATCGCAGACCACGATGGTGTCTTCACCGCTGTCGGCCAGCACCATGAACTCTTTGCTGCCTTCGCCTCCGATGGCTCCGCTGTCGGCCTCGACCACCCGGAAATCAAGCCCCATACGGGTGAAAATCTTTCGATAGGTCGTCTCCATCAGCTCGAACTCCCGCACCATATCCTCCCGGTCGGCATGGAAGCTGTAGCCGTCTTTCATGATAAATTCACGCCCCCTCATCAGGCCGAAACGGGGCCGCGCTTCGTCCCGGAACTTCAGGTTGATCTGGTAGAGATTCAAAGGGAGCTGCTTGTAGCTGTTCACGAACTGCCCCGCAAGCTCCACCATCATCTCTTCGTGTGTCGGTCCCAGGACGAATTCGTTCCCTTTTCTGTCCTCGAAACGCAGAAGTTCGGCCCCGTATTTTTCATAGCGCCCGCTCTTTTTCCAGAGCTCAGCAGGGGTGACGAAACCGAGTTGGACCTCCTGGCAGCCCGCGGCATCGAGCTCCTCTTTCACGATGGCCCTGACCTTATCCAAAACTCTTTTGCCCAAAGGAAGAAAATCGTAGATGCCGCTGGCGACCTGAAAGATAAACCCTCCTCTTACCAGATAGATATGGCTTGGAAGCACGGCATCTTTCGGCGCCTCTTTCAGCGTGGGGATCAGCAGTTTTGAAAACCTCATCTTATATCATCCTTCATTACGAATTCACACTTGTATTTATCGACCATCTTCACCTCTGCATCGGTCTTGAAGATATATTTCATCGCCTCGATGATCGTATCGGCACGAGGCTGCTCGGCGACATCTCTGAGCTGTTTTGTCGGCGTATGCAGGAACTTGTTGAATGCATTGTGGACAAGCTTTTCGACATTTTTCTGCGTCTCCGGAGGGATGAAGCCCTTTTTGACCGCCCGTTCTATCTCCGCCATAGCGGCTCTGCGCGCCTGCTCTCTTACATCTTTTATAAGCGGATCGATCATCAGGGTTTGAAGCCATTTGAAAAACTCTATCGTATACCGGCCAACGATTTCGTAAGCTTTTCGTGCCTGCTCTTTTCTCAGCGCGAGGTTGCTGTCTACGATCTCTTTCAGATCATCTACCGCATAGATATTCACCGATATATCGTCTATATCCTCTATGTCTCTCGGAACCGCCAGGTCGAACCAGTGTCTCTCGAACGATGTCGGCTCCACCATACTCTGCGTAATGACCTGGTGCGGTGCACCGGTCGCCGTAAAAAGAAGCCTGTAACGGTTGATATAGTCGCCGAGAGCGTGAAACGGTTCGATATCGACATGATCTTTTATCGCATCGGCGATCTTCTTCGCATTCTCCATGGAACGGTTGAAAATGATGACGTTGCAGCCGTTGGCGACAAGGTGTTTCGCTACGATCTCACTCATCTCACCGGCCCCTACGACCAGCCCGGTAAAACCTCCGAGGTTGCCGCCCATCACCTCTTTCGCCTGTGAAACGGCGGCACCGGCGACCGAGACCGGGTTTTTGGAAATTTCTGTCGTATTACGGACATCGGCAGCGCATTTGAACGCATAGTGGATCAGCCTGGAGATCTTCTGCGAACAGAAGTTGTTTTCGAAGGCAAATCTGAATGCATCTTTCAGCTGGCCGGCGATCTGGGTCTCTCCGACGACAAGGCTGTCGAGGGAGGATGCGACGGAAAAGACGTGGTGTACGGCCCCCTCGTCTTCATAGATATCGGCCCGCCCTTCCAACTCCTCTATCGAGAGACCGCTGTGAAGATGGAGAATTTCAAATATTGCGTGCAGGGCGGCGGAGGGGTTGGAAGTACTTGCCAAAAATTCGACCCTGTTGCAGGTAGACAGAAGAACCGCTTCGTTGACCCCTTCGGTCTTCAGCAGGCTCGAAAGCGCCTTTCTCTTCTCTTCATCATCCGGGAAAGCCAGTTTCTCTCTGACTTCGATATCGGTATTTTTGTGTGAAAAGCTGACTACTACATACTGCATCAAAAATCCCTCTCAATCATAGCTGTGACGATATCGGCCAAAGAGGTCTCACCGACTCCCTGCATCAAGGAGACCGCTTCATCCCCAAGCTCCCTGGCATACATATATGCTTTTTGCAGTGCCCCGCTCTCCTCCATCGCCGCTTTTATCCACTCCTTCTCGTCATCATCGAGTCTCTTTCCGTGAAGAGATATCAAACGCTCTTTCCCATCCTTGTCGAGCGCTTCGTAAAGATAGATATACGGAAGTGTCGTTTTACCCTCTTCGAAATCGTGCATCGCAGGCTTTCCGAGCTGTTCACTGCTTTGTGAAATATCGAGTATATCATCCACGATCTGAAAAGCGATGCCGAGGTTTCTGCCGTAGACGGCATAGATATGCGCCTCTTTGCCGGCAAGCATGGCAGCGGATGCGGCAGTCGCTTCTATAAGTGCAGCTGTCTTTTGGTAGATCATCTGCATATAGGCATCGGGGTCGGGCTGGAAACGCTTTGAGAGGCGCACATCCATCATCTCTCCGATACTGAGCTGTGTAACGGCGGATGCAACCTTTTTTGCTATCTGACGCTCGAAATCCACAAGCTCTTCAAAGCCCTTCGAATAGAGTATATCGCCCATCATTACGGCCTGTTTGCTTCCTTCCGTGGCATTGAGAGAAGCGACCCCTCTGCGAACCATGGCATCATCGATCACATCGTCATGAAGGAGGCTGGCTGCGTGTATCATCTCGATAATAGCGGCAAGACGCACCGCCTCTTCACCGCTTCCCGCAATTTTCAAAACCAGTTTCGCACGCAGTCTTTTTCCGTGAGGCAGGTTTTCGTAGAGTTTTAAAACCTCTTGATTACAGAGCCCTGTTACAAAACTTTTCATCACTGATTCTACACGTTCCAACATTCTTTTTCACTTTCCTTCCGCGTAAAAAATCTCGCTCATTCCGTAATCTTTTATCATAAGATCGAGAGCCGCTCTCCTCTTTTTGCCGTCGAACGCTTTGAAAGCTATGAGTGCATAGGGCGTCTCAAAGTTTTGTCTCGAGGCATCGTCCGCTTTCGGAAAGAGGTCGATTTTATAAGAGTCGAGCCGATAGCGGGCATACAAAAGCGGCTGGTAGCTGTGCTTGTCGTAATTTACATGCATGACCAGACCCCCGTTTTTATACAGGGTCCAACGAAACGTCAGCCGATGGATGCGTTTGCCTTCATGTATCTCGATCGTCTGCTTCTGATCTTTTTCAAGACTGAATGTCGCATAGTGGTCCCATCCGTCGCCGGCTCCAAAAAGAGGAGTAAGCAACAGGACGAAAAATACCGCGAAAAAGGTTCTACTCATTCTGCGTCAGAATGTTTGCGGTCAACTCTATAAATTTACTGTTTTTGCAGTTATCGAGCTCTTCCGAAGGAAGGTAAGAGCGTTTACGAACCTCCTCTTCTATCTCCTCTTCACCCATTTTCTCTTCGAGCATCGCCTCGAGAACGCAGATCCGCTCAACCATTTTTTCAAGCTCGGCCTCTACCAGGTTCCTGTTGGCATTGTATACAATATCGAAAAATTTCGCCTTGGGAGAACCGCCGGAGAAGATATCTTCCAGATCATCGAACAACATATTTACACCTTCTTGATATAATCATTTATTATCTACCGATACGGTATTACAAAAAGGGTTATTATACCATATCTGATTTTGGGCCGCTCCCGACCTCTTCAAGAGGTGCAGGCTCCTGAATGTAATACCCCTGCGCCACATCTATACCGAGTTCACAGACTCTGTCATATATCATTTCGTTGCTGACAAACTCCGCCACTGTGCGAATCCCCAGCTTTTTCGCAAAGTCCACGATCGCTTCGACGATGACCTGCGCGTTTTTGTCGTTATGGATGTTCCTGATCAAAGAGCCGTCAATCTTTATATAGTCGGCTTTGAGCTTTATGAGGTATGAAAAGTTGGAATACCCCGTACCGAAATCGTCTATTGCGATCTGGCACCCGAGATCTTTCATCTCGCTGACAAATCTTTCCACTTCCGGGAATATTTCGATATTTTCACTCTCCAACAACTCAAATATCACTCGGTGTGCCACACCGTGATGGATAATTCTCTCTTTGATATACTCGACTGTCTCCGAATTCAATATATCTTCTACCGAAAGGTTGATGGAGAAGGTAAGATCTTTTTTATCTTTGAAAAAGGCGCAGCTCTCTTCAATCATACGCATCGTCATAAAATGGTACTGGTGGCTCTTTTGTGCAAGCGGCAGAAATTTGAAGGGAGAGACCACCTCTCCATCCTCCTTGATAAGCCTGACAAGCACTTCATACCCTTTGATTCTCTTGGCCTCGATATCGTAGAGCGGCTGTGCATAAGGAACGATCCTGTCATGCGAAAGTGCACTCTTTATCTGGCGTATCCAGTAAATATTGTCTCTGTATCGTGTCTCCAGGTTCCACTCCGAGGAGAAGATCATAATGGGCTTACGCTGTTTCCTGGCCTCTTTGAGCGCCATATCGGCCTGCTCTATCATGGGGTCTTCTTCGATCGTAGCACCGATAGTGACGCGTATGTCGACCCGGTTCTCCTCATAATAGAAATGGGTTCTTTCTATCCTGCTTCTTACGGACTTGAGAAACTCCTTCGCCTCTTCCGGGTAGAATTTGCCATACTTGATAAGGACAAACTCATCCCCGGAAATCCTATAGGCATTGTTTGCATCGAGCTCCCTGAGAGTATCTGCAAAGTTTTTCAGAATAATATCACCGGCTCTGTGCCCGTAAAGATCGTTGATCTCCGTGAAATCGTCTATATTGACGATAGCGACCAGCGCTTCGCTCTGCTTTGAAAGGTCATCCATCAAAGCGCGCCTGTTGGGAAGATCGGTAAGCTGATCGGTATAGAGCTGCTGCCACAGCTGTGCCGTCTTCTCTTCGACTTTTTTGGATAGAATCTGCTTCATATTCTCCTGAAGCTCGGCATAGGCGTTTACATTCTCCTGCATCTCTTCCACCGCGTTGATAATGAGCTTGATCTCTTTGTCGTCGCTGTCGCAGTCAAGTACCAGTTCTTTACCCTTCACATCGTAGTCGGCCAGAGCTACGGCCACTTTTTTCAAAGGCATGAGCCGTTTGCGTATCTGATAAGCCAGCGCGATGAACAGCAGCGTTGCGACGGAGAAAAAGAGCAGGAGCAGACGCGTCATCTTCTGCACCATTTCACGGTAATGGAGACTCGAATAGTGAAGCTGCAGCACAGCTATCTGTTTTTCACCGCCAGGCTCGTAGATGGGAGCCTGAACCTGAAACGTTTCAGCCTGCCCGTTCAGCCCCGTGGTATGGCGTTTGAGTTTTCTTATGATTTCACCGTTTTTTTTGAGATAGACGGCCAGAATATCCCTCTCGGTCATAATCTGCTTGATCGCTTTGTCGACTTTGTCGTTAAACCCGAGGTAGAGATTGATTCCTATCTGGGGAGCGAACATCTTGGCGATCAGATCGGCCTTCTCTCTTTCTACTTCATATAGTGTCTTCTTTCCTATATGTTCGAAGACGAGGAACATGGAGACCAAAACCACCAGCGCCACGAACAGTACATAGAAGATGATTTTGGTAGAAAGTGAATACCCTTTTTCACTCTGCATCCACGAACCTCACGATACTGTAGAGAGAAGGCGCGAAGAGAACTCCCGCCTTTTGAAGAATGGCTCTGTTAAGGTAGATGACCGTCGTCTGTTCGATTGTCAGCGCAAAAAGCGCACCCTCTTTGAGATCCTTATAGTCGTAGACAAAGACCGTAATCTTTTTCTGCAGAGCATACTCCACAGTTTTCCTGATATCCTCAACATCACCCTTTAAAATATAGAACGCATCGGAATGGAGTTCCAGGTCCACTTCATCGAAAGTAGCCATATCCGCCTCGAACGGAATGCCCCCGAGTGAATGGTCATAATAGGTCTCTATTTTCTCCACGATCCGCTCCGCAACAAATTCATCTTCCGGTGCATAAACCACCGTAAAAACAACCGGTTTGTCTTTATGCCTCGCTGCGATTCCTTCCTCCAGCATCAGTAGTTTCGGATAGATTCTGCTCTGTGCATCTATAAGCAGCTCATTGTAGGTATATCCCCACAATGATTGCAAAAAAATCAGGACAAGCGCCAGAAAACGCATTTAAAATGCCTTTGTCAGTGTCAACATGACCGTACGCCCCTCCTGGGTAAAATCATCATCATAATTATAAGGAGGCGACGGGTATTTTACAGTCGCATCAAACAAATTTTTCGCCGAAAGCTGAAGCCGTAAACCAGAACGGCGGTCATGATAGCCTACAGTAAGATCGAGTGTCGCATATGAATCGAGCTTTTTCCGATAGTCATACCACACTCTCTCCTTGCTGCCGACATACTTACCAATCGTTCCCACTGAAAC
>Ga0256834_1002506_pt1 | contig 11520 bp, 3 predicted proteins | sample 4281140metaG_FD_190536 | JGI IMG/M metagenome (GOLD analysis project Ga0256834, IMG submission 190536) | Hydrothermal vent microbial communities from East Pacific Rise, Pacific Ocean - 4281-140 | ecosystem: Environmental > Aquatic > Marine > Hydrothermal vents | place: Pacific Ocean: East Pacific... | reverse complement strand
CATTTTTTCAAATATAAAGAGCATATAATTCTTCTAAATCCATTCAAGTAGAATCTAGGCAAATAAAAAATTGTTTAGCTAATTTTTTTAAAAATTTTTCATTAGTATCTTTTTTTAAAACTAATTTAAATAATTTTTCATAAGGTTTTATAAAATTATCTAACTCTAAATTAGTTTTTTCTTCCCATAAAATAGGTAATTTTGTTTTAGAAATATTTTTTAAATTTTTTTCCAAAATTTTTTGAGCTTTTTCAATACTAGTTAATCTTAAAATTTCACTAAGTAAAAAATGCCAAATATCAACTATTTCTATTTTAAAATTATCTAAATCAGTTTTTCATTCAATATTTTTCCAATGTTTCCAAGGAACACTATCAATAGCTTCAGCTAATTCCATATAAATACATCTTTTCCAATTTATAATTTTTCCTTTATTTGTAATTCAACTTTTCCAATTTTCTCAAGAAGTTTGTGTATTTAAATTATCTTGTAAGTTTAACATTTCTAAAATTTTTGTTTCCATTTTTTTTATTTTTTAAATAATTAAATTTTTCTAAATATTTTCATTATATTTTTTTTAAGCATATGTAGTTCTTCATTGCCTTTTATGTAATTCTTTCATTAAAACTCTAAGTTTTGGATTTACAATATTATAATTATCTTTAATCTCATCTTTTATTTGTTCTTGTTCTTTGAAAACAAATTCTAAAACATAAGCAATATATTCTTCCATAGAATACTGAAATCTATCAATTTTTACTTCAATTTTTCAATTAAATTCTTTTTGTTCTTTAATAGAAGTTCTAGTCTCTTCATTAAACTTTTTTTGTTCTTCATTAAATTTTTCTTGTCCTTTAATAAAAGTTCTAGTTTCTTCATTAAATTTTTCTTGTCCTTTAATAAAAGTTCTAGTTTCTTCATTAAATTTTTCTTGTCCTTTAATAAAAGTTCTAGTTTCTCCATTAAATTCTTCTTGTCCTTTAATGAAGGTTCTAGTTTCTTCATTAAACTCTTTTTGTTCTTTAATAAAGCCAACTAAAATATTTTTTAATTCAGCAATTTCATTGTTTTGAGACATATTCCAAGATTTAGTAAATAATAATCTCATTATATAATTTTTTTAACTAAAATCAATATTTTATTTTAGTTTTTTCTTTACAAAAATTAAAAAAAGTTTTTAATTAATAAACTAGAAAATATTTATAAAAAATAGCTACTATAAAAGCATAAATAAACTTTTGACATTTTTTGTTTTTTTTGTAAAATATTTTTAGAATTTAGTTTTTAGCTTGTAATTTTTTTGCAATATAATAAAAATTATGATAAAATAATAAAAAAATTTAATTTATTAAAAAAAAGTAATTATGAAATATTTTTTAGAACAATATAAAAAGGCTTTTATGATGGGGGTTATGAGTAAAAAATTTAGTGAACTTACATGATGATGAGAAGATTTAAAGACTATAATAGAAAATATGAATAATGATTGAACATTAAATGAAAAAGAAAAAGAGAAATTAAAATGAAAAAATCTTGAAGCATTAAAAAAAGCATATAAAGAAATAAAAGATACTTTGTCAGATGATGTAAAAAATTGACTTTCAAAATTAATAGAAGAATTAGAAAAAAATAAAAAAAATCCTGAATATTGAATGGAATGATTAAGAAATGCAATACCTAAAAAATCAGCATTTTGAAAAATTTTGAATTACAATATTGAGCAAGTAAAAAATATGCCTAAAGGAGCTAAAGAAAGTCTTAATTTAGAAGGTAAAACTTTTTTTGACTATTGGATTATTGTAAAACTTTCGGAAAAAATGGAATATAAAGATGCAATTGAACTTTCAGATAAAGTTTGAATAATTTTATGGAAAAAAGTTTTAAGTAAAATGTGAATTGGTTCAGCAACTTCTTTTGTAGTTAATCCAATTATGGAAAAATTTAAAAGTATTTCTGAAAAAGTTTGAAGTATTTGAAAAAAAGATAAAGAAGAATCTAAAGATTGAGATACAGATTCTAGTTTTTGATTATGAGATATGAAAGGTGTTTTTGATTGAATGGAAGATTTTGATTCAGAAGATGAAGCTAAAAGTGAAAGTTTTAAACTTCCAGGTATATGAGAAGTTAAAATACCAAAATGAATTTGAAAATTGGTAAAATATTTAGATAGTTTAGTTGAAACAAATTTTGATAATTTGAATGAATTAATTGTTTTAGCTAAAAAAAATCAATTAGAAAATAGTTCAGATTTTAAAAATCTTTTAGATAATCCAGTAATTTTAGAAGAAGTTTTAGAAAAAGGAGTTTATAAAAAAAATTGATTTAATATAGATTTAAAAGAATGAAAAATTATTTTATGAACAAATAATTCTGAAACAATAAAAAAAGCAAAAGATAATTTTATGAAAGAAACTATAGAATTAACTAAAAAAACAGGAGCTCCTATAGACTGATTTTTATGAATGTTCAAAGAAGCTGCAGGAATATTTAAAAAAATATGAATTGATTCTAGTGAAATAAAAGACTTTGTAGAATGATTATATGAAATTCCTATTATCTGAGCATTATTAAAAATTTTATTTTGAAGTTTTTTTGATTGAGTTGGTGAAGAATTAGAAAAATCAGAAATAAAAGATAAATATAAAAAAATAGTTACAAATTTAGAAAAATTTATAAAAAAATCTAAAATAGAAGATTTACCTTTTAAATTAAATAAAATAAAAGATTGAAAAGAAAAATTAGATAAAGATGATTTTGATAATATAAATAAATTTCTAAAGAAAATAGAAAAACAAGAAAAAAATCAAAAAATTTCAGAAAGTATTTTAAAAGATACAGATATTTTAGGAAAACTTTTAACAGAAGAAGTAAAAAATACAGATAGTGATTTTATAAAACAAATAAAAAATAAAATATTAGAATTAAAAAAAGCTGGAGAAAAACCTTCTAAAAAAGATTTTTTTGAAGCCTTAGCAAAAATAACTTTTAAAGAAGAAGAAAAAACCTCACCCCAATCCTCTCCTGTATGAGATGAAACAGCTTCAAAAGAAGCTGATAAAGAAAATACAGAAAAACAACAAGTAGAAGAAAAAGCAGAACAAGCAAAAATAGTAGTTGGTAAAAAACAAATTGAAACAGATAAAAATAATATAAAATTAGAAAGAGCTTGATTAATAGAATCAAAAAGACTTTTAGAAAATGATTTAATAAAGTTAGGAAAAGATAAAAAAACATTAAATGAAAAAATAAAAGTAGCAGAAGAAGAATTAAATAAATTAGGAAATAGTAATAAAGCAATAGAAAAGGAAATAGGAAAAATAAAGAAAACACAAGAACCAATAAAAAATAAAATAGAAGAATATAAAAAAGCTTATTTTTCTAAAGAAAAAGAATTAACAGAAGAAAATAAAAAAAATAATGAATTAAATATAAAAATAGAAAAATTAAAAAAACTAAAAGAAGAAAATAGTCTAAAAATACTAAATCTTGAAACAGATATTTGAAAACATAATGATTGAAAAATTTATTGAGGTTTTTCAAAAGAGCAAAAAGATTTAGAAAAAAATATAGAAGAAACAAAATGAAATATAAACATAATTGATGAAAAATTATGAGTAGTAAAAACTAAAGAAAAAGAAGTAGTTAAAAAGTCTAATGAAATAAAAGAAAAAGAAGAAAAAATAGAACTAAAAAAAGAATTAGATAATTTTGAAAAAGGATTAAAAAATAAAAAATTAGAAGAAATAGAAATTGAAAAAACAGGTATAGAATGAAAAATACAAGAAAATGAAAAGAAAATATCTGAAATAAAAGAAAAAAATAAAATTTTAGTAGAAGTTTCTAATGAAGGAAATTTAGAAAAATTAGATAAATTAACTAAAATAGAAAAAGGATTAAAAGAAGAAAATAAAATATTAATAACTAAAAAAGAAATAACTGAAAAAATAATTAAAGAAAAAAAAGAAGGAGAATGAGGATCTTTTGAAAAATCACTTTCAGAAATTTGAAAAAATAAAAAAATTGTTTTTGAATGAAAAGAATATAATATATGATTTGAATGAGAAAATATTTTAATAATCTGAAATAATAAGTATAACTTAAAATTACTTGCAATTGAAAAATGAAATATTGATGTATTAAATAAAATTAATTTTAATTGAGAGAAAATAGAATTTACTTTTATGTCTTGAATAGCAAAATATGAAACTATAATTATGACTAATAAAATGTTAAAAGAAGTTTTTACAGAACTTATAAAAAATAAATGATATAGTAAAAAAGTAGAATGAAAACCAGCAAAATTAGTTATTGAGAAAGTTTAAATTTGCAAAAGCTTAAAAAAATCCAAAAAAAATAAAAAAATATTTTAATTATTTAATTATAAAAAATTATGTCAATATGAAATATAGAAAAAAATTCAACTAAAGAAACTGCTGAAACTACTATTGATTTAGCAGAAGCAGAAAATATATTGTATGATATTAAAGATATTCAAAGTATGATAAAAACTACTCAAGAAGTAACAGAAGAAAAAGATGAGAAAGATTTTTTAAATAAGTTATCTAAAAAATTATCTGAAGCAAAAAAAAGCTGAGAAACTATAACTGTAAAAGATTTAATGGGTTTATGAATTATTATTGAAAACTGAGTAATTGTAAAATATCCAAACAATATAGAACAATTAGAAGGAGATAAAAAAGTAGTTATTGCTACAACTGTAGTTAAAAAATGAAAAGTGAAAGAAGATGTAAACTCTTCTGTTACACCAACTTGAGAAAGTCCTGAACCTGTAATAAAACAAACTGTAGTTGAACAAACTCCAAGAGAAACAGAAACAATGGATTTAGGAAATAAAATAACTAATTTTTGTAATTGAAGTAGTTCTTGTTTAAATAAATTTAAAGAAGCTTGAGTTATAATTAAAGAAAATTGAAGAGCTTTTATAGAAAATACAGAAGTTAGAGAAAAAGTAAATAAATATATACAAGTTTTGAATTTTATTTCAGATGTTGCAAGAGATAAAGACCAAAAAATATTAAATAAATGAGAAGTTGTAGAAAACTACTTGTGGATTTTGAGTGAAAAAAGTGATTTCATAAAAAATAAGCAATATATGGCAATAAAATATTTAGAAGCTATAAATAATGATATTTTAAGAGAAGGTTGAATTATTAAAAAAGATGAAAAATGAATTTTTTATATTGATAATTTACAAGGAAATGCTAATAATTTTACAGAATATCAAAAAATTTTTAGTAGCTTAAATCAAAGAAAATATATAGAGGTTGCTATGGTAACTTCTATTGTAAAAAAAGATTTAGAAAATAATAATGAAGCAATTACAAAATCAAAACTTTATTCAAAAATTTTTAATGATTATGGTATAGAAGCAGCTTATGTTTGACAAGATTGAGAAGTAATTAGAAAAAAATGAGAAGTTGCTACTATAGATAAAATATGAAAAAAAGTTAGAGATGATTATATAAGCCAAATAGAAGACAAAATTACAAAAATGAAAGTAACTACAAGTCTAAAATGAAATCCAGAATTATTACAACAAATTCAAGAATTAAATTTAGTAAAAGATTATTTATCTGAAGAAAAATGAGAAGAAAATGATTATTTAACTACTATTTTAAAAGAAGTTAATACTTATAAAAATGATTTTTTAACAGAAAAAGCAATAATAAATGCTTTAGGTTCAGAATGAAGTTATTGAGAAAAAATAAAATGAATTTTAGAAAAAAAGAAATGAGCTGTTTTTCTTTTTTGAATAATAGCATGGATGATGTGATACAAAAAAACTGCTTTTTGATTAATGTGAGTATGAGTTTTTTGAGATAGTATATGAGATATGGCTAAATTTGCAGAAAAACAAATTTTATCAAATCCTGATAATGAAGATATAAATGATATAGAATTTTCAGACTGAGCAAAAGAAGTTTTGAAAAATAAAAATCATCAAACAAAATATAATGAACTTTATGCTTTCAATAAGAAAGGACAAAGGGATTGATGATGACCTGAAAATCCTGCTATGGATGAGAAAAAATTATCTTATATAACAAGACAAATAAGTGAAAAACAAATAAATGTAGATATTTCATGAAATGATAATAAAAAAGCTACAGAAAAAATATTGGCTTTAATTGAACCTGAAGGTTTTTCTAGTTGAAAAGTAGAAACTACAGAAAAAAAAGCAAAATGAGTTAAAAAAGACTCTATAACTAAAAAAGATATAGAAGATTATATTAAGATATTAACAAGCTCTGGATTAAAAGAATCTAAAAGTGATAAAACGACTCTTGATTATTTAACTAATTGACAAGATATTTTGAATAAAGCTTATAAATATCAAACTTTTACTTGAGCTGAATGAATAGATGCTAAAATAAATGAAATTTTAGAGAAAAAATGGAATGGAAAAACAGATACTACAGATACTGCTAAAACTAGAACTGCTGATGAAGATAAAGAAATAAGAAAACAAAGAAAAGAGATTGAAGAACTTTCTTGATTTATTCCTCAAGAATTATCAAATATGTTAATATATTATGATAATATAAAAAAATGAGTAAAAAATGCTGTAAAAATAACTTTTTGAGAAGGAAGACAAGAACCTTATAGCTCAACAGAAATTTCAGTAAAAATAAAAAATGCAGTATCTAAAATTTGAAATATTGATAAAAAATTAGCTAAAAAAATAGGAGAAGAATTAGAAAAATACAAAAAGTATTTGAAATTAGAAGAAGAATTATCTGGTTTTGAATGATTATATGATGAAAACAAAATTATTACTCAAGTTAAATTAGAAAAACTTTTTTGAGTATGAAGTGTTATTTCATTAGAAAGAGATATTAGAAAAAAAATAAGTATTTTACAAGAATTATATGTTCAAGAAGAATCATTATCTAAGTACAAAGATTTTGAAAAGTTAAATAAAAAAATAGTTATTTTATTAAACAATCTTGTAGATTCTAAAGATGAATTAGTAAAAAATAATAAAGAAAATTTACAAGTAGAAGAAAGAACTAATGTTGTATGAGATTTTACTAATGAAAATGAAGTAAAAAAATTAGATGAAGAAATAAAAGAAAAACTAAAATTTATAGAGGAAACAGTAGAAAAATTAGATAAAAAATCTTGAATACTAGATTTAAGTAAAAATGTTGATGAAACATTGGTTAAAGATTTTGGAATATTAAATGACTATCTGGTTTTAAAAGATGTTAATACTAAAGCTGAGAGAATAAAAGATATTGAATGATTAATTGAAATAAATAAAGAAGAATCTAAAGGTTTAAATGATTCATTAAAAGAAGTTATAAAATCTTGAGATAATGAAGCAAAAAAAGAAATAGAATTAGTAATTGCAGAATATTCAGAAAAACTTAAAAATTTAGAAGCAAAATTAATAAAGACTAAAGCTGGCTTAGGTTTAGATACAGTAAAAGATTTTCAACAATCAATTAAAGATGAATTAGCAAAATTTGAGGAAATAAAAATAAAATTGAAAGATAATGTGGTAAAATGATTAAAAGAAGTTTATGAAAGAAATACAGAACAAAAAAATATATTAGGTGACTTAGATGTAGCAGATATTTCTGAAGCAACTAAAGTTCAAAAAACTATAAATAAATTAAAAGAAATAAAACTTTATATAGAAAATGCTGATAAATCAAAAGAAGAGTTGTTTAGGTTAGAAGTGGGAAAATTTTCTTCACTTTTAGAACGTTGAGTTTCAGCTGATGAAACAAATAAAAAATATGAAACTATATCTAAAAATGCAAAAGAAATGTTTGGTGATTTAGCTATAGATAATAAATTTACATTAAAACAATTAGATAATCTTTATAAAGAAAAGGTTGAAAGTTTAATGGAAACAACTAAAGAATACTTAAAAAGTGATAATATAATTGAACAATTAGATAGTAATGGTTTATTAGAACATGCAGAGTATATAAAATCTTTAAAAGCACCTTTAAGCTGAAATAAAAAAATAGAAAAATTAATAGAAAAATATTTAACTAAAATTGTAAAAAGATTTTCAGAAGTTAATAAATTATGAGACTTAAGTATAAAAAAGTATAATGAGAAAATAGTTAAATGATATTGAGAAGATTTAAATGGATTTAATGGATTTAATGGATTAAAAAAAGCATTTAATATAAAACAAGATAAATTAGGAAAAATTAAAAATCCTGAATATGAAAAAATAGAGCAAGAAATAGAAACAACTATAGAAAAATATGAAGATTATAAAAATACATTAGAGACTTCTTTAGATGAAGAAACAACAAGAATATTGAATGAATGAATTGAAGAAAAATCAAAAAAACTTAAAAAATTAGAAATAGAATTAATTAATGTTAAAAAGAATATTTATTCTAATCCTGATGTAGAAGCAGTAAGTGAAACTATTAAATGATTAGATTTAATATTTACTAATATTAATGATGAAACAATAAAAACTTTGAAAGAAAAAATATATAAACTTATTGATAAAAATGAATTTGAAAAATATATGCCAAGACTATATAATGCAATAGAAAATACATTAAAAGAAATAAAAAATGGTAATTAATTTATTTTGTAACAATTCTAATTATGTGAAGTTTAGACACACTTTTCTGATGAGTACCAATAAATGGAAAACAAGAAGATAATAATAATGCCAAAAAAGTTGATAAAGGTAAAGGAACATTAAGTTTTCTTTATGAAGATGATAATAATGACATTAATATTACTACAACAAAAATTACACCAATGGAAAATATTAAGGTGTTAAAATTATCAAAAAAAGATGAAGATAATAAAACTAAGCTTTTGGAGGAAAAAAATTCTTTAGATTTAACTAAAACTAAAGGAGTAGTTAGAGAAGAAGAAATAAATGAAGAAATAAAAGCTATTATAGAAAAAAGTATTTCTAAATTAGACAAAGAAATACAAGATTTCATAAAGAAAAATCGTTTTCAAATAGAATCTTCTAGTAATAAAATTGAAAATACTCCTAATATAAAACTAAAAAGGGCTAACAATACTGATAACCCTACTTTTCTTGGTTCTAAAAATGCTGCAAAAATTTGAGAAAATGATAGATTAGAAGAAAATTATAGTCCATATTTAAATACAGAAAAAAAAGAGCCTAAACAAGAAGTTGTAAATAATAATGCTAAACAAGAAGAATTTCTTTTAAGAGATAGATTAGAAAAATATTCTGATTACCTTAAAATAAAATGATTAAATACAGAAAAATGATGAGAATTATTATTATTGATGAAACAAATGAAAGATATTTTAGATCTAAATATAGCTTTAGCTTGAAATCTTAATTTTAAAAAATTATTTTATAAAGTAGAAGGGCATATTTATAAAATTTCTAAAGCAAATTGAAAATCATATTTAGAAACTATAAATTTTACAAATATAAAAGATGAATATAATAAAATTATTGAAGATTCTAGGGGAGAAAGGGAAAAATTTAAAGAAAAAATAAAAATATGAGAAATTTTGACTAAAAATGATGATAGTGCTGATCAAAATTGGAAATGATATGTATTTGATTGGGATAAAATGCCAGAAACTAGAGATGAAATAGAAGATTTATTTTTTGAAAAAGATGTAAATAAAATTTTAGAGAAATGAGAAAGTTTAGAATTTGAAGAGCCTGATAATATAGCCATTGAAATAGATGATTTTATTAAACGTTCAGATGATACTGAAACTGTAAAATTTTTTATTGAAAATAAAAAAGAAATTATAGAAAGATTAAGGCAATCAAAGGCTATATTTGAATCATTAAAAGAAGAATTACCTACTTTAAAACAAGCTTATTTAGAAGCAAGAACTTCAGAAGAAAGAGCTCAAGTTTTAAGAGAAATAAAATGAGTTATTGCATATATGTATTTTATTAATTGATTACATTGAGATTATTGAATAGAAGCTATAAAAACAGTTTGGAATTATAATGTTATTAATTTATTTGCAAAATGAGTATGATGAATTATTTGAAATTTTCTTGGTGAAGAGTCTTGAGAATTTACAGAAACAGTTATATCAGGTTCAGTGGTAGTTTTAGCTGTAACATGAACTCTTGCTTCATTTTGAAGTAAAAAATGACTAAATAAAAAATTTAATGATATAAGTCCAGATAAATTAAAAGATATATTAGAAAAAGTAAAAAAATGAGAATGAGATAGTCTAAATACATTAGAAAGAAAAAGTTTATATATAAAATGAAAAACTTGAAAGCTTTGATTTAAAAATAATCTTGATAAATTGACTATATTTGAATTAGAAGAAGTTTTAAAACATATAAATTCAAAATCTAATGCATATAAAAATGTAAAACAGTTAGTAAAAATGGTGAAGATTTTTGAAGATTTATGAGATAAACAAACAGCAGAAAAATTAGCAAGTTTGAAAAACTCAGCTGTTTTTTCTAATGAAAATTTCTTTTCTAGAAAAGTTTTAATAGAAGCTTTTAAACTGAATAAATGATTAAAAAATATATCATTAAATATTCTTACTAATACAGTTCTAAGACCATTAGATTTAAATGTAGCAAAAATTTTTATAGAATGACAAACAGTAAAATGAGCTTGGTGATTATATAAATGAGAAAATGTAGATGATTTTGGGCAAAAAAATGTTGTAAGACAATTAGTAAAATTTATTGAAAAACATCAAGATATTTTTAAAGAAGCTGAAAAATTAAAATGATTATGATTTTATGATGGAACAGCAAAAAATATAAATAAAATAGCAAAAGAAATAGAAAAATTTCAAACAATGTTAGTAAATAAAGATATTTTTATTACAGAAAAAATATTTGAAGCAATAGAAAATGATAAATATTTTAAAGATGATTCAGGTAAAATAAAAAATATTAAAGAAGAAATTTTAAGAATTCAATCTGATAACTCTATATTAAAATCTACAAAATATATAAATAAAATATTTTGAGAAAAAGCAGAAGATATATCAGAAATTATAAATCGTGATGTTATAGATAATGGTAATAAAAAATCTAAAACAGATATAGAAGGTATAATAAAAAAAGCTTCTGAAGACTATGATAATATACAAACAAAATTAAAAACAGACTCTAAAAAAGTTTTTATTGATCATATAAATGAGAAATTTAAATTAACAACTCCAATTCCAACTAATATAAGTGATGCAGATTTAGAAATATTAAAAACAAAATATACTAACCTTAAAGATTCAGGTTTAAATGAAAAAACAATTAATTCTTTAAATGAAAGTATATCAGATAATTTAAAAAAATTAGATAATACTGAATATTCAGGACAAGATAAATTACTAAAAGATATAGCACCACAAAATCTAAAAACAGTAAAAGACTCTTTAGAAAAAATAGTACTAATAGAAAAAGAAATAGCAAAAGATTTTCCACCTGAATTAAAAGAAGAAGTTAGATGAGTTTTGAAAGGAATTTATAATAATATAAAAATTAATGCTTCTAATACTACAGAAATAGAATTTGATGTAAGATTA
>Ga0256834_1002505_pt1 | contig 11521 bp, 15 predicted proteins | sample 4281140metaG_FD_190536 | JGI IMG/M metagenome (GOLD analysis project Ga0256834, IMG submission 190536) | Hydrothermal vent microbial communities from East Pacific Rise, Pacific Ocean - 4281-140 | ecosystem: Environmental > Aquatic > Marine > Hydrothermal vents | place: Pacific Ocean: East... | reverse complement strand
TCGGCGTTACCGTTAAAACCTTCCTGACTCAACCGGTCTTTGAGGCCTACGCAACTCTCGAAGTGCGCAAGGCGCAGAAGGGCGGCATGCTGAAAGAACTTGGCATGACGGAAGAGAATTCACTCACCACTGAAATCGAGGTGCTGCGCTCACGTTCACTGGCAGAAAAAGTTGCCCGACGCATGAATCTTGAGTGGCAGGTTGCCGAGACCAGTAAAGGTCTCGACCTGGCTATTGGTGAATTCGCAATCAGCGGCCAGTTTCCAGGGCTGATCATTGCCCTGCTCGATGCACAGAGATATCAAGTCACAGATCTTTCCGGCCGTATCCTTGGTAAGGGTCAAAGCGGTGAAGCGCTGCGCCTGGATGGTATCAATCTCCTGCTTACCATAACTCATGGTACCGCTGGGCAACGTGTTGTTTTCGAGCGCAAGCCGATGGCCGAGATTGCCAGGAAGATAATTGACAGCCTGAGTGTTGCCGAGGTGGGCAAGGGCAGCAATATTCTGCGCGTCTCCTGCCAGGGTACTGTGCCTGATCATGTCCGTGATGTGGTCAATATCTTGATTGAAGTTTACCGGGAAATGAATGTATCGCAGAATACACTCGAGGCCGGTATGACAGTTGATTTCATCTCCCAGCAGCTTGATGGGCTCAAGGATGTCCTCGACAAGTCGGAGCAACAGCTCCAGGAATACAAGGTCCAGACCGGCCTGATTACCCTCGGCCCGGAAGGTAACTCACTGGTGCAGAAACTGGTGGGGCTCGAACAGCGTCAGGCCGATATGCGCATCAAGCGTCAACGTGTCGAGTACGCCATCAGTACCTTGAAAGAAGCCATTCGTACCGGTAATTCACTGACTGTGCCGACCATCGAAGATGTGCCAGCGGTGGCTGAGTTTGCTGCCAAGCTGGCTGATCTTGATGCGCAGAAGAAAGGCATGCTGGTCGATTTTACCGAGTCTCATCCTGCGGTTGTCGAAGTGCAGTCACAGATCACCCGGGTTCGTGAGGCCTTACTCTCAACTTACCGCGCGATGCGCCAGGAACTGCTACAGAGTGAACGTGATCTGGCCAATACCATTGCTGGTTTCGATGCCCAGATGGAAGACATCCCGGCAGCGGAACTGGAACTCGCCAAGCGGACGCGCGTTAATACGGTCAACGCCGAACTCTATACTTTCCTCTTGCAGAAACAGCAAGAGGCTCGCATCGCCCAGGCGTCTACCATCAGCAACGTCCATGTCGTCGATCTGGCGCTCACACCGAAAATACCGATCAAGCCGAACAAGAAGAAAAACCTGGCCCTTGGCTTTATTCTTGGTCTGATGCTCGGTGTCGGCCTGGCCTTTTTGCTCGATTATATGGATCAGACTATCAAGACTACCGAGGATGTCAGTGAAAAACTCGGCCTCAATGTTTTTGGCATTATCCCGAGAATCCCCTTTGCCGATGAAGACGCCAATTTACCAAGCAAACGCCTGGTCACCACCCTGGCCCCCAAAACACCGGTGGTAGAATCGTTCCGCGCTCTGCGCACCAATCTCAACTACGCTTCGGCCAAGCAGAAGCACAAGATCATCATGGTGACCAGTTCCCTGCCCAACGAAGGTAAGTCGACCATTGCTGGTAACCTCGCCGTGGTTATGTCACAAACCGGTGCCAAGGTACTGCTGATGGGCTGTGATCTGCGCCGGCCGTCACTCTACGAGATGTTCAGCCAGGAGAATGTTCCCGGCCTGGTCAACCTGCTGGTTGACAATGATCAGAGTGCCTTGCGCCACTTGACCAACCCGAAGCTTGATTTCCTGCCTGCCGGTACTGTTCCACCCAACCCGGCAGAGATCCTCGAATCAAAACGTATGGGCTATCTGCTTGATAAGGTTCGCGAGCAATATGACTACGTGATCATCGATGCTCCGCCAGTACTCCCCGTCACCGACACCCCGATCCTCGCACCCAAGGTTGACATCAACCTGATTGTCATCGAACCCTGCCGGGTTCCGGAAAAAGCCGCTCTGCAGATGGTCGAATCGCTGCAGGCCGTCAATGCCAAGATCGCCGGAGTTATTCTCAACGATAAATCCGGACGTGGTTTCAAGTATTATGGTAACTACGGCTACTACGGCAATAAATATTATCGTGGCTATTACGGCGAAGAACATGAAGAGATCAAACCAGGGGTGATTGTCGGAGCGTTGAAGACTGTTTGGGGAAAATTAAACTCTTAAAATCAAGGGACGAGGTACGCGGAAACTGGAAACTGGAAACTGGGACGCGAAAACCGGAAACTTGAGAATATGTCAGGGACTGTCCACAAACAAGGGCTGTCCCTTTTTTTATGACCATGGTTTCAGCTTTTGATTCCCTCGAACCGCGTCCCGCATCCAGTGTTACGCGTCATTTTCTTTAATGGCGGGTTATTATGCAGTTTGAAGACTTGGATATTTGGAAAAGGTCTGCTCGATTAAGCGCTGATCTTTACAAAGAATTGAAGTATCTTAAAGATTATGGTTTTAAAGATCAGATAACTCGATCAGGGCTTTCAATTCGGAGTAATATTTCTGAGGGGTGTGAAAGAGTTTCAGCAAAGGAATGTATTAATTTTCTCAACTATGCCAAGGGCTCTTGTGGTGAATTGAGGACTCAAGTTATGATTGGTATGGAAATAGACTATATTAATAGAGATATTGGTAAGGGGTGGCTGGAGGAGACTAAGGCTATTTCAGCTATGGTCGGTGGTCTCATCAGAGCCAAAAGGAATTACCTGAATAATAAAGGATCAAAGTAACGGTTTTCGCGTTCCTCGTCCCGCGTTCCGCGTTCCGTTTTTTTGCTACGCAAAAAGATGATAGATTTCCACAGTCACATCCTCCCTGGAATCGATGACGGTGCAATCACCGTCGATGATTCAATCGCCATGGCCAGATCCATGTCTGCCTTCGGCTACAAAACCGTCTGCTGTACCCCGCATTGCATTAAAGGCTACTACGACCTTGCGCCGCAGCGAGTTCGTGAAGCAACCCTGATGCTGCAGGCCGATCTCGACAACGCTGATATTGATCTGGAGCTCTGGCCTGGCATGGAATACATGCTCGACGAATGTTTCTCTGAATACGTCGAAGAGCTGCTGCCACTTGGCAATACGAAACTTGTTCTCTGCGAAGCACCACAGCTGGCACATCCCGGTTTTGTACAGGAGGGCCTCGAACTGATCATCGCCAAAGGCTTCGTGCCGCTGATCGCGCACCCGGAACGCACGGAGCATTTTTATGAAATATTAACGGCACAAGAAGAACCACCGGACGTGGAAGCCCGGGACGCGGAACGCGGAACGCGGGACGAGGAAAACTTTCAAAAACCACAGAGTTTCTTTAAGAAGTTTTGGCCTTTCGCGTCCCGCGTGCCGCGTCCCCCGTCCCGAGGTTTTGCCGCGTGCCGCGTCCCGCGTCCCGCGTCCACCGTGGGTTGCCTCTTCCAGGCAAACCTGGGCTCCTTCACCACTTACTACGGCGAATCCGTCCAGCGGCGAGCTTACGAACTCCTTAAACTGGGCACCTACACCGCTCTCGCCAGCGATCTGCATGACAACTCATCCGCATCCATAATTCTTGAAAATAATAAATTGGAAACCAATCCATTGTTGAAAAAACTTTCTGGTTGGGATGGGGTCGCACCGCCGGTTAAACCCAAAGCCAAGACCAAGCTTGGCGGAGGGCAGAGAGAGCTTTTTTAGAGTTGCGCGTTGCGCGGGACGCGGGACGAGGAAAACCGTCAAAAACCACAGAGTTTCTTTAAAAGGCTTTGGCCTTTCGCGTCCCTCGTCCCTCGTCCCGGACTTTAATGCCCCTCGTCCCATAACTGCAAAAGGAAGGTACCCAGTGGTTACTATCGATTCAATCCGCCAACGAAATGCAAAAATCGCCGTCATCGGCCTCGGCTACGTCGGTCTTCCTTTAGCCGCAGTATTCGGCCACAAAGCCGATGTTATCGGCTTCGACATCGACGAGCGCAAAATGACTCAACTGCGTGATGGCTTTGATGCCACCGGTGAACTGACTGCCGAGCAGCTGGCCGCAACGCAGATCGATTACACCACCGACCCGGCACGGCTGAAAGAGGCGCAGTTTCTTATCGTCACCGTACCGACACCAATTGATGGCAACCGCAAGCCCGACCTGCGGCCGGTCGAATCGGCCAGCCGCATGATTGGTGCCAACCTGTTGAAGGGCAGTATCGTTGTTTACGAGTCGACTGTTTATCCTGGTGTCACCGAGGAGATCGCTGTACCAATCCTCGAAGAGGTTTCGGGTCTCAAATGCGGCATCGATTTCAAGGTCGGCTATTCACCCGAGCGCATCAATCCTGGCGACAAGGTGCATACCATCGACAAGATCATCAAAGTGGTCTCCGGGCAGGATGCCGAAACTCTGCAGACGGTGGCGCAGGTTTATGAGATGGTCGTGACCGCCGGTGTGCACCGCGCCGCCAGCATCAAGGTCGCCGAGGCCGCCAAGGTCATCGAGAACACCCAACGCGATCTCAATATCGCCCTGATGAACGAACTGGCGTTGATCTTCGGCCGCATGGACATCTCCACCCGTGACGTCCTCGCTGCCGCTGGCACCAAGTGGAACTTTCTTCCCTTCACCCCCGGCCTGGTCGGCGGCCACTGCATCGGTGTCGATCCCTACTATCTCACCCACAAAGCGGAACAGATCGGCTACCACCCCCAGGTGATTCTCGCCGGTCGGCGCATTAATGATGGCATGGGCAAGCATGTTGCCGAGCAGACCGTCAAGAAATTGATCGTTGCCGACAAGGCCGTCAAAGGTGCCAGAATTCTGCTGTTAGGTCTGACTTTCAAAGAAAATTGCCCCGACATCCGCAACACCAAGGTGGTGGATATTGTCAGTGAACTCAAGGAATACGGTATCGAGGTACTGGTCCACGACCCCATGGCCGATTCTGCAGACGTCCAGCATGAGTATGGCTTCGGCCTGGTGGACCTTGACGGTCTTGCCCCGGTAGACGGAGTGATCTGGGCTGTAGCGCATAATGCCTTCGCAGAGATTACTCCGCAGCAGCTTAAAGACCTTTGTAGAAATGGTAATGGTGCCGGGGTGGTTATGGATGTCAAGGGTGTTTTGACGCGCGCTGCGGTTGAAAAGGTCGGATTGGGCTATTGGAGTTTGTGAGCAGCGCGGGAAGCAGGATAAAATTAGCCGCAGATAAAGTCTGATAGGATCTGATGTTAAACCCAAAAGATTATAGCCTTTGACCTATCAGATTTAATCAGATTGTATCAGCGTCCAATTGATTCTTGTCTGGTTTCAGCTTTTACAGATTCTCACAGATTTTAACCGTGGCTAAATTAAGGTTTTGTTTTAAGTTTAATCAGCATTCATCAGATGCTTGATTGCCTCAAGGCACCTACTTCTGGCAGCGTCCAAATAAAAGGTTTGCAGGTTTAAAGTTTTGCTTGGTAAGTGTCAAGGTAGGAAGCCTGACCCTGGACTCTCCGCCAGATATGTTCCGATATTGCACAAGTGCTTATTTTGTGCTACGATAAATTAATTGAAGAACAACTTAAAGAGAGGGGCCATTTATGCAAACATTGTCTGTTAGAGAAATGCGCAATCAGCTTGGAAAACTAGATGAATTGCTTGATCAAGAACAGGAAATTATTGTGACACGCCACAATATCCCTCTAGCCCGTATCTTGCCAGTAAGAGGAAAGAAGAAAAGGCCGGATCATAAAGCATTACGTAATAGCTTGCCATTCCAGGATATGGCCAGTGAGGTATTGCAACGAATGGACAGGGATGAACGCTAATGGCTTTATCGTATATTGATACCAGTGCTTTAGCAAAATGGTATCTGCCAGAGTCTGGTTCTGAGGCTTTTTCAGAATGGATGCAAAGTCAGGAGGACACCTGCATCTCCAGTCTGACGATCACCGAGTTTCGTTGTCTTTTGGCCAGGAGACAGCGTATGGAAATGTTAAGTGCCTTAGAAGTGCAACAATTATATGCAAAATTCAAACAAGACATTGAAAATGCTCACCTGATTCACTACCCGGTAGAAAACCGACACATACTGAATGCATCATTAATAATCGAAAGCCTGCCGTCCGTATCGTTACGAACCTTGGACGCTCTTCATCTGACAATAGCTAATGATATTCCAGTAAATGTCATTGCCACAGCAGACAAGGTTATGAGGGAATCTGCTCGCTTACTGGATCTTGAGGTAGTTTTTTTTGGCGATCGCTGAGTTCGGTATTGATGGATTCCTTTGAAGATGTAAAAAATCCGCGTTGGTGCTGAAGTCCTGAACGATAATTAAGCCGCAGATGAATGCAGCAAGGTCATGATTGAGCCTTTAATCAAAAGCCTTGGTTTTAGCCCAATCATCGTTCATCAGACTTGATCAGCATCCAATAAAAAGGTTTACAGGTTTAAGGTTTTGCTTGTAATCCTCAGATGTAAATATATCAACACCGTCACCTGGCCCTAAGATCTGTTTGATTTTGATTTATCCCCTTAATCCCCTTAATCCCTGTGAATAATGTTTTTAGCTTGTACAGATTTTCACAGATTTTAACCGCGGCTAAATTAAGGTTTCGTTTTAAGTTTAATCAGCATCTCGCCGGATAAAATCGTTGTTCTTGCCTTTCAAGTTGACTTCCTTTAAGCTGTTACTACATTTGTAGTAAATTGATTCGAGGTGAAAATATGGGAAAACCAGTACGCATAGATGACGCATTATATGACCAGGCAAGGTCGCAAGCACGAGCAGAACGTCGCACGATAGCCGGGCAAATAGAGTTCTGGGCCTTGGTTGGGAGAACAGCTCTGGATAATCCCGATCTTTCCATTGATTTTATCCGGGATCTTTTGGTCGCTCGCGCTGAAGGATCGTCGCTTGCCACACCCTTTGTCGCTGAAGGAAAGAGCGTTGTAAAGGGTGAAAACTGTTAATGAATAACGATATCGTGGTGAAACAAAGCGCCATGTTTAAACGTGCTTATAAACGCTTGTATGCAAACCAGAAAGCCGATGTGGATGATGCTGTTGCCGATATAGTACAGGACCCAACGCTGGGCGAACCCAAAAGAGGGGATTTGGCTGGCGTCTTTGTTTACAAGTTCAAGTGCAGAGGTCAACTGACATTACTGGCCTACGAATACGATCCCGATACGCGTTTGTTATTACTGCTTGGTTCACATGAAAACTTTTACCGGGATTTGAAACGATAGCTTTTTTTAAGGGACGTGGCGGGTAGCGCGGGAAGATTAGTAGATGTCAGCGTTAAAGATTTGACCCTGCGGACCCTGCGGACGGATATAGTTTAACAGGGATAAAGGGGATAAAGGGGATGAAAGGGATGAAAGGGATGAAAGGGATGAAAACCACGGTTAAGATCTTTAGGTTTTAAACCAAGAGTCTCAAGCTTTGATTTCCCAGGTTTTGATCTATCCCCTTAATCCCCGTCATCCAAAAGATTACAGTTTTTGACCTATCAGATTTAATCAGATTGCATCTGCGGCCAATTAGTTGTTGTTTGGTCTTTAATGTTTTAAATTGTCATGGAGGGAAGAGTAGAGGTTGTCAACATCAAGGATTTGAACCCGTAGAGCAAGCTTGAGAGGAGAGAGTCATGCTTGCCAAACTGAATGGCGACGACCTTATTCTTTGTCAGATTACCAGTCAGTCGATTCGTGATATCTACGCGATCGAGTTGTCGGAAGCAGACTTCGAAACAGGTTCTTTGCATAAGCCCAGTAATATAAGACCAAATCGACTATTTACTGCTGATCGTCATATTGTGTTGTACAAGGCTGGACAGCTGAAGGTAAAAAAGATTGAAGGAGTAATTGACACATTGATCAATATCTTGCACGGGTTTGATAAGGTCTGATGTTTTAACCAAAGATTATTGTTTTAGCCCAATCAGCGTTCATCAGATGCTTGATTGCCTCAAGGCACCTACTTCTGGCAGCGTCCAAATAAAAGGTTTGCAGGTTTAAAATTTTGCTTGGTAAGTGTCAAGGTAGGGATCCCGGACTTGAGCCGTGACATCAGGTCTGAATATGGTGTAGAATATAGACCAAATACAGACTTGGAGGCTTTATGAAACGATTATCAATTGCCGAAGGTGTCATTCCATTGGGTGATTTCAAAACCCATGCCGCTCGTTACCTGAAAAACCTGGATGGACCGATGGTCATTACCCAAAACGGCCGGCCAGCCGGGGTGTTGCTGTCTCCCACTGATTACGACCAGCTGACCGAACGCCAGTTGTTTCTGGAATCGCTTGCTGCCGGACTTGCGGATGCTGAAGAGGGCAGGCTGGTTGATACGCAGACGTTGCAGAAGCAGCTGCAGGGTGCCCGTGAACTGCGCATCAAGAAATGAAGATTCTTTGGACTGAGCATGCGATCACCTGTCTGCTTGAGATAGAGGATTATATCGCTCTCGATGATCCTGTAGCCGCACAGCGCTGGGTAGAGCAACTGGTTCAGCGAGCGGAAGTTCTTGTAGAACAGCCGCATATGGGACGCAAACTGCCAGAGATGCCGCGTGGTCCACTACGTGAATTGATTGAAGGGAACTACCGGATAGTTTATCGAGTCGTTGGTGAATTTGTTGAGATTTTGATTGTTTTCGAACGCCACCGGTTGTTACGTGAGCATGACACCCATTAGAAGGTTCCTCTCCTCTGAATGCTGAATGGGAAGCGTTGAGGTCGAAATTTTTGACCACAAGTTTTGCCAAGACGAGAGTTGCACCAAAAGCCTATAGCTTTTGCTCTCACAGATTCTGAATACCTTACAAGCATCCGGGAAGCCAGGGCCGACTATAAGGCCGGTCAGACTGTTAGTCATAAGGACGTTTTTGGTCAATGAGCTACCGGCTTGTTAATATCCAGCGAGCTAGTAAAGATATTCAGAAGTTAGAGGCTAAGATTAAGTCCCGTATTGGTAAGGCATTGCTCCGGTTTGAAGCCTGACCCCGAACCCCGACCCCGAACCAAAGGCAATATTAGCCGCGGTGAAAGTCTGTCAAGATCTGTTGTTTAGACCAAAACCCAAGAGCCTATAGCTTTTGCCCTTACAGATTTTCACAGATTCTGACCGCGGCTAAAATGTAGATTTTGATTTTATTGTTTTTTGATTTTATTAGGAGGGGGACGAAATGGATTTAATCCGTGTTGAACGTTCAATCCGTATCATACGTGGAGATAAGGTCATCCTCGATGAAGACCTGGCAGAGATGTACGGTGTTGAAGTCAAACGACTTAACGAACAAGTCCGACGGAATCTCAATAGATTCCCTGCGGACTTCATGTTTCAGCTTACAAAACAGGAGTTTAAAGACTTGAAGTCGCAATTTGCGACCTCAAGTCTGTGGGGAGGCAGACGCACGCCACCATATGCATTTTCAGAGCAAGGTGTGGCCATGCTCTCCAGTGTTTTGCATAGCACACGGGCGGTTCAGGTTAATATCGAGATTATGCGCACTTTTGTCCGGTTACGCAGAATTCTGGCTTCTCATGCTGATCTTGCTGAACGTCTTGAGTTGTTGGAACAAAAATACGATAGTCAGTTTCGGGCGGTATTTGATGCTATCCGTCAGCTTATGAGTACGGACACGGCTGAGAAAGACTCGATTGGTTTTAAGGTGAAAAACTGAATGGGACGCAGATTAACGCAGAAAGGGCATGATTTAGCCTTTAATCCTGGCCCCGGATCTTAAAGGCAATATTAGCCGCGGTGAAAGTCTGTCAAGGTCTGTTGTTTAGACCAAAACCCAAGAGTTATAGCTTTTGCCCTTACAGATTTTCACAGATTCTGACCGCGGCAAAAAGAAGGTTTTGCTTGGTAAGTGTCAAGGCGGGAAGCCTGACCCCGAACCAAAGGCAATATTAGCCGCGGTGAAAGTCTGTCAAGATCTGTTGTTTAGACCAAAACCCAAGAGTTATAGCTTTTGCCCTTACAGATTTTCACAGATTTTAACCGCGGCAAAAAGAAGGTTTTAGGCAGGAAGCCTGACCCCGGATCCAGCGTCCAGCTGAAAGGTTTGACCTTATATCCTTAATTGGATACAATCTAGACTGTCTAGCCAGGGATGAGGAGGCAGCATGGCAACTCTAAAAAAAACAGTTAATCATAAGGATGAATGGCAGCTACAGGAAGCTAAAAACCGTCTCAGCCGAGTGGTTGATGCGGCACGCCGCGGCACGCCGCAAACAATTACCTTGCGTGGCACTCCGGCTGCTGTCGTCCTGTCTTTTGAACAGTATCAAGAGATGATTCGGCCTCGCACACCATTATCGGATTTTTTCCGACAGTCACCGCTCCATAAAGTAGGGCTTGATCTTGAACGCAGTCACGATGTGGGACGTGAGGTCGAACTGTGACATTTTTGCTTGATACCTGCGTTATTTCGGAACTTGTTAAACCGAGACCTGACGAAAATGTTGTCCGTTGGATCGATTCTGTCGATGAATGGAGATTGTTTCTGAGTGTGTTGACGCTTGGAGAACTTGAGAAGGAAATAACCAAGCTGCAGCCCTCTCAACGAAAAGACGATTTGCGTGAATGGCTGGAACATGATTTGACTGCAAGATTTGAGGGACGAATTTTGCCAGTAGATTTTGCTGTCGCTGTTGCTTGGGGGACACTCCATGGTGTGGCTGAGCGTGCCGGGAAAAAACTGCCTGTGATCGATTCTCTTCTGGCGTCTACCGCAGAAATCCATCAACTCACCATTGCCACAAGGAATGTTGCAGACTTCGAGCGTTGCAGTGACGCTATTTTTAATCCGTGGGTTTAGCTTTCTCTGGTAATTTACATTCCTTCAGGCCTGACCCCAGTTCCTTAACTTTGGTGAAGAGAAGGTTAAAATCAGGCGTGTAGCGAACGGCATTTAGAATGCATTATTAGCCGCGTTGAAAGTCTGTCAAGATCTGTTGTTTAGACCAAAACCCAAGAGCCTATAGCTTTTGCCCTTACAGATTTTCACAGATTTTAACTGCGGCTAAATAAAAGATTTTGATCGTTTAGTTATTGAATTGTCATGGAGGGAAAGATGAAAAAGGAGCACTTGGAAATGATCCTTGAAGATATCAACGGTAAGTTCGATCTGGTTCTTGAAGGATATACGGCACTGGACAAGAAATTGGACACCAGGTTCGATGAATTGAACGAAAAGATCGAAATCAACAGTTTTAAAGTCGATACTTTGAACAAGAAAGTTGATGGTGTTGCTGCTGAATTAAAGGCACATCGGCTAGACACGGAAGCGCACCGTAAAGTGTATGGGGTGAGGGAAGATTAAAGGGGTTGCTGTAGCTCTAAAAGCCAACGGCAGGTTTGACCCCTTCCCCAACCCCGAACCAAAGGCAATATTAGCCGCAGTGAAAGTCTGTCAAGGTCTGTTGTTTAGACCAAAACCCAAGAGCTTATAGCTTTTGCCCTTACAGATTTTCACCGCGGCTAAATGAAGATTTTATA
>Ga0256834_1002504_pt1 | contig 11523 bp, 6 predicted proteins | sample 4281140metaG_FD_190536 | JGI IMG/M metagenome (GOLD analysis project Ga0256834, IMG submission 190536) | Hydrothermal vent microbial communities from East Pacific Rise, Pacific Ocean - 4281-140 | ecosystem: Environmental > Aquatic > Marine > Hydrothermal vents | place: Pacific Ocean: East Pacific... | reverse complement strand
AAATCGGCCACTTCTGGTTTTTTAATGATAATTTTTGCACCAGATAAGCCTTTACCCAAATAATCATTGGTTTCACCTTCTACTTTTAGCGTTAGTCCATTCGTTGCAAAAGCACCAAAGCTTTGCCCCGCAGAACCTGTAAAGTTTAAATTCAAGGTATCTTTAGGTAAGCCATCTTCACCATGTATTTTTGAAATTTCATTACTGAGAATTGCTCCTACAGCTCTATCGGTATTATGTATTTGATAAGATAATGTTGTTTTTATTTTATTTTGGATAGCAGCTTTGGTATCGTATAAAATATTAATATCCATCACATTATCTAGTTCGTGATTTTGTTCTTCAGTATTTGATAGATTGGTTTTACCTTTTAGTAAAGGTTGGTATAAAATTGATGACAAATCAACCCCTTTAGCTTTATAGTGATCTAAAGCTGTTTTTGCTTTTATCTTTTGGGTTTGCCCAACCATTTCTTCAATAGTTCTAAAGCCTAATTGAGCCATAATTACACGTAATTCTTCAGCTACAAAATACATAAAATTGATTACGTGTTCTGGTGTTCCTTTAAAGTTTTTACGTAATTCAGGGTCTTGTGTGGCTATTCCAACAGGGCAGGTATTTAAATGACAAGCTCGCATCATAATACAGCCCGAAGCTACTAATGGTGCGGTTGCAAAACCAAATTCTTCAGCTCCTAATAAGCAAGCTATAGCAACATCACGACCTGTTTTTAATTGCCCGTCGCATTCTAATACAATTCTACTTCTCAGATTGTTAAGCACTAAAGTTTGTTGAGCTTCTGCGATACCTAGTTCCCAAGGTAAGCCTGTATGTTTTAATGAGGTCAGTGGCGATGCACCAGTACCGCCATCAAAGCCTGAGATAAGAATAACATCAGCTTTTGCTTTAGCAACACCAGCTGCAATTGTACCTACACCAACTTTTGATACTAATTTTACATTAATTCTCGCTTCACGATTTGCATTTTTTAAATCGAAAATGAGTTGAGATAAGTCTTCAATTGAATAAATGTCATGATGTGGTGGTGGTGAAATTAAACCTACATAAGGTGTAGAATTCCGAACTTCAGCAATCCATGGTAATACTTTTTCTCCAGGTAATTGCCCGCCTTCACCAGGTTTAGCTCCTTGAGCCATTTTTATTTGAATTTCAGTGGCATTGGTTAAATAGTTACTAGAAACTCCAAATCTACCTGAGGCAACTTGTTTGATAGAGCTATTTTTCCAATCTCCATTAGGCATTTTTTTAAAGCGTTTTTTATTTTCACCACCCTCACCAGAATTACTTTTTCCGCCAATTCTATTCATGGCAATGGCTAAGTTTTCATGTGCTTCTTCACTGATAGAGCCATAAGACATTGCTCCTGTTTTAAAACGTTTAACAATGGCCGTCCATGGTTCAACTTCATCAATAGAAATCGGATCTAAATTATGAAATTCGAACAGACCTCTTAAAGTCATTAATCGCTTGCTTTGTTTATTTACAGCATCAGCATATACTTGATAAGTCTCTTTGCTTTTACTTCTAACAGCTTGTTGTAATTTTGATATGGTAGTGGGATTGAATAGATGTCTTTCTCCATTTCTCCGCCATCTATATTCACCACCAACATTTAAGTCTAAAGTTTTTTTTATGGCTGTTTTTGGAAAAGCATCTTTATACCTAATATTGATGTCTTTTTCTATTGCATAGAGTCCGACACCACTTATCCGAGAAGGTGTACCAGGAAAATATTTTTCTGTAATACCTTTTCTTAGGCCTAAAATTTCAAAGATTTGTGATGCTCTATAAGAATGTAAGGTTGAGATTCCTATTTTATTCATCACCTTTAAAATACCTTTACCAATAGCTTTGTTAAAATTATCAACGGCAGTATCTTCATCAATACCAGTAATTATCTTTTCTTGTACTTGTGTTCTGATAATTTCATTGACCATGTATGGATTGATTGCACTTGCCCCATAACCAAATAAGGTTGCAAAATGATGTGGCTCTCTAGGCTCAGCAGTTTCTAAAACGATACCAAATTTTGAGCGTTTTCCTTTTTTATTCATACCATGATGTAAATATGAACAAGCCAATAAAGCAGGAATTGGAGCATCTACTTTACCAACACCTCTATCTGATAAAATAATAATATTTGCATCAGTATCTACAGCTTTTTCAGCCTGAATCAATATGTCTTCTAAAGCATTTTCTAAACCATTAAATCCTTCTTTTATAGGATATAGCATTTCAATAGAAACTGCTTTATAATCAGGGTGGTTTATTTTTTTTATCTTATCTAAATCCTTACTTGAAATTACCGGGTTTTGAATCCGCAATTTTTTTGCATGCTCAGGTTCAACATCAAAAATATTTCTATCACCACCAATGGCTAAGCTAATATCTGTAATAATTTTTTCACGAATACCGTCTAGTGGAGGGTTGGTAACCTGTGCAAAAAGTTGTTTAAAATAATTATATAGTAATTGAGGTTTGTTAGATAATACGGCAAGAGGTGTATCTGTTCCCATAGAACCAATAGCTTCTTTGGCATTCAAAGCCATTGGAGTAATGATATTAGAAATGTCTTCTGTGGTATATCCAAAAATACGTAATCTGGTTTTGTAATCGGTAACTTCTAAAGGGCAAAAATCATCTGTATAAGGGACTTTATTTAGAGGAAGTGTATGTTTATTTAACCATTTTCTATATGGATGTTTAGTGACAATGTTATTTTTTATTTCTTCATCTTCAATGATGCGACCTTCATTCATATCGACTAAAAATATCTTACCAGGTTCTAGTCGACCATGTTTTACAACATTTTCTGGTTTGATATTCAATACGCCAATTTCAGAAGACATGATTACAAAACCATCTTTTGTAACGGTATATCTAGAAGGTCTTAACCCGTTTCTGTCTAATAAAGCACCTATATAATTACCATCTGTAAATGGTACAGAAGCTGGTCCGTCCCAAGGTTCCATAATACAAGAATTGTATTCATAAAAAGCTTTCTTATCATCGCTCATGGTTTTGTGATTTTCCCATGCTTCAGGTACCATCATCATCATCACTTCTGGTAAAGAGCGTCCTGTCATTAATAGTATTTCTACGGACATATCCATAGAAGCAGAGTCTGATTGTCCCTTTCTAATAATTGGAAATAATTTTTTTATATCATCACCAAATAAATCACTTTTCATCAATTCTTCTCTGGCACCCATTCTACTAATATTCCCTTTTAAAGTGTTTATTTCACCATTGTGACACATATAGCGAAAGGGTTGAGCTAGATCCCAAGAAGGGAAAGTATTTGTTGAAAAACGTTGGTGTACCAATGCTAGACGTGTAACCAAATCAGGTTCATTCAAATCGGTATAATACCTGTCTATGTCTTCAGGAATTAATAAGCCTTTATAAATAATTGTTGTTGTAGAAAAGCTAGTTAAATAAAAATAGTTATGTTCAGATATTTTAGATTTTGCGATGACATGTTGTGCTATTTTTCTAGCAGCAAATAATTTAGCATTGAACTCTAATTCTGAAAATTTCAGATTGTTTTTACCAACAAAAATCTGCTTAATTTTAGGTTCAGTTTGAGAAGCAATTGCACCTAAATTAGAAGTGTCAACAGGTACGTTTCTCCAGCCTAAAACTTCTAAGCCTTGTTTTTTTATCTCTTTTTCAAAAATCTCAGTACAATATTGTCTTTGGTTCTTTTTTTTAGGTAAAAAAACCATTCCTACAGCATACTCTTTTGGTTTTGGCAGATCAAATTCACATATTCTAGCAAAGAAATCATGTGGAATGTCAATTAAAATACCGGCTCCATCACCAGTTCTTCCATCAGAACTTACCGCACCACGATGTTCTAATTTTACTAAAATTTCTAGTGCATCATGAATAATTTTATTTGACTTTTCACCATTAAGGTTGCATATAAATCCTGCACCACAATTATCCGTTTCAAACTCATTTAAATACAATCCTTGATCTTCCATATAATTAAAAATTATTCAATAAAATAGCTACAAATTTATATTTTATTCATTAGAACTAAAAATAAGATAAAAAAAATGCATTGAAATGAAAATTTCAATGCATTTTTTTTTGATACGCTAAAAAAGTAGAGTTGTAATTGTGAATAAGTAAGGCTTTAGAAAATACTATGATTAAAACGCTTTATCTTATCAACTACAAACCATATAGATTTAGAGTTTGTTTTTTATTTTTCTAGTGTTCATTCAATCTAAAATCAGCATAAGCCTTCATACCATGTTCATGAATATCCAAACCTTCTACTTCTTCTCTTTCAGAAACGCGTATTCCTACAGTTTTCTTCAAGGTGAATAAAATGATAAAAGAACTCGCTATACAAAATGCAGCATAAGCCCCTGCACCTGTTAATTGATGTAAAAATTGTTCTCCACCAGCTTTTGCTCCAAAAACACCAACGGCCAATGTGCCCCAGATACCACAAATTAAATGTACGGCAATTGCACCTACGGGATCATCTAGTCTTAATTTATCGATGAATGTTATAGCTAGTACGATAATTCCGCCTGCAATAAATCCAATTAAGATTGCATCCATGGGAGACATTAAATCTGCCCCAGCGGTTATGCCAACTAATCCTCCTAAAATACCATTTAAGAACATGGTTAAGTCGTAATTTTTATACAATAGTGTTGATAAGATAAAAGCACCAATACCACCAGCTGCTGCTGCCAATGAAGTTGTAACCAAGGTTAATGAAGTTAATTCTGGGTCAGCAGATAATACTGAGCCTCCGTTAAAACCAAACCATCCTAACCATAGGATTAATACGCCACCTGTAGCTAAGGGAATATTATGCCCTAAAATCACTAAAGCTTTACCTTCTTTATTAAATTTACCAATACGTGGGCCTAATAGCCAAACGGCAACTAAAGCTGCCCAGCCACCTACAGAGTGTACCAATGTTGAGCCTGCAAAATCATAAAAACCTAATTTATCTAAGAAACCACCGCCCCATTTCCAAGAGCCTGCTATTGGATATACTAAACCAACATATATTATTACAAATAGCATAAATGGTCCAATTTTAATACGTTCAGCTACAGCACCAGAAACTATAGTTGCTGCAGTTGCTGCAAACATTCCTTGAAACAAAAAGTCTGTCCAATAGGTATAACCAGCATTGTATGTTAAGTCTAAATTACCCGTATCAGTTAATGGTGCATCTAAACCAAAACCTGCAAAGCCTAATATACCTGAAGAGCTTTCTGCAAAACCAGGATACATTAAATTGAATCCTACAATATAATAAAGTAAAAGTCCTGTGGTGATGATAAATATATTTTTAAACAAGACATTAATGGTGTTCTTTTGTCTTGTCAATCCGATTTCTAAAAAAGAAAATCCTAAATGCATGAAAAACACTAATGCCGTGCATATCATCATCCATACATTGTTTACTGTTAATAATCCCTCCATAATTGTTATTTTAGTTTATTTATTGTTAGTTTAATGATTGTCCGCCTTTTTCACCAGTTCTAATTCTATAGCTTTCTAGTATATCAGACACGAAAATTTTACCATCGCCTACTTCTCCAGTTACGCCCGAATCTAGAATTGCTTTAATGGTTACTTCTTCAAATTCATTATTAACAACAATAGATAGGTATCTACGTTGAATATCGCTAGTGCTATATGATACACCTCTATAAACATGACCTTCTTTTTCGTGACCCTGACCAGTAACATCCCAATAAGAGAAGAAGTTTACGCCAACATTATGTAGGGCTTCTTTTACGGCTTCGAATTTTGATTTTCTAATAATTGCTTCTATTTTTTTCATGATAAAATTTTGTATTTAGTTAAAACGTATAAACAGCTGCTAAAACAAATGAATTCAAACTTTTTTGCCCTTTTAAATCTTTATCTAAAAAGAAATTATCAGAACTTGAGTCAAGCCTTAATTCAGGAATTATAGTAAGTTCACCTATTTTTATATTGGCTGTTAATGTTGTGGCAAAAACACTAGAATCTTCAACTCCAGTACCTATTGCTCCAAAATCTCCAGTTTCCATAAAGTATTCGCCTCTTAGACCTATAGAAACTGTTTCAGATGTTGAATATTGAGGGTATAAAGCTACGCCTGCAAACCCTGCTTCGTTATCACCACTATTTCCATTGTTGTATAGTGCAGCATTGATTCCTAAAAAGAATTCTTTAGATAAATTTAGCCCCCCTGTATAATCAATTTCATATGCTCCATTATCTAGTAAGAAATTTAAGAATTGATCTGCATAACCCAATTGAGCCCCGAAAGCATATTTTCCAGTAGGGTTGAATTCTGTAGCGTCTGTTGGATTCATAGCGGCTAGCATTAAACTAAAATCTTCAGATAAAGCAATGTCTGCTTTTATACCCGTATGATTAAATGGGCCATAAGAAAATAAGTAAGAAGTACTGTAGTTAAAATTTGCAGTAGGTGAGATTACTTCATATCCTAAAAAAGTATTGAAATTTCCAATGGTTAATTTTACGGATTTGCTAACATTCCAATAAGCATAAAGTTGGTTCACAATGTTTGAACTTCCTCCAGGTCTTAAGGCTGGAGATAAAAAAGTTGCATCTTCGCCTCTTGGGCCATAAACTAAATCGGCAACAAAGCCAACTTTTTCGCCCTCGTAGCCAATAATTACGTTTGCCATACCGAGAGCAAAGCCAGGTAAATTAGCAAAAGAAGAGCCAGGGGCAACTGCATTTTTATTATTTGGAGCATTAAGATTGTACCTAAAGTAGGCGTCAATACTTCCGTTAATTGAAAATCTTTTTTCAATTAACGATTCATTTTCTTCTGTTGCCTCCTGAGCAGTTAGGTTTAAAGAAATTACTATACATAATAATGTAAAAATTTTCTTCATAATTTAATTTTAAATTCAATTGATTATTTTAAATTTTATGATGGCAAATGTAGAAATATATTTTACAGCATAAAGTTATGAAAGACTGAAATACGATAAATAGTATCATTTATAGTTAAAAAAATAGGGGTAAAAATTATAAAATGATATTATTATTAGGTTTTTACCCTATAAAAAATAGGGGTCAATAATTAATTGTTATTTTTATAGTAATTTGATAAAAATGCAGATTTGAAAAAAAAATATGATTTGAATACAAAACATAAGGTTGTTTAGCTTGTTTTTAAAGTATTCAATCTATATTTGATTGTTTTAGAGCAGATGAAATATCAATACAGTTATATTATTTCAATTCAATTTCTGGGTTTTCGTTTTCACGGATGGCAAAAGCAAACCAATGCTAAAACGTTACATGGCATGGTAGATAAATCACTGTCATTTGTGTTTAAGCACTTTGATTATAAAACTTTAGGTGTGGGTAGAACAGATGCTAAAGTTTCTGCAAACCATTATATTTTTCAGCTTTTTATCAATAATGAAGTTGATCAAGTAGATTTTGTTAAAGAGTTTAACTCTAATTTACCTCCAGACTTTAAGGCGTTGTCAGTAGCATCTGTTGCTACTAATTTTAATATCATTCAGCATCCTAAAATAAAGGAGTATTTGTATTTTTTTTCGTTTGGAGAAAAAAATCATCCTTTTGCAGCTCCTTATATTGTAGGTTTAGAAGAAGGTTTAGATGTTGAGTTGATGAAAAAAGGAGCGAAGCTTTTTGAAGGTGAGCATTATTTTCATAAGTATTGCACACAACCATCTGCCCAAACTGTCTTTAAAAGAACTATTGATTGTTGTGAGATTATAGAGAATGATATTTATACCGCCAATTTCTTTCCAAAACAGAGTTATTATTTGCGGGTAAAAGGAAGTGGATTTTTACGCTACCAAATACGGCTAATGATGTATGTGTTATTTGACTTGGGCAAAGGAGAAATAAGCTTAGATCAGATAGAACAATCTTTAAAAGAAAACAATGACAGGAAGTCTTTAAAGGGTATTGCTCCTGCTTCAGGATTGCAGTTGTTTGATATTGAATTCATCAATAAAAAATAAATTCGCTCTCTCTCTCTCTCTCTCTCTCTTTCTCTTTTCAAAATTTTAGTTAGGCTACACTTTTTTATACGCCAAATTCATTTTTAAAGCCTTATTATAGAATAGGATTCTTTTTGGAATTTGTCTTTTTTTATTTTAATCTTTTAGTACACTTCTAGAAATTACAATTTTTTGTATTTCAGAAGTGCCTTCATAAATTTGGGTGATTTTTGCATCACGCATTAAACGTTCTACATGATATTCTTTTACAAAGCCATAACCACCATGAATCTGAACAGCTTCTATGGTAACTCTCATTGCCATTTCAGCAGCATATAATTTTGCCATTGCACTAGATAGATCATAATTATTACCTTGATCTTTATCCCATGCAGCTTTCATACATAAATGTCTAGCAGCTTCAATTTCAACAGCCATATCTGCCAATTTAAAAGCGATGGCTTGGTGCTTGCTAATTTCTTTACCGAAAGCTTTTCTCTCTTTAGAATATTGCAATGCCAATTCATAAGCACCTGAAGCAATGCCTAAAGCCTGAGAGGCAATACCTATCCGCCCTCCAGCCAAAGTTTTCATGGCAAATTTAAAGCCAAAACCATCTTCGCCAATTCTATTTTCTTTAGGCACTTTTACATCAGTAAACAACAAAGAGTGCGTGTCAGAACCACGAATTCCTAATTTATTTTCTTTAGGGCCAACTTCAAAACCTTCCATTCCTTTTTCAACAATTAATGCATTGATTCCTTTATGCCCTTTTTCAGGATGCGTTTGAGCAATGACTATATATACACTAGCATTTCCACCATTGGTTATCCAGTTTTTAGTTCCGTTAAGGATGTAATGGTCGCCTTTGTCTACAGCTGTTGTTTTTTGTGAAGTGGCATCACTACCAGCTTCGGGCTCGCTTAAACAAAATGCTCCAATAATTTCTCCTGTTGCCAGTCTAGTTAAATATTTTTGTTTTTGTTCTTCAGTACCGTAAGTTTCCAGTCCCCAACATACTAATGAGTTGTTGACTGACATCACTACAGAAGCAGAAGCGTCAATTTTAGAAATTTCTTCCATCGCTAATACATAAGAAATGGCATCCATACCGCCACCACCGTATTTTGGGTCAACCATCATACCAAGAAAACCAAGTTCTCCCATTTTTTTGATTTGCTCGTGAGGAAATTTTTGATGTTCATCACGTTCAATAACTCCAGGGAGTAATTCTTGTTGTGCAAAATCGCGAGCAGCATCGCGAATCATGATATGTTCTTCTGTAAGGTTAAAATCCATAGTTTTAAAAAATCTTTAAATTTATAGGTAAATAATCTTCAAAGATACAGAATTTATAAAAATCTTATGCTATTTTTACGGCATTATGAATGCTAAAAAATTTTATTGTATTGGAGTGATGAGTGGTACCTCATTAGATGGTGTAGATTTATGTTATGTTAAGTTTGATGTTACAACTCGATATAATTTTGAAATATTAAAAGCGGCGACATTTTCTTATTCTGAAGCTTGGTTAAATAAGCTTAAGCAGGCTTTTACTTCTGATAATGAAGCTTTAGAATTACTTAGCGTTGAGTATGGTAATTATTTAGGGAGTTTAATCAATAATTTTATTGAACAGAATGCTATAGATGAAATAGATTTTGTGGCTTCGCATGGACATACCATTTTTCATAAACCAGATGAAGGTATTACCTTGCAAATAGGTGATGGTCAAACCATAGCAACAATAACTAAACAAAAAGTAATTTGTGATTTTAGAACGCAAGATGTGAAATTGGGCGGTCAAGGAGCACCTTTAGTTCCTATTGGGGATGAACTTTTGTTTGGGAATTATGAATACTGCTTAAATCTAGGTGGTTTTGTGAATGTTTCATTTAAAGAAGGTGACAAACGTATTGCTTATGACATTTGCCCTATTAATATTGTGTTAAATCATTATATCCAAAAATTAGGATTTGATTATGACGACAAAGGACAGCTAGCCGCAACAGGAAAAATTCATCAGCCGTTATTTGACCAGTTGAATGATCTTGAATATTATCATCAATCGCACCCAAAATCATTAGGATATGAGTGGGTTGTTGATGTAATTATCCCTTTAATTGACAATTATAACCTTGAGATAAAAGACATTTTAAGAACCTTTATAGAACATGTTGCTTTTCAGGTTTCTAAGGCAGTGCATGTGAAAGCACGTATGTTGGTAACTGGTGGCGGTGCTTTTAATGAGTTTTTAATGCAAAGAATTGAATTTTATATAGATGAGGAAATTGAATTGCAATCATCAAAAATAATTGATTTTAAAGAGGCTCTTATTTTTGCCTTATTAGGGTTGCTTAGATTAGAAAATAAAATTAATATATTAAAATCTGTTACAGGAGCAAGTAAAAACCATTCTTCAGGAGTTATTTTTAATCCATAAATACAAAATATTCATTTAAATTTTTTGATATGACTCAACTTTAGCTACACTTTAAAAATACATCTTTATAAATCGGGAATTTAGAGTACAATTTAAAGTAAATAGTATAAAAGAATAAAAGAATGAAAGAATTACTAAAAAAATACGAAGAAAAACAACCAGAAATTGTTTTTCATTGGAAAGATCAAGAAACAGAAGCAGAAGGTTGGACGGTTATTAATTCGCTTAGAGGCGGAGCAGCAGGCGGAGGAACAAGAATGCGTAAAGGGTTAGACATGAATGAAGTTTTGTCCTTAGCCAAGACCATGGAAGTTAAATTTACAGTTTCTGGCCCAGCTATTGGCGGTGCAAAATCAGGTATAAATTTTGACCCGAGTGACCCAAGAAAGAGAGGGGTTCTTGAGCGTTGGTACAAGGCTGTTTCACCCTTACTAAAATATTATTATGGTACAGGCGGTGATTTGAATGTAGATGAAATTCACGATGTGATTCCACTTACTGAGAATTCAGGAATATGGCATCCTCAAGAAGGTGTTTTTAATGGGCATTTTAAACCAACAGAATCTGAGAAAATTAATAGGATTGGTCAATTACGTCATGGTGTAATTAAAGTGATTGAAGATCCTGATTATACACCTGAAGTTTCTAGAAAGTATACTGTTGCAGATATGCTTACGGGTTATGGAGTGGCTGAAGCAGTAAAGCATTATTATGCTATTTTTGGTGGAGAAATTAAAGGGAAAAGAGCCATAGTTCAAGGTTTTGGAAATGTAGGTTCTGCCACGGCTTATTATTTAGATCAGTTGGGGGCAAAAATTGTTGGTATTATTGATAGGTCTGGAGGTGTAATTAATGAAAACGGATTTAGTTCTGACGAAGTGAGAACGATGTTTCTGAATAAAAGAGGAAATATGTTGGTGGCTGAAGAAATGATTCCTTTTGAAGAAATGAATGAGCGTATTTGGTCTTTACCTGCAGAGATTTTTATTCCAGCAGCAGCATCAAGGTTAGTTACTAAAGATCAAATTTCTAAAATGATAGCCACTGGTTTAGAAGTGATTTCTCCAGGGG
>Ga0256834_1002503_pt1 | contig 11528 bp, 9 predicted proteins | sample 4281140metaG_FD_190536 | JGI IMG/M metagenome (GOLD analysis project Ga0256834, IMG submission 190536) | Hydrothermal vent microbial communities from East Pacific Rise, Pacific Ocean - 4281-140 | ecosystem: Environmental > Aquatic > Marine > Hydrothermal vents | place: Pacific Ocean: East Pacific... | reverse complement strand
GGAGAAACGAGCCTCATCAAGATTGAACAGCGCAATATCAGCCTGTTTTCCCGGGGCAATTGTTCCCACGTCATCTCTGCCGAGGCATCTTGCCGATCCCCTGGTGGCCCAGCGCAGAACATCAAAATGGGTTATGGCCGCCGAACCGTAACGGAGACGCTGCAGCATCAGCGCCTGACGCAGCTCCTGAATCATATTGGAGCAGTCATTTGAGGCGGAACCGTCCACCCCGAGACCCACCGGGCAGCCCGCCTCTTCCAGGTCGCGGGTGAGGCACTGACCGGAGCCGAGGAACATATTCGAGCTGGGACAGTGGCTGATTCCAACCCCTGCATGCCCCAGTCTCGCAAGCTCTTCCTCATTGAAATGAATCCCGTGAGCCAGCCACACATCGGGTGACATCCAGCCGACACGTTCGAGGTAATCAACGGGACGCACCCCGAAGAGGTCAATGCAGAAATCCGTTTCATCATGGGTCTCCGCCAGGTGCGTATGGAGTCGCACCTCTTTGCTGCGGGCCAGCTCGGCACTCTGCCGCATCAGCTCTTCACTGACACTGAACGGAGAACAGGGAGCAAGGGCCACCTGGAGCATGGAACCTTCCGCAGCATCATGATAGCGATCGATCACCCGCTCACAGTCGGCAAGAATCACATCCTCCTTCTGTATGGTGTTGCGCGGTGGAAGTCCGCCGTCATCCTCACCAAGACTCATGGAACCACGACTCAGGGTGGCACGTATCCCGATCTCAGCAACGGCTGCCGCCTGAACATCAAAGGCCCCTGGAGCTGCTTCGGGAAATATATAGTGATGATCCGCTGCCAGGGTACAGCCGGAAAGCAGCAGTTCCGCCGCCGCAAGACGGGTCGAAACATGAATCATCTTCTCGTTGAGGCCGGCCCATATGGGATAGAGACTCTTGAGCCAGGGAAACAGCGCCTTGTTCAATGCAGCCGGACAGGCACGGGTCAGGGTCTGATAAAAATGGTGATGGGTATTGATAAGGCCCGGTATTATCACATGCCGTGAGGCATCAAATACCTGATAGAGCTTTCCTCCGGCAGGCTCCGCACCCCGGGGAAGGACCTCAACGATCCTGTCATTTTCGACAACAACGCCACCGCGTCCATCAACATCCCCTTCCACCAGTATATCCAGCGGATTTTTCAACCAGATCGTTATCATATCATCCCAGTTTTTTCAGCAGACCGGTGCGTTCATTGAAGGAGTCAATCAGATCATCAATGGGATCCATGGACTGGGGAATGGAAGTCCAGTAGTCCGCGTCATACCACTGCGCCTGAATCTCTTCATGGGTCTTGCCCTGCTGTTCAACCCAGGTGAAATACTTCAGGTTGTGGATTCGTTTTCTCTCCACATAGCTGAGTTCTTTCATGTTATCCGTTGTTTCACCAAGCATATACCGATGAAAGGTCGCGGCAGCATCCACGTTTGTAAACTCACCCTCTTCATCGGCAAGCTCGGTGAGTCGACTCTGATACATCTCCATGGAATCGGTTGCCATGGTGACCATCACATCGCTGCTGTCCATCTCATAATATTTGGCGGTCTTGATCGCAGCAAGGACATTGGCAATACTGGAGATCCCCAGAAGATGAAGATTATCCACCAGATCCTGCGCCACACCCTGCTGCACCAGATATTCCCTGCCCGCGGGCTCGTTGAAGAGACGAATCAGTCCCATGGGGCCAAAATCGTCAATGGCCGTCACCAGATCAGTGTTCTTCACATTATGAATCCAGGGCACATGCTTATCGCCGATCCCTTCAATGCGATGGGCGCCAAAGCCGTTATTGAGCAGAGTCGGGCACTGCAGGGCCTCGCTGGCAACAATCTTTGACAGCGGGAACTGCTCCTTCATATAGTCGCCACAGGCGATGGTTCCACCGGAGCCTGTGTTGGAGATGGTGGCCCGAAAACGGTCACCGGGTCCCATCACATCATCAAGGGCCTCCATCATGGCCCGGCTGGTCACCTCATAGTGCCAGAGATAGTTCCCAAATTCGTCAAACTGATTGAAGATGGAGAGATCCTGTCCGGAGTTACGCAACTCCCAGCACTTATCAAAGATCTCCTTCACATTGCTCTCGGAACCGGGTGTCTTGATGGTTTCCCCTGCCACTCCGGCCAGCCAGTCGAAACGCTCCTTGCTCATTCCTTCCGGCAATATGGCTATGGAGTCACAGGCCAGAAGAGTGGAATCATAGGCACCGCCACGACAGTAGTTACCGGTACTCGGCCACACCGCCTTCTGGGTGGTGGGGTCAAACTGTCCGGTCACCAGACGCGGCACCAGACAGGCATAAGCAGCGCCCACCTTATGGGCCCCCGTGGGAAACCACTTTCCAAGCAGGATGACTATGCGGGCATCAACTCCGGTGAGCTCTTTAGGGAGCACCAGATAGTTCACCCCGCCAAACCTGCCGCCACTCTCTTTGGGCTCATTATGCCAGTTAATGCGAAAGAGGTTCAGAGGGTTGAGATCCCACAGGCCCACATCAGCAAGTCTGTCCGTGATGGCAGCGGGAATAAGATCCGGATTTATCATCTGCTTAAAGGTGGGAATAATTACGTTCTGCTCCCTGGCACGCTGTATGGCGTTCTCAAGCTTTCCCTGGTCTTCTATCGTTAAATCAATCAGTTTACTCATAATCATTTCCTTCTATTTATCTCGACTGGAGAAAATCACTTTCCTTCCAGGATTCCTGTTTTTGAAATTGCCTCTCTCACCGCTGCAAGATTCGGCTCAATATGCCAGGGCACAGATCCCGCCATGCCAACTGCAGTCATGGTACTCTTGACATCCTTGAGCCCATTCCCTGTGTTTAGAACCACGATTCGCTCATCTCTGCGGACCAGGCCATCACCTGCCGCCTTCACCAGTCCGGCATACGCCGCAGCCCCTGCCGGTTCTGCAAAGACAGCACTGCCGCGGGCCAGCGCCGGAATGGCCGCAAGTATCTCATCATCACTGACCTGCACGTAGGCACCATCAGTTTCAGTCACCGCAGCCAGTGCCTTGATCCGATCCCGCGGCAGACCGGCACTGATGCTGTCAGCCACGGTGATCCCTGAGACAGGCGCCTTGGTAAGAATATCCTCACCGTTCTTCCACGCCTCAAACATATAACTGCTGCCCTCTGCCTGAACACCGATGAGACGCGGCATCTTTCTGATCCAGCCAAGGGCCATAAGGTCTTTCAGACCCTTATGGAGCCCGCCGATGATACAGCCATCCCCCACAGAGACAAAGATACAGTCCGGAGCCTCCCAGGAGAGCTGCTCACAGATCTCATAGGCGGCCGTTTTCTTGCCCTCCGTCATATAGGGATTGTAGCCGGTATTGCGATTATACCAGCCGTATTCGGCCGCTGTCTCAAGGCAGAGCTCAAAGGCATCATCGTAGCTGCCCTTGACCAGCATCACTGTGGAGTCATAGACCAGCAGCTGGGCAATCTTGGCAGGAGGCGCCGATTCCGGAACAAAAATCACATTGGCCTGGCCCACACTTGCACAGATTCCACTGAGTGCGGCTGCCGCATTTCCGGTGCTCGCAGTGGTGATTATCTCCGCCTTCTGCTCCCTTGCCTTCACCACGGCAACGGCACTGGCCCGATCCTTGAAACTAGCCGTTGGCAGGCGACCATCATCCTTTACCCAAAGCTGCTCAAGCCCCAGTTTTGCGGCAAGGCGCGGCGCCCCGTAGAGCGGTGTCCAGCCGATTGCAAGGGGTGGAACTTCGGCATCAGGGGCAACCGGAAGCAGGGGCTTATAACGCCAAATGGAATAGTTTCCATCGGCAGCCAGGCTCTCTTTTGATATTCTCCCGGCAATACGCTCGTAGTCATAGCAGACATCGACGATACCCTCGTCACCATGATCCGGGCAGATATAGTCAATGGCATCGGGGGAGTACTCTTTTTCGCAGATCTGACATTTCAGATGTGTCACATGATCCATAGTTGTCCTTTGGCGGCCGGCTGTTGGCAATGGCTCTGTTTTACCGGAATCAGGCCACTGATTCCTGCTGCTGTTCACCGGTCATCATGAGACCGATGGATTCTCTGGTGGCATCCTTCTGCGCCACAATGCCCATGATCTTTCCATCAAACATCACCGCAATACGATCAGAAAGCGCCATCACCTCATCAAGGTCCTCGGAGATCACCACGGAAGCGGTCCCCCGCTGGCGCTGCTGGGAAATCCGTTCGTGGATATACTCTGCTGCACCGATATCAACACCACGGGTGGGCTGGGAGGCGAGCAGCACCTTGGGGTTGGCGGAGAGTTCACGGGCCATGATAAGCTTCTGAATATTTCCGCCGGAAAGATTTTTGGTGGTTGAGTCAATACTGGGTGTTTTAACCGCATACTCTTTGACCAGCTCTTCACTGTGTTGTCGAATATGCCTGAAATTGAGAAAACCGTTTTTGCAGAATGGTGCCTTGTTGTGATTTAAGAGTATCATGTTCTCCTTCACATCAAACTCACCCACTGCCCCGTCTTTCATCCGCTCTTCCGGAACATAGGAGAGCCCCACTTCACGAATTTCACCCGGTTTTGAAAAAGTGGTGTCATGGTGGGCAATGGTTATTTTTCCGGATTGCGGAGTCCGCAGACCGGCAATTGCCTCGGCAAGTTCGCGCTGCCCGTTTCCGGAGATTCCCGCGATTCCCAGAATTTCGCCACTCTTCACCTCAAGGCTCAATCCCTGCACAGCCTGTCTTCCCCGGTCTCCTGTAACATAGAGGTCTTTAATGCTCAAGAGGGATTCACCGGTTTCAACATACTCCTTGTCCGGGGCGAGTTTCACTGCACGGCCAACCATGAGATGGGCAAGATCATGGCGGTCCGACTGGGCAGGAGTTGTATATCCGGTGACCTTGCCGTGGCGCAAAACCGTTATTCTGTCGCTGAGATCAAGGACCTCTTTAAGCTTATGGGAGATAAACACCAGACCACGGCCATCATCGGCGAGTTTTCTGAAAATAACAAAAATATCATCCACTTCGCTGGGAGTAAGCACAGCAGTGGGTTCATCAAGAATAAGAATGGAAGCATCCCGGTACAGCGCCTTTATGATCTCCACCCGCTGACGCTCTCCAACGGAGAGCTGCCACACATATTCGTCCGGATAGACATGAAGTCCAAAGGCCTTGGAAAGTTCTGTTATTCGTTTTGAGACATTTTTCAGGTCGGACAGGACGCCTCTGCTGGATTTCAGACCCAGTGAGACATTTTCCGCAACAGTCAATGTGGGAACCAGCATGAAATGCTGATGGATCATCCCGATACCGTGAGCAATGGCATTGGCGGGTGAGGTGAGTTTCACAGGCTTTCCATGGAGGAATATTTCACCCTCATCCTGCTGATACAATCCGTAGAGGATCTTCATTAATGTGCTTTTTCCGGCACCATTCTCACCAAGGAGGGTGTGTACTTCCCCTGCACGAACATCAAAATCAACATGGTCGCTGGCAAGGACTCCGGGGAACCGCTTGGTGATCCCCTTCATCTGAAGCATAGGCGTAGCGTTTGACTGCGAAGGCATATCTCTGTACCTGAATTCTAAATTTTTTCTGCTCAACCGGCAGGAAGACAGTGTCCTCCTGCCGGGGATATCAGTTCTGCTTATTTGTGAGAAGTAACAATGGAACCGTCTTTGATTCCCGCTATGGCCTTCATACCTGCCTCTTTTACAGCAGGGTCAAGTTTGTAGGCATCATTGAACTCGATAACAATACCATTGTTGGCAAGGTTGATATCGTACATCTTGCCACCCTTCACACCATTGTCCATATCAGCAATAATCTTCTTTAAGATCACTTCCCATTTGTAGACCTGAGAGGCAACTACAATCTCAGGAGCAAGCTCTGTCTGATTGGCCTGGGTACCGAACCAGGCAACACGTTTTGCCCTGGCTGCACCAATGGCTCCAACAACCATCTGAGCTGTTCCGGTGAGCACATCAGCACCGGCTGCCATATGGGCGCGCGCTGCCTCAGCAGCAAGGGCCACATCACTGAAGGATCCGATGTAATTGACCTTTGCCCTGATTTTAGGATTCTGAGCCTTGGCGCCCATCACAAATCCATCCACATAGAGTTTGGCATCACCAACCTCGATGGGACCGATAACGCCAACACCGCCCTTCTTGCTCATGGCAGCAGCCATAACACCCATCACATAACCGCCCTGATCCGAGGCAGCCTCGTAGGAGGATACGTTGGGAAGACCGAAGGTATCAGCAGAGGTTCCCCAGGCAAAAGCGGTGTCAGGGAAATCCGGAGCAATCTCTTTTAATGATCCGCCATACTGGGAACCATGGGCGATGACCAGGTCATAGCCTTTTTTGGCGTAATCACGGATGGCAGCAGCCGCATCCTCAACAACAAAGGTGCCGTCGGTGATGGCAAGCTCGATATCACGATCCTTTTTGATGGCATTGATGCCGTCAACAATACTCTGGGTAAATGCCAGATCATTCTGGGCACTGGGGGCAATGATGGCAACACGGAGGGCCTTGCCGGATGCCAGCAGGGCCGACGGGCTCAGCAGAAACAGTGCCAGCAGAAGGGCTGACAGGGACAGGTTGAACTTTTTCATCATAGATCTCCTTTCAAAAAGAAATGAATATTAACATGACAGCTGCTCTCAGCCGCCTCTTACATACGGTTTGGTCAGTGCCGAAGGCTGTTTAAAGCGTTTCGCCACCACCACAAGGGCCAGAATGGTAATGATGGCCGGCGCCATGGCGGCAAGATCCGAGGCACTGCGGGGTATCACTCCAAAGGTCTTGCACTGCAGCACAATGGCCTGAACCAGCCCGAACACCAGGGAACCGATCATGACTCCCTTGGGACTCCAGGCGCCAAAATAGACAAGGGCAATGGCAATAAAGCCCATGGCATTTGTGAGATTCTGCTGGAAAATTCCCAGTTCAATGGCAAGAGCTGCTCCTGCCAGACCGGCAAGACCGTTGCCGATGATTATGGCAGAATACCTGGTGGCCATGACACTGACTCCGAGGCTGTCTGCAGCCTCTGGATTCTCGCCGATGGCACGGATATTCAGACCATAGGTGGTACGATACAGCACAAAACTCATCACAGGTACCAGGCCAAAGGCTATGTAGACAATGATGCTGTGCTGAAACAGCATCTCACCCACAACGGGAAGCCCGGACAGCACCGGTATATCCAGCGGCATAAATGGCAGAATGGGGCGGGGAGTTCCGACAAATTTCTGGAACAGCAGGTCACTCATTCCAAGGCCGAAGAGGTAAATTCCAATACCGCTCACCCCCTGTTCCGCCTGAAGATTCAGGGTGATAAATGCGTAAAAAACACCGATCAGCAATCCAATGGCGATCCCCACAAGGAGGCCATAATAGAGGTTATTACTTTGCAGAACGGTATAATAGGCTCCGAATGCTCCAAGGAGCATGACTCCGTCAACACCCAGGTTCAAGACACCACTTCTCTGTCCCAGTGCCTCGCCCAGAGAGGCAAGCAGAAAGGGTGTGGCCAGCCTGATACCCGAGGCAATGGTCGCAACAATGATCATCACTGCAAACGAATCACTCATCATCATCCTCCTCTTGCTCCACTCTTCCCGCCTGAAGGGTGCGCTGTTTAAAATACTCCGAGCTCACCACAAAGACCACTATCAGCCCGTTTAATGCGATGATCAGGGCGGACGGTACCTGTGCTGCACGCTGCAGGGCGTTCGCCCCCACCAGCATACCGCCAAAGAGCAGGGCGGACGGGATGGACCAGAGCGGATGAAGACCGGCAAGAAGTGCCACAACAATGCCGTTGAATCCGGCACTGCCGGTAAATCCGGTACTGCCGCCATCCGTCACCATCCGGTGTGACTCACTGCCAAAGACCAGTATGGCCCCGGCGATTCCGGCCATGGCACCACTGAAGGCAAGGGCAGATGTTACATTTTTGGGAACCGATATGCCCGCATAGCGGGAGGCATGGGGGTTATAGCCAACAGAACGCAGTCTGAATCCCATTGCAGTGCGCCACAGAAGGATATAGGCGGCGACTGCCACGAACAGGGCCACAACGACGCCGAGATGCATGCGCATTCCCTCGATCAGAATGGGCAGATCCGCATTTTCCGTGAGACGCATGGTCTGTGGAATACCGGTACCCCGTGCAATTTCAGCCGGATCAATCATGGGGCCACGCAGCAGGAAATTCATAAACTGAACCGCCACGATATTAAGCATGATGGTGCTGAGAATTTCACTGACATTGAAGTAGGCCTTCAGAGCTCCTGCTATGGCACCCCAGAAGGCACCGCCCACAGCACCAGCCAGCAGTACCATGGGAATCAGCAGCAGGGAGGGGATATCGGGAAAGGCAAGGGCAATGGCCGTCGCCAGAAGAGCGCCCATTACCATCTGGCCCTCTCCTCCGATATTGATCACATTCGCGCGAAAGGCGATACATATTCCCACACCAACCAGCAACAGAGGTATGGATTTTACGGCCGTCTCGGAAAATCCCTCAACACTGCCAAAGGCCGCACCAAACATGGTCGCATAACCGCTGATGGGATTTGCACCGAGGGAGAGAAGCATTATGGCCCCGATCGCCAGTGCCAGGAGAACTGCGCACAGGGGAATGATCAGGCCGATGAACGATTTTGTCTTTGTTGTCTTCACATGAAACCTGTATGAAAAAAAGGAGATGAGCAGGGCTGTCACCCATCTCCCCTGTTTATAACCCTGAATCCGGAGCGAAATACCGGCAACAGATATGGCGGGGGATTGACTGTATCATTTTTCCTGTCAATACCGGCCTCTTTTTTCACCGCTCTGTTGTTCGGTTTTGCCCCGGGACATCCGCCCATGGATTCAGGATATCGTTAAAGCTCTATTCTCAACACCTATTTCGGGATATTCCCGAGAACTCCTTCAACATAGTAGTTCATACCGAGAAGCTCTTTATCACTTAAGGATTTTCCGGCCTCAACAACAACCTTGCCACTCTGATCCCTGATCGGTCCCTGGAAGGGATGGATGGAACCATCGGCAATACCCTTTGTGGTCGAATCGACAAGTGCAACCACATCTTTGGGAACCACTGGATTAATGGGAGCAAGTTCAATGGAACCCTCTTTAATACCACTCCACACCTGCTCCGGCTTCCAGGTATTATCAAGAACCGCCTGTGCTGTCTTGGTGTAGAAATCTCCGTAAACATGGGTTGCGGCAGTGAGATGCGCATGGGGACCATACTTGGACATATCGGAATGGTAGGCAATGGCATAGACACCTTTTTCTTCAGCAGTCAGAGTGGGAGCTGTGGAATCGGTATGATGGGTGATAACATCCGCGCCCTGAGTGATCAGAGCCTCAGAGGCCTCGCGCTCCTTGCCCGGATCAAACCATGAATTTACCCAGATAACCTTCACCTTCACATCGGGATTCACTGAGCGTGCACCCAGAGTAAATGCATTGATGCCACGAATAACCTCAGGGATGGGGAAGGCGGCAACATAGCCCAGGACATTGGACTTTGTCATTTTTCCGGCGATGATACCGGTCAGATAACGTCCCTCATAAAAACGGCACATATAGGTGCCCACGTTTTTGGAGGTCTTGTAGCCGGTGGAGTGTTCAAAATGTTTCCTGGGAAACATTTTAGCCACTTTCAGGGTGGGATTCATGTAGCCAAAGGAGGTGGTGAAGATGAGATCATAACCACTCTTGGCAAGGTCACGGATAACCCGCTCCGCTTCAGGCCCTTCAGGGACACTCTCAATATATTTTGTCTCCACCTTGTCACCGAGATTTTTTTCCATCTCACGCCTGCCAAGGTCATGCTGATAGGTCCATCCCGCATCGCCGATTGGACTGATATAGACAAAACCGACTTTCAGTTTTTCAGCCGCTGATGCGGACAGGGAAAGCCCTGCCACACAGGCCAGAATAATTAATCCTGACAAAAAATGTTTCCTGGTGATCGCCATCTGTTTCTCCTTGTTGTTAAAAAAACATTATTGGTTATTGGGGTGATAGGTCTGCCCCAGTGAAGCCGGTGAATTCAAACGAATCGTATTCTGGTCCCGTGAAATAAAGACGAGGACTATAATTGTTGCAATGTAGGGCAGCATTGACAGAAGCTGCGCCGGTATCTCAATACCAAATCCCTGTATGTGAAACTGGGCTATGGTGATCCCTCCAAAGAGGTAGGCTCCCGCCATCACCCTTGCTGGACGCCAGGTGGCAAAAACCACCAGAGCCAGGGCCACCCAGCCACGACCGGCCACCATGCCCTCCACCCACATGGGAGTATAGGCAACCGAGAGATAGACTCCGCCAAGACCGGCCATTGCTCCTCCGAAGAGCACTGCCAGATATCTGATCCCAATCACATTGTAGCCAAGGGCATGGGCAGATTTCGGTGCCTCACCGATACCCCGCAATATCAGACCGGCCTTCGTTTTATACAGGAACCAGGATATGGCTGCAAACAGAATCAGAGAACTGTAGATAAGAATGTCATAGGAAAAGAAAAGCCGGCCCAGAACAGGTATGTCACTCAGGAAGGGAATATGAATTTCAGGGACACCGGGGAGGGCGATGGAGGTGTACTTGAGACCGAGAAAGGCACTTAAACCCACCCCGAATATGGTCAGTGCCAGACCGCTGGCAACCTGATTTGCCATCAGGGTCAGGGTGAGCACCGCAAAGATAAACGCCATGAGTGCTCCGGCACTCATACCGCAGAGTATGGCCACAATCAGGCTGCCTGTCTTGGCCATTGCGATAAATCCGGAGATGGCACCCACCAGCATCATCCCCTCAACTCCCAGGTTCAGCACCCCGGATTTCTCCGTTACCAGTTCTCCCAGTGCCGCATAGACAAAGGGTGTTCCAGCTGCAATGGCTGCAGCCAGTATCTGAATAAAGATATCAAAATCCATTAATTGACCTCCGGCTGCGGATGTCCCAGTCGCATGCGGTAGTGAATAAGAAAGTCTGCGGCAAGGAGATAGAAGAGCAGCAGACCCTGGAAAATACCCGTCACTGCAGAGGGAAGATCAAGGTTCATCTGCCCCGACTCTCCGCCAAGATACAGGAGGGCCATAAGAAGACTTGAAAGAAAGATACCACCTGGATGCAGTCTGCCCACAAAGGCCACGATGATGGCAGCGTATCCGTAACCCGGTGATACAGAAGGCAGAAGCTGACCGATCGGCCCTGCTATCTCAAGGACCCCGGCAACACCTGCGGCAAGACCGCCCGAGAGGAGCCCTATCCAGATCAGTTTTTTATACTTGAACCCCGCGTAAGTGGCTGCTTTCTGCGCCAGTCCCGCCACCTGAATCTGATAGCCGGTGAAGCTCTTCTGCAGAAATATCCAGCCGGCAATCACTCCGCCCAGGGCAAGAAAGACACCCAGATGAAGCCGGGTTCCCTCAACAAGTACCGGAAGGATTGCAGAGTCTGAAAAGAGAACCGACTGCGGGAACCCGTATCCGTT
>Ga0256834_1002502_pt1 | contig 11528 bp, 13 predicted proteins | sample 4281140metaG_FD_190536 | JGI IMG/M metagenome (GOLD analysis project Ga0256834, IMG submission 190536) | Hydrothermal vent microbial communities from East Pacific Rise, Pacific Ocean - 4281-140 | ecosystem: Environmental > Aquatic > Marine > Hydrothermal vents | place: Pacific Ocean: East... | reverse complement strand
ATAGATGAAAAATCAGAAGGAGTTTTAATATTAGATGAGATAGACGCAAACGTGAGTGGAGATGAATCTATTGCAATTGCTGACATGGTCAAAAAGCTTTCAAACGTGTATCAAGTATTTGCAATTTCTCATCAGCCTCATCTTTCTGCTCAATCCAATCAACATCTTGTGATTACTAAAGATACAAATAAAAGTCAGGTAATAGAGTTAAGTGAAGAGGGAAGGATTCATGAAATTTCACGTATTATAGCTGGAGAAAACCCGAATTCTGAAGCATTAGAATTTGCTAGGAAACTACGATCTTAAGTATATTGTTCCTTAAGCTCATTGGTATAGTGAATAAGTTCTTGAAAATAAGACTCTATAGTTGCGATATCTGTACCGCTTTTAATGTAGGTATTATATTCAACTAAGAGATCAGCTACACCACCTGTACCTATATTTGTAGCAGAACCTTTTATATGATGTGTAAGTCTTTCAACTTGATGGAAATTAGAAAGGTTTATGGCATCTTTTATTAGAGGTATTTGTATTTCAATTTGAGGAATAAGTTCTGCAATAAACTCTCTTACCTCCACCTCAGAAAGCCCCATTTTTATGAGGCGTTCATGAGTAAACTGAGGATATTTTACTTGTATTGTTTTAGGTATTTTTGTTGTAGCCTTCAGGTCTATTTTATGCTCAGGTTGAATGTGTGTTTTATGTTTATTTTTTTCTACATTACTTTTCTTTTTTTCTTCTTGATATTTTCTTTCATTTTTATATTCTATGAAAATAACGAGTATGATGAGTGCTATAATAAAAGTGATGAGTAGGGTTGTAATCATAAAGTTTTCCTTCCTTATGTTTGTTTGGTTACTATAACTTATTATACTTTAATTTTTCTATAAATTTGAAGATAATTGTGTAGATATTTTGCTATACTTACAAGATAATTATAAACAATAACAAATAAATAGCCTATAGGTAAAAGAATGATAATTGACACGCATTGCCATTTAGATGATGACCGTTATATAAACGACTTAGATGAAGTGCTTAAAAATGCAAAAGATAATGGTGTAGAAAAATTTATTATTCCTGGGGCAGATGTACGAACACTTAAAAAGGCTATAGAAATATCTGAGAAATATAAAGAGGTCTATTTCTCTGTGGGGGTACATCCTTATGATATTGAGGGGTATGACAGAGCTTATTTAGAGAATTTTGTAGATCATCCTAAATGCGTGGCTATTGGTGAGTGCGGATTGGATTATTTTCGTTTACCAGAAAATGAAGAAGATATAGTAAAAGAAAAAGAAGCCCAAAAAAAGGTTTTCATGGATCAGATACTTTGGGCAAAAGAGATAAAAAAGCCACTTATTGTGCATGTGCGAGAGTCAAGTGTTGATTGTTTAGAACTTCTTGATAAACATGCAGGAGAAGAGGGGGGTGTACTACATTGTTATAATGCAGATGAGTCATTACTTAAGCTTGCAAAGAAAAATTTTTATTATGGCATAGGAGGGGTCTTGACATTTAAAAATGCTAAAAAATTGATTAATGTTTACTCTAAAATACCAGAAGATAAATTACTTATTGAAACTGATGCTCCATATTTGACACCACACCCTTTTAGGGGAAAAAGAAATGAGCCAAGCTATACACGTTTGGTTGCTGATAAAATGGCTGAACTTTCTCATACTACCTTAAATAATATTTCACATATAAGTACAGAAAATGCCAATAGGCTTTTTTCTTTTTAAGATTAAGTTTATGCATAGATATTTTAAATTATTTCTTTACTTCTTTGTTTTCACATCATTTATTAATGGGCAGAACTTAGTTGAAAAATATCCAGCCTATATATATGTCTTTAATGAATTTGATATAGAAAATGAATATATTTATAATAATGATTTTAATAATTTTATTCTTAAAAATGAGAAGGGATTGGGACTTTTTTATAAGCGTTCCTTACAAAGAGGAAAGGATGTCTTACCCACGATGCATAATTTATTAGTGACAGAAGGGGTAAGTGATTTATTTATATATTTATCTATGGTTGAATCTGGACTTTCATCTTCAGCAGTTTCACCTAAAAAAGCTGTAGGCTTATGGCAATTTATGCCTCAAACGGCACAAGCATACAATCTTACTATATGTAATACTTATGATGAACGATGTGATACTATTAGTGCTACATCAGCAGCAATTAATTATCTTAATAAATTATATATACAGTTTGGTAAGTGGTATTTAGCTGCAATGGCATATAATTGTGGAGAAGGTCGTATGGCACGGGCTATTGATAAGGCGGGGACAGACGAGTTAAGTGTTCTGTTAGATGAAGATAGAAAGTATTTACCTTTAGAAACACGTGAATATATAAAAAAAATATTGTTAGTAGCTATGATAGGGGAAAGTATGAGTTTAGATTATTCTAACACTATGGGTTTGGATAAAAATGCTTATATAGAGGTTGAAATTTCATCTAAAACAACACTTAAAGAGATAGCAAAACTTATAAAAATAAAGAATAAAATATTAGAAAAATTAAATATAAAGAGGATAAAAAACAAGAGATTAAGTAAACATAAAACGTATAAAATAATGATACCCATCGACAAAGTATTTGCATTTTATTTACGCTATGAGTTAAAAAAAGAAAAAAGAATATATAAAAAATATCATATCTCACATGTGGTACTTCTTGGCGAAACATTAGAGAGTATTGCTAAAAAATATAATACCAGTATTGAAGAGATAATGTTATTAAATAAAGTATCAGATACTTTTTTAGTTATAGATAAAGTTTTGATTATTCCTATAACAGAGAGTCTTTTTGAAACGTATCAATGAATCAATTTTGACTTTTTTTGACAAAAAATAAATATACTACATGAATATTTGGCTTAATTAATAAGATTAACAGGAATTTATAATTTATATATTTAGGATTGTATTATGTTTAAAAAATATAAAATACATAGTATTACATTAGCACTTATTCTTTTACTCAGTATAGGTATATATTTCTCTTATGTCAATTTAGCTACGTACTTGAATAATTTCCAAACTATTTATTTATTAGGACTTTCTCTTATTTTGGTAATCATTGGTTTTTTTGCACTATACGTGCATCTAGAGAAGAATGAACAACCTGTTTTATTGAAGGATTTAGCAATACATATTAGTAATGTTTCTACCGCAGCAAAAAAAATACCAAAGCATAGATTTAACAATGAAAAAATGGCTTATGAATATATTAAGTCAAATTTCAATAATTTAAATCAAAATGAAAGTAAAATACGTTCAGAATATCAAGCCTTAAAAGCTTTTTTAAACAATTTCGCTTATGAAATACGTACACCTATGAATGGAATCTTTGGGTATACAAAACTTTTAAAAGAAACATCCTTAAATGCAGAACAACAAGATTTAATCACTATTATAGAAAATAGTTATGATAATCTTGAGTTAACCTTAAGTCAAATGTCCTTAGATTTGTCACGACATAGACCAAAGTTAGAAACAAAAGAGATCCCATTTAATCTTATTAAAGAAGTTGAAACTGCTGTTGAAACATTTTCAGTAGAAGCTGACCAAAAAGATATTCTTTTAGGTCTATATATAGACCCACAAATTTCACATAATTTATTGGGTGATGGAGAAAAACTTTCTCAAGTATTGACACATTTAATTGACAATGCCTTAGCTGTAAGTGATTCATATAATACTATAGATATAAAGCTAGAAAATATTAATACTGATGATAATAAGAGTAGGATTAAATTTTCTATTTTTGATGAAGGTAAAGGTCTAGAAGATTTAGAACTTGACGCTATAAGAAAAATATTTTCGGATATGGAGATTGTTGAAGAATCTGCTATTATAAGGTTGGGTATAAAAAACTTAACAATGTCTAATCGTATTATTAATAGAATGGGTGGTTCACTGGAAGTACAAAGTAAAATAAATGAAGGTTCAGTTTTTTTATTTACTTTATCATTTAAAAAAGACAATGAAGAAGTGGATAGAAAACTCAACCTTATATTTAAGGGACTGAAAATAGGTTTAGCCTTACCTCATAAAGATATTAAACGTCAAGTTGACTATAATCTTCAGACGTATGTAGAATATTTAGGGGGTGATTTTGTTATTTATAGTTATGATGAAATCACTAGAGATCTTAATATATATTTACCTGATGTGATGTTTGTGTATCATTCGTATGCTAAGAATCAAGGAGAATTAGACACATTTGCTAACTTAAAATCTAAAATTATTCTTATTACTTCAGGGACATTACGATCTCAAATTGATTTTGAAAAACACTTATTCTCAAGTGTGGTATATGCACCAATTACAATGAGTAAAATATTGAGAATACTTTTAGAAAGTAAAAATGAGATACTACCACCTAGTGATATAAAGACAAAGACATGTGGTGATATACATGTGTTAGTGGTAGAAGATAATATAATTAGCCAGACGATTATTGCAAATATTTTAAAAAATATGAATATTACTGTGACTGTAGCATCCAATGGGAAAGAAGCATATGATTTAAGAAAAGAAAATACATATAATCTTATATTTATGGATATTTCTATGCCCATTATGAATGGTTTTGAAGCTACAGAAAAAATACTTTCTTTTGAAAAAAAGAATAAGGATACGCATGTCCCTATTATTGCTTTTTCAACGGATACTACGGACAGTGATAAGCAGAAATATTTAGAAGCAGGTATGGATGATTTAATTGGAAAACCAGTACATGCAGATGAAATCCAAAATACGATTCAAGAGTATTGTTTACATAAATATATTAAATAAGAGTTTACTATATTTAGAGAGATTAAAAGCAGAAGTAAAGAGAAAAATAGAGATAATATTACATAATATTTAAAATTAACTCATCGGGGTTTCATGAAAAATTTTTACCTTCTTTACATCGGTTCTCTTTTACTAATTTCCTCAATGACTGGTTGTTCACAAAAAATGCATACGCTTAAGAAGACAAAGTATACAAGTGAAGCACGCCATAAAGCTACGATGAAGTCATATAATGTTTTAGGCAAGCGATACCATCCTACCTATGTTTCTGTTGGTCAAGTGCAACGCGGTATATCATCATGGTATGGTCCTAATTTTCATGGTAAATATACAAGTAATGGAGAAGTGTATGATATGCATGCACGTACAGCAGCACATAAAACATGGCCTATGGATACTATGGTAAAAGTTACAAATTTCAAGAATGGAAAAAGTACAGTTGTACGTATCAATGATAGAGGACCTTTTGTCAAAGGAAGAATTATAGACTGTTCTTATACGGCAGGAAAAGAGATAGGTCTTGATAAAATGGGTATAGCTCAAGTTAAAGTTGAAGTCTTAGGTTTTGCAGGAAAAATATATGCAGCAAAAAATATTTCTAAACATAAGAAAGTGCATACACCAATACGTGTAAAACTTTCTAATTTTGGGATACAAGTGGGTGCATTTTCCCGTTATGTGGGTGCACGAACTTATAAACGTCTTTATAGTAAAAAGTATTCAAACTATAAAGCAACTATTAAAAGTATACACAATGAAGAAGGTATAATGTTATATAGAGTTTGGCTTATGGGCTTTGGTTCAGAGCAAGAGGCAAGAGAATTTAAAGAAAATAATGATTTATATGGTGCATTTATTGTTAGAAATTAATACATTAGGAAGTGTGAAATGATAGAAGTAACAAGAGAAACCAAAGAAACCCAAATTACAGTAAGGTTAAAGCTTTATGGTACAGGGAGAGCGACGATAAATACAGGTGTCGGATTTTATGACCATATGCTTGAAGCCTTTACAAAGCATGCCCATATTGATTTGGAAGTAACATGTATAGGGGATACGCATATTGATGACCACCATACGGTGGAAGATATTGCAATTGTTATAGGACAGGCTTTGAAAAAAGCAATTTATCCAGTGAATAGTATAGAGCGTTTTGGTAATGCTACAGTTGTGATGGATGAGGCCTCTGTGACTTGTGATATTGATCTTTCAAATCGTGGTTTTTTAGTCTTTGAATTACCCATAGGTGGAAAGGTAGGTGACTTTGATGTGGAATTAGTAGAAGAATTTTTTAAAGCATTTGCTTTTAATTTACCTATGACACTTCATCTTATTTATAATCGTGGTAAAAATAAGCATCATATTATTGAAGCTGCATTTAAAGCACTGGCTGTAGCACTTCGACGTGCAGTAACTGTCAATGAAAATGCGGGTATTCCAAGTACAAAAGGTGTATTATGAGTATAGAACTTATTGTCCTAGACGTTGATGGGACAATGACAGACTCAAGAATTACTTATAGTGAAAAAGGTGATGAAATTAAATCTTTCAATGTGAAAGATGGACTGGCTATTGCTTCTTGGAGAAAACTTGGAAGACAGGTTGCTATTATTACAGGTAGATCATCAGAAATTGTTGCCCGTCGTGCAAAAGAGTTAAGAATTGAACACTTTTATCAAGGAATACATAATAAAAGAGAAGTTTTAGAAACGTTGCTAGAAAAATTAGATTTAAATATGGAAAATGTAGCAGCTATAGGTGATGATTTAAATGACCTAAGCATGTTAAAAGCAGCAGAAATATCTTTTGTGCCTAGAGATGCATCTGCATATGTAGACAAGATTGCAAATGTTATACTTACTAAAAAAGGTGGGGATGGTGCAGTAAGAGAGATGATTGAATATCTTATAATTAAAGAAGGTCTCGAGGAGAAGTATTTAGAATTATGGGAATAAGATTAGAATGGTTAGTCATTTTACTTATCATTGTAACGATAGGTACAACCACTATGGTTAAACTCATAAATACGGAAAAAGGACTAGAAACAAAGAATAAAGAACTTGAGTTTCATAAAACAATATTTATCGAAGTAGACACGAATAAAATGCAATCTAAATCTTTTGTGCAAGTTGGTATAAGACAAGAAGGGGTACTTAGATTAGAACATATAAAATATAGTACAGATAATATTATTTTACTGGTTGCAGATAAAGCGATATATCAGCAAAATATATTATTTTTAGAAGGTAATATACAGTTAGATGAAATACAAGGTTATCGCTATAGTACTGAACATGCGAAATATAATCAAAAAAGTGAAATTTTGACGATTCCTTCAGCATTTATTGCATTAAAAGGAAAGAATATTATTCGAGGATCCTCTCTCCATTATGATACTGTCAAAAAAGAGATGAATGCCACAAACGTAGATGCTATTATTTATACGACTGAAAAGTAAACTAATGATATAATCTAATTTATTTTTAAAAAAGGTTTTTGTTTGATATTATTTACTAAGGTAAGTCAGTACATATTAGTACTTTTTGTTTTTTTAACGATAACATATGCTGAAAAAGTTGAAATAACTTCAGACGAAATGTATGCGGAAAATATTAAAAAAGAAGTACATTTTATCGCTAATGTTAAAATAAAGCAATTAGAAAATTGGATACATGCAGATAAAGTCATTGTATATTTTAATGAAAATAATGAGACCAATAAATATGAAGCACAGGGAAAAGTTAAGTTTGAATTTAAAGACATAAAAAATCATTATCAGGGTAATAGTGATACCTTAGTATATTTACCTATTAAATCTAAATATATTTTGACAGGTAAAGCAGTGATAGATGATATTACAAATAAACGTCATATCAATGGTGATAAAATTATTTTAGATATGATCAGTGGAAATGCTAAAGTGCAGGGGAATAAAAAGAAGCCTGTGAAGTTTATATTTGATATGGAGAGTACAAAGTGAGTTCACCTCGTATTGTAGAGGCAAAGTTTATTAAGTCTGCTCAGAGTATTGCTGATTCTTTACCTGAGGATATGAGTGAAGTTGTCTTTCTTGGTCGCTCTAATGTTGGTAAAAGTTCAACACTTAATGCATTAACTGGACGAAAAAACTTAGCAAAGTCTTCAGCAACGCCAGGTAAGACACAACTCATTAATTTTTTTGAAACAAGATATTTGTATGATGAACAGAGTTATCCTGTGCGTTTTGTAGATTTACCAGGGTTTGGATATGCAAAGGTATCTAAAACACTCAAAGAAGTATGGCAAAAAAATTTAGTAGAATTTATTCAGCATCGTGTTTCAATACGACTTTTTATTCATCTACGTGATGCGCGCCATCCATACGCAAAAATTGATGATGATGTAAAAACATACATTAATGAGTTTATTCGTCCAGATCAAAAATATTTAACGGTATTTACAAAAATAGATAAACTAAATCAAAAAGAACGTAATAAGCTTAAGCGAGATTTCCCAGGATCTATTACAGTTTCTAATTCTAAAAGAAATGGACATGAACGCGTACATTTTGAGATATTGGAGTCTATTTTTGCTATTGGCAACAAATCACAGAAAGAAAGTGAGGAAAAAAAGTGATAGAACTTGTAAAAGCGAAATTAGCTGATATACCTCAAATGCAAGCTCTTGTGAAGCAAGAAGTAAAAGATGGTATTATCTTAAACCGTACAGAAGATGAAGTAGCTACAAATATACGTTCTTATGTTCTGGCTAAAGATAATGAAGAGATTGTTGGGTATGCGGCATTACATGTACATTCTAAAAGATTAGCGGAGATAAGAAGTCTCATTGTAAATGAATCATATCGTGGTCAAAAAATAGGGGATTCCATAGTACGGTTTACTTTAAATGAAGCAAAAGATTTAGGTATAGAGGAAGATGTACTTGTACTAACCTATTTACCTGTCTTTTTTGAAAAAATGGGTTTTGTTGAGATGAATAAAGAAGAAATACCTGAACATAAGATATGGGCAGATTGTATCAAATGTATTCATTTTCCAGTATGTAATGAAATTGCTTTAGTTTATAAAGTGGCATAAGAGAATGATAGGTATAAATGAATACATTTTATAGATTTCTTCATCGCCCTTTATTATGGCTCTTGATTGGAGCTTTTATACTTTTCTATCCTATGCTAATTTCTATTTATGTTTTTTTACCACTTTTCATTGGACTTATGGGGTACTTGTTTATTGTTGGTATTGACCAAAGGAAATGGCATTATGTATTATTGTCAATTATTTATTTTATAAATCTAGAGGTGAATCTTTCTTTACCTTTTTTTCTTATGATTCTCTCTTCTTTATTGGTATATGGGATGTTTTATACTAAATTGGCACAGGTTAAGCGGTGTAAGGTTTGTGCAAAAATTATTTTGGTCTTACTTTTAGATGTAGTATATTTTGGATGTCTTCTTGGGTATGATTTTATTTTTCAAACAACTAGTATCATGTTAGATATTATTTTAGCTTATTCTCTTGTAATAGATATTTTAGTGGTGATGGTCTTATGAGATATAAACTTATTATTATAATATTTATACTTTTTTGGGCGGGTATGATAGGGCGGCTTTATCATGTAAGTATTAAATCAAATTTTTATTATGAAAAGTTGGCAAAAGAAAATATTGAAAGAAAAGAGTTTATCAAACCGGTCAGAGGAGAGATTACAGATATTCATGGACAGTTACTTGCTATGAATCAAATAGGTTTTTCAGTATCAATACAACCACATTTAAAAGCTAAAAGTGAGAAATTAGCCACAGTGGTTGATAGACTGGTTTCAACATTTCCTGATTTAAATAAAACGATTATGCTTAAAGTGTATAAAAAATATAATTCACCCTATAATCATAACTATATAAAAGTGGTGGATTTTATTCACTATGCACAAATGATGGGAGCCTATCCAGAGTTAAGTTTACATACTGAACTTAAAATTGAAGCTGAGACAAAAAGGTATTATCCTTATGGTATATATGCAGCACACATAGTTGGATATACAGGACGTTCAAATAGGAAAGAAAATTTAAATGATGCGGTAGTTAATGCCGTAGGTAGCATTGGGAAAACAGGTTTAGAAAAATATTATAATGATGTCCTCAAGGGAGAATTAGGGTATGAAATTTCAAAAGTGACTGCAACCAATAAAGCCATAGATATTTTAGAAAAAAAATTACCAATAGACAATAAAAACTTACAACTCAATATAGATATAGATCTTCAGAAAATGATTTTTGAGCGTTTTAAGGACTCCAATGAAACGGGAGTTGTGGTTGTTATGCGTACCAATGGAGAACTTCTTTCTGCAGTAAGTTACCCTTCTTATGATCCTAATCTTTTTGTTGGAGGCATTAGTAAAAAAGACTGGAAAGCACTACAAGAAGATCTAGATAAACCATTTTCTAACAAGATTGTGCATGGTACCTATCCTCCTGGTTCTACTATTAAAATGGGTATGGCTTTAGCCTTTTCTAAGTCACTTGAAGGGGTTTTAGATACCCATGAAGTATGTAATGGACATATTACATTAGGAAGAAGTAAACATAAATTTCGATGTTGGTCTAGATGGGGACATGGAAAAGTGAGATTGCGTAAGTCTATTCGTGAAAGTTGTGATGTGTATTATTATAACAAGAGTTTAAAGGTAGGCATTAATGCTATGGCAAAGTCGTTAAAGACTTTTGGACTGGGTATTAAAACAGGTATAGATTTACCTAGAGAATATAATGGCATCATGCCAGATAAGCAGTGGAAAATGAAACGTTTTAATCAACCATGGTATATGGGTGAGACGGTTATTTCTGCTATTGGTCAGGGATACACCCTTGTTACGCCATTACAAGTAGCGCGATATACAGTATTAATGGCTACATCTAAACTTGTGACACCACGTATAGTGAGGGTTATTGATGGTAACCATACAGCAAGTAAAATTAAACATATAAGTTTCAATAAAAAACATTTGTCTCAAGTTCAGCTTGGTATGTATGATGTGTGTAATATGAAAGGTGGAACGGGGTATAAAACTATGAGTAAACTACCCATTAAGGTAGCAGGGAAAACGGGTACATCACAAGTAACCTCTATACCTCAGTCCACAAAAGTAAGGCTTAAAGAACATCAATTAGCATATTATCATCGTTCACATGCATGGATCACAACATATGCACCGTATGAAGATCCAAAATATGTGGTTACGGTACTTGTTGAACATGGTGGACATGGTGGAAGTACCGCAGGTCCTATTGCTGCGGATATCTATAAATGGCTTTATAAAAAAGGGTATTTTCCAAATAATGAAAAGAAAAATATATCAGATATAAATAAGAGTAAATAAAAGTATTTACATCTGTTGTAAAGTATTGTTTAAAAAGAGACCTAAGATTATAATAAGGCTAATACCTGCTGATTTATTGTAAAGTTTATTTGCAGTAATAAAGACTAAAATAAGTGTGGCTACAAGCATTGTTGCAATGTCAAAGATGTAAGATGTAGTATTGATAGATATAGGGTGTACAAGAGCTGCTGCACCAAGAACAACTGTTGTGTTTGCCATATTTGAACCTATGATGTTTCCTATAGCCATGTCTACTTTACCTTTGAGAGCAGCGGTAATACTCACGGTGAGTTCAGGTAAAGATGTACCTAATGAAATCATAATAATCCCAATTA
>Ga0256834_1002501_pt1 | contig 11530 bp, 9 predicted proteins | sample 4281140metaG_FD_190536 | JGI IMG/M metagenome (GOLD analysis project Ga0256834, IMG submission 190536) | Hydrothermal vent microbial communities from East Pacific Rise, Pacific Ocean - 4281-140 | ecosystem: Environmental > Aquatic > Marine > Hydrothermal vents | place: Pacific Ocean: East Pacific... | reverse complement strand
TGGTGATGATACGGTTTATGGCGGTTTCGGTAATGATGTTATTTACGGTGGTGCGGGCAATGACAATCTGAACGGAAACGAAAACGCCGACACAATTTATGGTGGCGATGGCAATGATACCGCAGAAGCCGGCACCGGAGATGACGTTTTTTATGGCGGCGATGGCGATGATCGGGTTAACGGTGATTATGGCAATGACGAACTATATGGCGGCGCGGGCAATGATTTTCTGCGCGGCAGTTTTGGCGATGATACGATCCATAGTGGGGCCGGGGATGATTATCTCTGGGGCGGTTATAACGACGATACATTTGTCATTTCCAATGATTTTGGCAATGACACGATTGATGCCGAAGAAGAAGCCGAGGTTCTTGGGGACACTCTTGATCTGACGGCGGTAACGGATGGTTTGCGGATTGATCTGACGTCTGGTGTGACCGGCAACGGCAGTTTTACCGACGGGGTTAGCACCGCAACATATATTGATATCGAGAATATTAAATTGTCGGCGGGTGTGGATACGCTTGTTCTGGCAGATGGGTCGGGGGCGGATCGCGTTGAAGGGTTCAGCGCGCCAACCGATAATGGCGATGGCACCTATAGCGGCATTGATATGCTGGACGTGACGGGGGTGACCAGTGACAGCGGCACAACGCCGGTGAACACAGGTGATGTGACCGTTAGCGCCGACGCCGATGGCAATGCGGTTCTGACATTTCCCGAAGGTGAGGCGCTTACTTTGGTCGGGGTTCCGGCCAGCGCGCTTTCGACGCCAGAGGCGCTAAACGCGATTGGCATTCCCTATCCGGCGCTTGACGGGATTGTGGAAGGCACGGCCGGAAATGATGTGATTGACACCGCTTATGTGGATGATCCGCAAGGCGACCGTATTGACAATAATGATGCGATTGATCCAACGGCCGGCGGTGACGATGATGTTGTTCATGCCGGATTTGGCGACGATATTGTTCGGGCAGGGGCCGGTGATGATCTGGTTCTTGGCGGCGCGGGTATGGACACGCTTTATGGCGGGGCGGGGGACGATCGGCTTTTGGGGCAGGATGGCGATAACACCCTGTTTGGCGATGCGGGCGATGATACATTGGTTGGCGGCGACAATGCCGACCAGATATTTGGCGGTGATGATGCCGATCTGATTGTCGGGGGCAATGCCGGTGATTTTGTTGATGGCGGTGAGGGCGGGGATGACAATGATACCCTTGATCTCACCGGCATGGGACCGCTGCACATCATTTATGATCCGGCCAATGGTGAAAACGGAATCGTGGAATTCATCGATGGCGCGGGCACTGTAACCGGCACCATGAAGTTTGAAAATATCGAAACGGTGGTGCCGTGTTTCACCCCGGGCACGTTGATTATGACGCCAAGTGGCGAGCGCCCAGTTGAGGAACTTGAGGTGGGTGATCGGGTGATCACGCGCGACAATGGTGTGCAAAAAATCTGTTGGGTTGGTGACAAGATGATCGGTGCGCAGAGCCTACGGGATAACCCGAAATTGCAGCCGGTTGTGGTGCGAAAAGACGTATTTGGCGAGGGCCTTCCCAATCACGATCTGGTGCTTAGCCCAAGTCATAAACTTTGGCTCGAGAGCGAGGTTGCGTCGCTGTATCTTGGCGAGCGCGAGGTATTGGTGGCAACCAAACATATGGTGAATGGCCGGTCTGTGCATCACATAGCCGCGCCCGAAGTGCGCTATATCCACTTTATGTTCGAGCGGCATGAACTGGTCTTGTCCAACCGGATCTGGACCGAAAGTTTTCAACCGGGTGACATGAGTTTGAGCGCGATTGATGCCGATCAACGCGCCGAAATATTTGCGATATTCCCCGAATTGGAGACCGTTGAAGGCGCGAAATCCTATCTCGCGTCAAGGCAGGTTTTGAAGAAACACGAGGCGCTATTGTTGCGGCCTTAACCGCCGCAACATTTTTGGCACAGACGTCAGCGTTTACCCTAGCGTTTGCGCGTCACCTTGCGTTTGATTTTATCCCGCTTGCGTTTGTGTTTGGCGGATTTCCGGCGCGGTGATTGACCGGGACGGGCGCGCCCGCCTTTGGGCAATGTTTTGCCCTCGATGGTTAGCAATTCAAGAGATATGCCGCCGGTGATCGGCGCGGCCTCGGCCAAACGCACGGTGACGCGTTGGCCAATGGCGATGACGAGGCCACTATCGGTGCCGGTCAATGTGCCTTTGTCAGCGTCGAAATCAAAATATTCGCGGCCCAGCGTGCGGATTGGAATCAACCCGTCGGCGCCGGTGCCATCAAGTTTGGCAAATGCGCCGAAACGGGCGATACCGTTGATGCGACCGGTAAATTCATTGCCAACCTGTTCGGACAAAAACGCCGCCAAATAGCGGTCGGTGGTGTCGCGTTCGGCCATCATTGAGCGGCGTTCGGTGTCGGAAATATGCTGGGCGGTTGCTTCCATCGTGTCGATATCGACGCGCGATAACCCGTCTTCGCCCCAGCCATGCGCGGTGATCAAGGCGCGGTGCACGATCAGGTCGGCATAGCGACGGATCGGCGAGGTGAAGTGCGCGTATGCAATCAATGCGAGGCCGAAATGCGAGAAGTTTTTCGGGCTGTAATAGGCCTGCGTCATGGATCGCAAAGTGGCGATATTGATCAATTCGGAATCGTCGGTGCCCGCTGCGGCATTGAGCAACGCGTTGATGTGGCTGGTCTTGAGAACCTGCCCTTTGGCAAGGGAGAGACCCGCCGCATGGGCGGTATCGCGCAGGGTTTCGAGTTTTTCGGGTGAGGGTTCTTCGTGAACCCGAAACAGCAGCGGGGTTTTCTTGGCCACAAGGGTTTCGGCGGCGGCAACATTGGCGAGGACCATGAGTTCCTCGATCAGTTTATGCGCGGGCAAACGGTCTCGGAATTGCACCGAGGAAACCTTGCCATCGTCACCCAATACCACCTTGCGTTCGGGCAGATCGAGATCGAGCGGTTGACGGGCATTGCGCGCCAACACGAGGGCGTCGTAAGCGGCGTAAAGCGGGCGAATGACGGTGTCCATCAAGGGCGCGATTTTGTCGTTTGGGTTGCCGTCGATGGCCTGCTGGACTTCTTCGTAATTGAGCGAGGCAACCGAGCGCATCAGGGCGCGTTTGAAACTGTGCCTGATCTTTTCGCCTTTGGCGTTGAGAACCATACGCACGGCGAGGCAAGCACGCGGCACGCCTTCGTGTAGCGAACAGAGATCACCGGAAAGACGATCGGGCAGCATCGGCACCACACGATCGGGGAAATACGAGGAATTGCCGCGTTTGCGGGCCTCGTCGTCAAGCGCGGTGCCGGCGGGCACGTAATGCGCGACATCGGCAATCGCGACCCATACGATATGGCCACCCGAATTTTTCGGGTCAGTATCGACTTCGGCAAAACAGGCATCATCATGATCGCGCGCATCGGCGGGGTCGATGGTGATGAGTTGCATTTCGGTTAAATCGGTGCGCTCACCAAGGTCGGCGGGGGTCATGGCGTCGGCCTGTGCAATCACCGCATCGGGGAAAGCGTCGGGAATACCGTGTTGGTAAATCGCAATCAGGGACACGGCGCGCGGGGCGGTTGGATCGCCAAGGCGGGCAACAATGCGCGCGGTGGGCAGGCCAAGGCGGTTCTTGGGGCCCGATTGTTCGGCCTCGACAAGTTCACCGTCTTTGGCGTCATTTTGGGCGCCTTCGGGGACGATCCATTCTTTGTTGCTGCCTTTGTCGACCGGCATGATGCGGCCGCCTTCGTGGCGTTTGCGGTAAACGCCGAGGATGCGCAGGGGATTGGTGCCGATGCGACGGATCAGGCGGCCTTCGTATTGGAAGGTCTCGTTTTTTAATTCGGTCACGCGGGCAAGGATGCGGTCACCTTCTCCCAGAGCGGGGTCGGACGCCTTGGAAATCAGGATGATTTTTGGCTCGTCACCTGCACCCTGCCATTCCATCGGGCGTGCAGTAAGATCACCATCGCCGGTGGGCGCGGTGATTTGCAACACGGAAACCGGCGGCAGGCGGTCGGGGTCGCGGTAGGTTTTCTTGCGTTTCTCAAGGTGGCCTTCGTCTTCGAGGGTTTTGAGGATCTGTTTGAGATCAATACGCGCCGACCCTTTGATACCAAAGGCGCGAGCGATGTCACGTTTGGAGGTCAGGGTAGGGTTTTCGGAAATCCATGCGAGGATTTGTTCTTTTGTAGGGATTTTGTTCATGGGGGCGGGGTAGCACGGGTTAGGCCCGAGGCGCAACGTCAAGGTCTTTGCCAAGGTCGTTCACGGTGTCGATGTCCTGTAGGCGGTCGATTTGGGCAATACGGGCATGGCCCATGGTGGCGATGCTGTCGGAGAGGGCGTGGCGTGTGGACCAGCGGACATTTTGAAACAGCGCGCGCGGCGGCGGCGTGGTGCGCTTCATCCCGACAAGCCAAAAACCGCCGTCGGTGGCAGGGCCAAAGACAGCGTCGTGATTACCAAGGCGTTGAAACGCGCGGGCAATATGCGCACGCCGGATGGCAGGGATATCGCCGCCGATGATGCAGGCGGGACCAGCGGGCAGGCGCGCGGGATTGGTGTGCAAAATGCGGGCCATGCGAGTGCCAAGATCACCGCGACCTTGCGGAATGATCGGCAGGTGTTGCGGCCAAGGTGCGGGATTTGTGGCGGTTGTGTCGGGGGCAACAGAGAGGGTGATTTGCCAGCGTGGATCATTCATTTCGCGCAAAAGACGGCGGATTTGGTGGCGAAACCACCACGCGGCGGCGGTCATGCCGATGTCGCGGCCAAGGCGGGTTTTGACCTGTCCGGCGCGTGGCTGTTTTAGCATGATCACCAGTTGTGCCCGTCTCACAGTTTCAGAACCATATCAAAATGCGGGATACCGGCATCGAGGTATTCATCGCCGGTGACGTGGAACCCGAGTTTTTGATAGAAACCGGTGGCCTGGGATTGCGCGCCCAAAAGCGCGGTTTCGATCTCCGGCATTTGGCGCAATTGGTCGAGGGCGGCGATAATGAGCGCCTTGCCGAGACCGGTGCCACGATGCGATTGCAACACGCAGACGCGGCCAATCTTGCCAAGGCTGTCTTTGACCACGATACGGGCGGTGCCGACGGGCAGTGGCCCGTCCATTGCGAGAAAATGCAGCGCGGTTGCGTCATATTCATCGACTTCTTCGGCCTCGGGGACGCCTTGTTCCTCGATGAAAACGACGCGGCGCAATTCAAGGCAGGGTTCAAGGTTGGTGGTGCGCATCACGCAAACGGTCATGCGAAATAATCGCGCAGGATGCGGCCATAGATGGATTTGAGTTGGTGAACCAGTTTGATTTCAACGCGTTCGTCGACTTGGTGCATGGTTTTGCCCTCAAGGCCGAATTCGACAACCGGACAATGGGATTTGACAAAACGGGCGTCTGATGTTCCGCCGGATGTCGAGAGGCCGGGACGAATACCCAGTTCGGCGAATACCGCGTTGCCAACCAGATCGGAAAGCGGGCCTTCGGGGGTGAGGAAACTTTCGCCAGAGATAATTACCTGCATGTCGATTTTGACGCCTGTGTCGGCGGCAACGGTGTCGAGTTCTGATTGCAGCCAGTCGGTGAGGGATGCGCCAGTGTGGAGATCGTTAAAGCGGATATTAAGCGCCGAGGTGCAATTGGCGGGGATCACATTGGTCGCAGGATTGCCGGTGTCCATAGTCACCACGGCCAGATGCGAGGGGTCAAATTCGTCGGTGCCGGTGTCGAGTTGATGGGAACCTAGGCGATCCATCAAACGCGCCATCGCGGCGACCGGGTTTTTGGTTTGATGGGGATAGGCGGAATGGCCCTGCACGCCGGTAAAAGTGAAATGCGCGTTCATCGACCCGCGCCGCCCGATTTTCATCATCTCGCCCATGAAATTGGGGCAGGTTGGTTCGCCGACAATGCAAACGGTCATCGCTTCGTTGGTGTTATCAAGATAGTCGAGCAAGGCCACGGTGCCGTCGGTGGCGGGGCCTTCTTCGTCGCCGGTGATGGTGATGATAATCGCGCCATCTGGTGGGGTATCTGTGACCAGATCAATCGCGGCGGCAACAAAGGCCGCGACGCCCGATTTCATGTCGGTGGCGCCGCGCCCCCAAAGGTAGCCGTCTTTTTCAATGGCGCCAAACGGCGGCACCGTCCATGCTGATTCATCCCCCAAAGGCACGACATCGGTATGGCCGTTAAAGCCGAATGTGCGCGCGTCGCCTTTGGCCCCCCAACGGGCAAACAGGTTGCAGGTGTCGCCACGATCAACACGGGTGCAATCAAATCCGGCCTCGGTGAGAAGCGTTTCAAGCAAGACCAGAGCCCCGCCTTCTACCGGCGTAATAGACGCGCATTGGACCAGTTTGGCAGTGAGATCGACGGGATCAATCGGGGAATTGGCGTTGGTCATGTTTGCTCCTGTGCGGGATGTTTGGTTAAATCGGGCCTACCTTGGATCGCGACGGCGTGCAAATGTGACGAAAATGCCGCGATTTTGCGGATTTTCTGTGCCTGACGCCAAAGAGCCCCCTTACCAGATGCACAAATCACGTGTTAACAATGTGTTAATATAAAATGACCCGAGGCAGGGCAAAAACGCAAGCGGGCCGCAAAGGCGCGCAATTTGTAATACCGATTTGATGGCGAGCAGTTCGTATTGGATCAGAGAGTTATATGAGGGGTGATTGCCCTTTGTGCGGCGTTTGCGCTGTCTCCGACAGATAAGTTGGAGCAGGAACATGGTTGCAGGATCAGAGCTTTCTATTGATGAAAACGCGACGGCGGTTACGATGGCCGAAACGATTTTTGGCGATGGGGTCACTGTTGTTGGCGCATCCTATACCGGCGATAACCGTTCATCGGGGACCTATTCGGGGGGGGACACCACTTCACCGGGGGTAACGCCGGGGGATACCGGGGTTATTCTGTCAACCGGGCGCACCCGCGATTTCACGCAATCGTGGGGGGATTCAAACCACAGCAGCAGCACGTCGACAAATACAAGCGGCCAGAACAATAACGCCGATTTTAATGCGGCGGCAGGTGCGCGCACTTATGATGCGTCCTATCTCGATGTGGATTTCATTCCGACCGGCGATACGATGACCATGCAATTTGTGTTTTCGTCCGAAGAATATCCTGAATATGTAAATTCGCTTTATCAGGATTTTGTCGGGGTTTGGGTGAATGGCACGCAAGTAGAGCTTAGCATCGGGAACGGTGATGCCGATCCGGGGAATTTGAATTCAGGCAACAATGAAAACCTGTATGTGGATAATACTGCGGATCAGTATAATACCGAGATGGACGGGTTCACGGTGACGATGACCCTTACCATGACTGTGGTTCCCGGGGTGGTGAATTCAATCCGCATAGGTATCGCGGATGTGAGCGACAGCAGTTATGATTCAAATCTTCTTATTGCGGGGGATAGCGTCCAGACGGTTTTGATTGCCAATGATGATGCAACCCACCTAACGGCGCTTCAGACCAAAACCATTGACGTGCTGGGCAACGATATCAACACAAGCGGCAATAGTTTGACCATTACCCAAGTCAACGGCGTTGATGTGGTTGCGGGCGATACGGTGGTTCTAACCACAGGGCAGTCGGTCACTCTTAATGTTGATGGCACGTTGACGTTGGTGGGCGATGGCACCGACGAAGATTTCAATTTTACCTATTTGATTGATGACGGCGTTAATACCGATACCGGATATGTCATTGTTGATAGTATCCCCTGTTTTGTGAGCGGCACCCGGATCCTTACACCGGACGGCGAGGTGCCGGTCGAGGCATTGCGGGCCGGTGATCTGGTGATGACGCAAGACGAAGGTGCGCAGCCATTGCGTTGGATCGGGCAACGGCAGGTGGCGGCGACGGGTGATTTTGCGCCGATACGGATCGCGGCAAATACATTTGGCAAACATCGGGAATTGATGGTGTCACCGCTGCATCGTGTGTTGATCCGCGATGTTGTTGCCGAACTGTTGTTTGGCGAAACTGAGGTTCTGGTGGCGGCCAAAGATCTGGTGAATGACCGCAGCGTGCGACGTATTGAAGGGGGCACAGTGGACTATGTGCATATCCTGTTTGATCGGCATCAGGTGGTGATTTCCGAAGGGTTGGAGACCGAAAGTTTCCTGCCGGGGCCGCAAACGACCAAAAGCCTTGAAGCGGAGATTGTGAACGAGATTTGCACGATTTTTCCTGAGTTGGATCCAGACACCGGCGCAGGTTACGGGGCCGCCGCGCGCCGCACATTGCGAGGGTTCGAGGCGCGGTTGTTGTTGTCGGAACGGCAGGCCGCATGAGTTGGATTGGCGTTGCGGATCATGAGGGGCAGCGGTTTAACCCGCTCGGACTTGGCCACAAGAAAAGCGCCATGCCGGACATGGCAAGCAATGTGGGCGCGCCGGATAAAGCGCCGTTGCCGTTGCCAAAGGGCAGTATTGTGATCGAGACACGTCTTTCACCGCATGGGCAGCCGCAAAAACTTTTGAGTTATGAACACGTGCACCCGTGGCGATGTAGTTTTACGCTTCAGGCAATTCCGGGGGGCGGTATTTCGGTTATCGTTACCAATGGCGACGAGGTGTTCCATTGTGCGCTGGGCCATGACAGTGCCGGTGGACGCACAGACGTGTTGCGCATCACCTATTCGTGGGACATGGAGCGCAAAAACGGGCGGTTGGCAATTGAACGACCCGAAATGGACAAGGTTTTTCTAGTGTCGTTTGAAAATCCACAGCCACTTTCGATGAGCGATATCCGCGCGATGATCCTTGGGTCCCGGATGCGTGAAATGGATCGCGACGTGATCTTTTTTGCCGCTTCTACGGAGGTTGAACCTGTGGGGCTAATGCCTAGTCTCACCCATAATGTGCCGGTCGCGACCACGCAGGGGTATCGCCCGGCGGGCACGCTTGTGCCGGGGGATCTGGTGCATACGATTTCAGGGGGCTTGGTTCCGGTTCTTGAGGTGGTGCGGCGCAATGTGCCCGCCAAAGGAAGTTTTCAGCCGGTGCGCCTACGGGCACCCTATTTCGGGTTGGCGCGCGATATTATTGTCGCCCCGCAACAACGTATGGTGATTGGCGGGTCGGAAGTGGAATACCTGTTTGGGCAGGAATCAGTCCTTATTCCAGCGCAACATCTTATTAACGGAGTTTCGGCGATCACCTGTGAAGGGGCACCAACAGTGACCTATTGTCAGGTTTTATTGGCCAATCACGAGGCAATATTGGCAGCGGGGTGCCCTCTTGAAAGCCTGTATATTGGCCGAATCCGGCGCTGGCCCGACCGTTTGAAAACGAGTTTACTTGCCGGGATGGAGCGCAGCATGCTTCCGGAACATGTAAAATCTGCCTACCCGATATTGAAACCGTTTGAGGCAATAACACTCGCCAATCAACGGGCGGCGTAAGTTTAGCCGCACACAACGCGGCAAGGAAAAAAGAGAAGGATGGCAATGAAATTCGGGTTGATTGTGCTCATTATGGGAATGGGGATTTGGGGGAACGCGGGATTTGCGCAGGAATTGCGAATTTCCACCGTGACGCGGGCACCGTTTTCGATGAATGCCAACGGGGTGGATGAAGGGTTCGCAATAGATCTCATTGCGGCTGTTGCAAGTGAGATGGAGCGGCCAATCTCGATCCGGCGCTACACCAGCTTTGCCGAAATGCTGACGGCTGTTCAGACCGGTGAAGCAGATGCCGCGATTGCAAATATTTCGATCACCGCCTCGCGCGAGTCGGTGTTGGATTTTAGCCACCCGATTTTTGCTTCGGGGCTTCAAATCATGACATCAACGGGCGGGGGCAGCAATGCTTCGGCTTTGATGTCAGTGTTCTCGATTGAATTGCTCAAAGCAATTGCGGTCGCTTTTGCATTGTTGTTTGCCGCCGGTATGCTGATGTGGCGTTTTGAACGTCGTGTGCAGCCATATTTCGATAGTTCGGCTAAAAAAGCGATGTTCCCCGCCTTTTGGTGGGCGCTTAATCTCGTGATGAATGGTGGTTTTGAAGAACGTGCGCCACGCACTGTGCCGGGCCGGTTTCTAGGTGTGATTTTGGTTGTTTCGTCTTTGTTTGTTGTGTCGATCTTTGTTGCGCAGATTACTGCTGCTATGACCATTGAAGCGATTTCGAACTCGGTTAATTCGGTAAACGATCTCTATGGCAAAAGAGTGGGCACAATTGAAGGGTCAACCGCGTCGGCGTTTATGGAAAAACGTGATTTGCGACATAGCACCTATGGCGACCTCGAAGGATTGATTGCGGGGTTTGAAGCGGGGGAACTTGAGGCGGTCGTATTTGACGCGCCAATTCTGGCTTATTATGTCAATACGATTGGGCGTCATGACGCGCAATTGACCGGGTCAGTGTTCCTACCGGAAAATTATGGCATCGCCCTGCGTTCAGGAAGTGATCTGAGTGAGCCGATCAATTTGGCATTGTTGGCATTGCGCGAAGACGGCACCTATGATCGGCTCTATCGAAAGTGGTTTGGCATCACGCCTTGAAGATGAATTTCCGGTCCTAATTTGCGCCAAGGTTTCTTTTTCGTAAAATATCCTCGCCGAAGGCCAAAACCTCTTTTGGGGCAACCAAGAGGCTTGATGCGCTTCGCGCGAGGATATTCCTATGAAAAAGAAACCTGTTACGGGTCGTCGTAAAACGGGGTCATTTGGGCGACGATGACAGCGTTTTCGGCCAGGGCGCGTGCCATCAGATCGCGTTCCTCATCGGGAATATCGTGACCTTCCTCAAGGCGTTCTTCGAGCGTGCCATAGCCGCTTACATCAAGGGGGGCGGTGTCGGCTTGTTTCAGGATTGCCACGGTTTCACGCACGGCTTCGGCCTCGTCTATACCGGAGGCATAGATCATAAGTGCCGCGCCGGTGGCCCCTTTGGGCAGGCCATCGCCGTCTTTGCGCCCGATCTCGACCAGCAAAGTATACACCTGTTGGCGCGAGGGTTTCTTTTTGGGTTTATCGGTCATTGGCAGCTTTTCCATGCAGCGGCATATCCATTGCTGATGATGGTCACGCCGGTGTCAGTTTCCAGGATCATCAAGCGATAGAAATAGTCATCGCCTTCTGCGGAACATTCGGCATCATAAAGAGTGGCGTCCATGTCACGAATGGCCGTAGGTTTGGTCAGTGTGCATTGGTTTTCAACCGAGGTGTAGATGTCACCCGCTATCGACATTGCGCCACCATCCAGACCAATGGTTTTACAATCCCATGTTTCTGCCCATTGTGCGTCAGGGCGATATAGCCCGTCATAAGGGGTGGCGTTGGCGACCCCCGTTGCCACAAATAGGGCAATAAATGGTGCAAAGCGGTTCATATCCTAGTCCCTGAGCAGCTCGTTGATCGAGGTTTTGGAACGGGTTTTAGCGTCGACTTTTTTGACGATCACGGCGCAATAAAGGTTCACCCCGTTTTTGGATGGCATTGATCCAGCGACCACCACAGACCCGGCAGGCACTTCGCCG
>Ga0256834_1002500_pt1 | contig 11530 bp, 13 predicted proteins | sample 4281140metaG_FD_190536 | JGI IMG/M metagenome (GOLD analysis project Ga0256834, IMG submission 190536) | Hydrothermal vent microbial communities from East Pacific Rise, Pacific Ocean - 4281-140 | ecosystem: Environmental > Aquatic > Marine > Hydrothermal vents | place: Pacific Ocean: East... | reverse complement strand
AAGAAGGCTTTGAGGTTTCCGATTCACCTCTTCCTTGGGAGAGGTCGAAACTGCCTTTCTGCAGTTTCGGGAGAGGTAAAATACCAGATTTTGGTTTTTGATCCTAAGGTCAAAAGCTTGTGTCCAGCTTGATTGGGTATGAAACCAGCGAAATACCCCTATGTCTTGCCTCGGGGATCGTTGGTTTCAAGAAGTTTTTTATTTAGAAGAGTAATTGTGGTATAGTATTTGTTTGTGTTCTGTTTTTTTAATTAATAAAACTAACTTAAGTATTTTGAAAATGAAGAGAACAATTACCACTTTCGCACTATTAATAATAATAGCTTCTACTATTTCTGCACAAAAATTAGTAAAACCAACCAATCAAGAAATTGTTACTCTAATCAAAAAATCTTTTGAAAAAGATATTAGTGGCCATGGACTCTTATTTGGACTTCCATATCGTGTTTTTAATGAACATGAGTATACTGATTTTAAAATAAATTCTATAAAAATAACTAAAGTTGGTAAAGCAAGTAGTAATTATTACGAATCTAGTGGTAACTATATTGATAGTTATTTTTATGTAAAAGTGATAGTTGATGGAAGTGCAGAATTAAAAGAGGCTGTTTGTTTGGATAGTAAATATGGATACCTCAAAGAGAGTATAGGGAAGTGTGGTTATAAAAAAAGAGTAGAAGGAAGGATTAAATTTAGAGATATAGAACAAAAATTTCAAATTGCAACAGATGATTATGGAGATTGGTATGCACGCTATTCATGGATAGCTAATGATGATGATGAAATTTCTGAAGAACAAGATTACCTCTATAAAATTTACAAACAGCAAAACCCTAATGAGGAAATTGTTTTAAAAAAACAAGCACAAGAAAAACAAGCACAAAATGAATTTAGTAAGGAATTACAAAAAAGGCAAGATTTAATTGATAAAGTAAGAGGGGAAACAATTTTGAGGTTAGGTATTATAAAAAATAAATTAAGTAAAAGAGAAGACCTTAAGGCTTATCAAAAATTAGAAAATAAGTGTGTTAAAGAAGAATGGATTTGTGGTTATGATGTTACAATTTTTGAAAGCTTTTACCTTCCTTTAGTTGATCTCCAAAAAAGATATGACGGAAAAATAGTGAAAATTCTAGAGCAAAGACCAACATCTTCAAAAGAAAATACTGCCTTTATGAAGGTGTTGAATCGTTTTTTTGAAAAACATCCAGATGTTAAAAAGAAATTTTATTCAAAACGCTTATCTATGGGGTATAAATCTAATTTTTCTGAGCAAATTTCTAATCAAAAATCTGAAGAGGCAAAATATCTTGTATTTCTTGAATTGTCAAAAGGTTTAATGAAAATTAAATTTCCAGAGTAAAGATTAAAAAAAAACAGGATTTTATAGTGCGTGTAAATTTAATTCATATTCTTACTTGTTGTATCTTGCCAATAATTTTAAAACTAAACTTTTAACTACTAAAAAAAACTTAAACTATGGATGTAGATAAATTAATGGACACAGGCTCAGAATACATAATGACTTACGGAATGAAAATTTTAGGAGCCATTGTAATATGGATAATTGGTTCTTGGATTATTAAGAAATTATTAAGAATTACAGGGAATGTAATGACCAAAAGTGGCTATGATGCCAGTCTACAGAAATTTTTACTAAACCTTATAGGTTGGGTGCTAAAAATATTATTAATCCTTGCTATTTTAGGCCAATTAGGAGTTGAAACAACTTCATTTGCCGCAATATTAGCCGCTGCAGGCTTGGCAGTTGGTTTAGCATTACAAGGTTCGTTATCAAATTTTGCTGGAGGTGTCTTGATGATGATTTTTAAACCAATAAAAATTGGAGATTTAATTGAGGCTCAAGGCGTAGTTGGTGTTGTAAAAGAAATTGAAATATTTACAACCAAATTATTAACGCCAGACAACAAATTGGCAATCATACCAAATGGAACATTGTCAAATGGTAATATTATTAATTTTACTGAAGAAGGTAAAATAAGAGTAGATTTAACTTTTGGCGTGTCTTATGATGCAGATATCAAGCAAACTAAAGATGTTTTAATGAGTGTTTTAAACGCTGTAAATAATGTTTTAAAAGACCCTGAACCTACAGTTAATGTTTCTGCATTGGGAGAAAGTTCTGTTGATTTTGCTGTGAGACCTTGGTGTAAACCAGAACATTATTGGGATGTTTATTTTGATACTACAGAGCAAGTTAAATTAGCCTTAGATAAAGCAGGTATTGAAATACCTTATCCACATTCTGTTGAAATTCACAAAGAAGCTTAAAAATAGTTCTTTTTTGATTTAGTAACCAAAAAATCTTTTAAATAAAAAGGTTCAAAATAAGCGACATCTTCGATGTCGCTTATTTTATATTTATCATATGAAAGTTTTGCCATTTGTTTTGCAGAAGGAAAGTATCCGTCAAGAAATATTGCATTTTTATGTGTAATAATTTCTTTACATTTTTCAGCTCCATCTCCTAAAAAATAAACCTTGCCTTTGTTTAAAAAATCAATGAATGAGTGCTTATCAATAACTTCTGCCTGAATGTCTCTAAGCTGAATGTTGTTCTCGTTAAAAACAGCACTGTAAACTTCCATACGCCGTGCATCTAATAAAGGTATAATAAAAGTGTTTTGTTCAACAGAAATAGTGTTTGCTAAAGATTGTAAGGTTGAAATTGAAATTAAAGGTTTGTCTAATGAAAAACATAAGCCTTTAGCTGTTGATACGCCAATACGTAAGCCCGTAAAGGATCCAGGACCTTTACTAACAGCAATAGCGTCCAGCTCTTGAACAGATTTATTAGCTTTCTTTAATACTTCATCAATAAAAACATGTAATTTTTCAGCGTGAGAGTATTGCCCTTCTTTTAATTCTTTTATAATCAATAATTGCCCTTTGTTTGAAAGGCTAACGGAGCAGTTTTTGGTTGTAGTTTCTATGTTTAAAATTAATGACAAAGCTTAAGTGTTTGAACACAAAGGTACAAGATATTCTGTAAAATTAAACATCCAATACTCATTGAATATTGGATGTATATATAAAGTATATTTATAGATAAGATTATTTTACAATTGGTATTCCGTAATAGAATTCTAGTAATTTAGTTCTAAATACATAATTGTATTTGGCTCTAACTAAACTTGATTGAGCATTGACCAATCTGTTTCTTACTTGTTCAAAGTCAAAAGAGTTTGTGGCTCCTAAATTATAACGTTCTTGTGCAAAAGTAAATGATTGTTCTTGTGCTTTAACAGATTTTTCAGCAGCTTCATATGCTTTTAATGTGGCCTTTGCGTTTATATAAGCACGTTCTACAGATTCTCTTAATGCTCTTTTTGTATCATTTAAGTTTACTTGAGATATTTCTTGATTAATTTTAGCCCTATTAACATTGGCTTTAACTTGACCTCTGCTAAATATGGGAATACTTAAGTTTAAGCCAATAAATTCACCTAAATTATTATCTAATTGGTCAGAGAAAGGGAATTGAAATACAGGAGAGTTGTTAGTGTCTTTAACACCTTGTCTATGATTGTAAACGGTACTTAAGCCCGCACTTAGGGTTAAGCTTGGTAAGTAATCTGCTTTTGCAATTTTAATTCCTGTTCCAGAGTTTTGCAATGCCAATGTAGCACTTTTAATTTCTGGTTGATTTTCAACAGCTTTTAAAAAAACTTCTTCTGTATTATTATATAATAATGCAACGGAATTAATATCTATGGATATTTCTTCAATATCAAAATTTTGATTAGGTATTTGTAATAGTTGTGATAAATCTAATAATGATAATGCCAAATTATTTTCAGCAGTTACTACAGAATTTTCATCATTTACTTTGGTAGCTTCTACTTCTAACAAATTTCCATAAGGTTGAACACCTGCATCAACCAATTCTTTGGTTCTTTCTAGTTGCTGATTGCTAATGGTAATTTGAGCTTTAGCAATTTTTAAATTTTCTTTGTTAAATAATACATTTAAGTATGAGTTTACGATATTTAAAGAAATATCGTTTTTCATTTTTTCTAAATCTAATTGACTAGCTTCATAAGAAATTTTAGATTGTTTTAAATTATTTTTGTTGCTAAAACCATTAAACAAATTCATTGAGGCATTTAACCCAAATCTATTAGAGCGTCTATCATTAGCTACTCTAGAGTTGCTTGCTGCGTCAAAGCCAGAGCCAAAACTAAAATCTTGAGAAGCAGAAGCAGATACACCTGGTAACATATTTCCTTTTGCAGAAGTAATATCTTCTTTTCTTAAGTCTGTAGTGTATCCAGCTCGTTTTACGGATAAATTATGCTCTAATGCATGGTTTACGCATTCTTTTAAAGTCCATTTTTTATCTTGAGCAAATGAAGTTGCTATAATGAAGAATGTAATGAGTATACTAAATCTTATTTTCATCTATGTATATTTATATTGACCCTTAAATGAAATAATGGGTTGAGTTTATTGATCTTCTATATGACGAACAAAAGTAAAACTTGTTACACTTTCATGTCATATTAAAATGTTAATTTAATTCTTATCCAGTAATTTTAATATAGAATTTTAAATAATTCTTAGTTCAAAAATTGTTAATCACTGTTCTTTTTTTTCAAACTATCCGTAAGTTGTATTTTTATAACAATTTACTTTTTTTTCCATTTTCTGAATAAAAAATAGGCTGCAATACCGACTAAAACATACGGAAAAGCCATTAAATAGATTATACCATCATTCAAACCTTCAGCTATTTCAGCATCACCAGATTCTACTACAGCTTTACACATGGCACATTGTGCAGAAATTAATTCTGTAAGAAAAAATAAGAGTATAAAAATAAATTTTTTCATTAATAATAAGGTGAAATCATTAAATAGACTATAACTCCAGTTACAGCAACGTATAGCCATAATGGAAATGTAAATTTCGCTATTTTTTTGTGTTTTTCAAAATTATTTGTAATAGCTCTAACATAAGTAATCAATACAAAAGGAATAACTATAATTGATAATAAAATATGTGTCAATAAAATAAATAAATAAAGGTATTTTATGACGCCATCGCCTCTAAATTTTGTAGAATCAGAAGTCATGTGATGGAGTACATACAGTGCTAAAAACAGCACTGAACAAATTATGGCAGACTTCATTAATCGTTTATGAAGTGTATGTTTATTCTTCTTTATTGCCCATACTCCTAAAATTAATAATAAAGCAGTAAAAGCATTGATTGTGGCATAAATAGGCGGTAAAAATATAGGGAGTTCTATATCAATTTTAACGGTAAATAGTATGGCTATTACTAATGGAATTAGTATTGATAAAACTACAATTAGAGTATTGTATTTTTTTGATGATTGAATAGTATTGGTCATATGAGATTATTCATTTAGCAATATGACAATATCTTCTTTTAACATTTGCACCTGTTTGGCATCTAACCCGTCATAAAATTTTAGTGGATTTTCATTCTCGCCAGTTATAATAGTTCTTGATCTGATAAAACCATTTTTATCAACTAAGGCAAACAGTCCTGAATGTTCAAACCCCCCTTCTGCTTCTTCATTTTCACCAGCATATAATTTGAAGCCTACATTGGCAAACTCATAAATTACATCTTTGTCACCAGTTAAAAAGTGCCAATTTTTTGAAGTTGAATTATTTTTTTCTGCATATCTTTTTAGGGCATCTACAGTATCTCTTTTAGGGTCAATAGTAACTGAGATTAAATTAAAATTTGGGTTGCCATAAAATTCATCTTGAATCTTAAGCATACTTGTATGCATTTTAGGGCAAATAGTAGGGCAGGAGGTAAAGAAAAATTCTAAAACATATACTTTATCCTTTAATGTAGTATTACTTATTAGTTTATTGTCTTGATTGGTAAATTCAAAATCAGTTACTTTTTCAAATTTCAACAATGAAGATGGTGATAGTCTGTTTACAATTTTTGGAACTGCCCAAATGCCAAAAATCAAAATGATAAAAGTAATACCTATATAAGATTTATTTTTCATTTTTTATATAATTCTTTTTTAATGCTAACCGGTATTCAGCAATCAATACTTTTACATCATCAACCATTTTACGATGGATGGGTGCTACGGTTTCGGCATTATATCCGTACATTAACCCATTATCTTCATCATTTGTTCTTCCACGTAAGTTTCTGTTTTTATCAATAATAAAGGCATATTTAGAATAGCTATTTTTATCAATATTATAAGAAGTGTTTAAACTGTTGAATAATTCAACTATGTTTTCTGGAGAGCCAAATACAAACTTCCATTTTTGCATATCAGTAATTGCACCCAATTGTTTTTTAAGTTCTATTGTTTGAGTTCCTTTAGGGAGGATAGCAATAAACTGAAAGTCTTTAAATTTATAAAAATGCTTGTAAATTTTCTCATTTAAATTTAGTGCATTGTTTTTTACTGCATTTAGATCATTTCCGAAAAAGCATAGAATTGTAATTTTATCATTTAATGTAACTGCTTTTAAATCTTCAGTTTTAAAAGCAGTTATATCATTAACTTGTTCTGTAATTACTGATAGTTTGGCGAAGTTATTAGTGCCAGTAAGTAAAAGTACATAGAAAACTAAGGGTGCGATAAATAGTACAAATAACAGCCAGAATTTTTTTGTTTTCAAAATTTAAAATTTAAAGAGTATCACCAATCACCAAAATTACATATCTTTTGTTGAAAGGTTTAATTTTTGGATATGAAAAAAGCGGTTAAAAACCGCTTTAAATATTGTTGTTTTACTTATCTATAAAACCATTTTGTGTATCTGCCACTAAAAACATCTCCGATAAAGTTACCTTCAATAAGAATTAAAGTTGCTAAGTAACAAATTAAGAAAACTGAAGTCCAAACAATAGCTCTACGGAATCCTGCTTTTTCTTGTTTTAAATGCATAAAATACCAAGCAATACCATAAGCTTTTACCAATGTTAGTATTAAAAAAATCCAATTTAAGGGGCTTGTGCCTAAAAAACTGCTTAAGTGTAAAGATTCAGGCTTTGTAATTCCTAAAAATACTTCAACAGCTGTAATAATAGATAAAAATCCAAATACTTTCCAGATTAATCCTACGTGTGATTCGTGTTGGTCGTGTTCTTGAGTCATGATAATTTATTTTTTTATACTAAATAGAAGAATGTAAATACAAATACCCAAACTAAATCGACAAAGTGCCAATAAAGTCCTACTTTTTCAACCATTTCATAGCTACCTCTTTTTTGGTAAGTGCCAATAATTACATTAAAAAATATAATAATATTAATTATTATACCTGATAAAACGTGAAATCCATGAAATCCTGTAATAAAGAAAAAGAAATCAGCAAATAATGTTTTGCCATATTCGTTAATTTTAAGGTTGGCACCTTTAACAACACCAGTAGCATTTGCTAAAAATTTATTCGCAGCATCTCTTGATAAGATAGTTTTCTGCTTGGTTTCAAAATTAATTTGTTCTGTTCTTAAGCTAATATTAGTATTTGCTTTAAAGCTTTCTATAACTTCATTAACGGTATAAGTGGCTACAGAAGCGGCATCTTTTTCAAACCATAAGCCATTACTTCTGGTATGATTTACTCTCTCTGCATTAGGTGATTTGTTTACAAAAGATTCTAACGTAACCTGATGACCTGAAGCATCAACAAATTGTGCAATTTGACCATCTTTCATCAGTAAAGAGCCATATGTGCCACCTATAAAATTTTTCCATTCCCAAGCTTGAGAGCCTAAGAAAATAATACCTCCAATAATGGTTAACAACATATATAAGGTTACTTTCCCTTTTTTCATTTGATGACCAGCATCTACTGCTAATACCATTGTTACAGATGAGAAAATTAGTACAAAGGTCATAAATGCAACATAAATCATCGGATAATGACCACCATGCATAAATGGAACGTGAGTAAACACTTCGTCAGCTATTGGCCAAGTGTCTAAAAATTTAAAACGCATTAATCCATAGGCTGCTAAAAATCCTGAAAATGTTAAGGCATCAGACATGATAAAAAACCACATCATCATTTTACCATAACTGGCATTTAAAGGTTTTTTACCTCCACCAGTCCAAGCACCTTCTTCTGTATTTTCTGTAGCAATTGTTGCTTCCATAAATGTATATCAGTTAATTTTGGTTAGTATCAATCCAGTTAAGAGTTATCAAAAATTGGTCGATATGCAAAATTATAAAATTAAATGACATACACAATTTTATTTGTTACATCATGATAAAAATCATACTTTATTAAAAAACTCAACTATGAAGTGTGGAGAGGTGTTCTTTCTTGGTATTAATATTGAAAAAACTATACTGAATTTTGAAAATTTGTAAAATTTCACTCTGTTTATTATGTAATGAAGTAGAAAAATAAGAATAAGAATATCCATAGAATATCTACAAAATGCCAAAATATACCACCTAATTCTATTCCTAAAGTATCTTCAGTTTTGTATTTGTGTTTTAAATGATTAAAAATCACAACCAATAAAACAATAATTCCAGCTGCTACATGAATTAAGTGTGCAAATGAAATAACAACCAATAAAGATGATGAAACTACACTTCCTTCACCAGTAAAGTATAAGCCAGCTCCTCTTAGTTGATTGAATCCTTCAATTTGAAAAAATACAAAACCTAATGCGAGTACTAATGTAATTATTAAAAAGAATGTTGTCTGCTGTCTATTTTCTTTTTGAATATTTTTTTTTGCAAATAGATAGGTAATACTACTGAGAATGATTAACAATGTACTAATGTAAAGGGCTTGAGGTAGTTCAAAAGAAATCCAATCTTCTCTTTTGCTACTAATTACATAGGCACTAGTTAGGCCTGCAAACATCATTATCATACTGATAATGGCAACATACATCATTTGTTTTGAGGTTCTACTTCTAATTTGTGCATCCATAATTTTAATGTAAAAATTTATCTATTACGAAAATAATTTGAATTAATGTGATGTAAAAAACACTTGACAGCATTAGTTTTCTGGCCAATTCATCGGTCTGTTTTTTATGTAATAAGATGCCGTAATATAACATCATAATTCCTGAAAGTAAAACAATTATAGCAGCAATAGGCGATAAGTATAAATTTCCAGTTAATTTTAAAACAGGAAAAACTGAGACGATAATCATCCAAACAGTATATAAAATAATTTGTAGTGTGGCTTTTTTATTTTTTTCACCAGTAGGTAACATGTTAAATCCTGCTTTTTTATATTCATCATGTTGTAACCAACCTATTGCCCAAAAATGTGGGAATTGCCAAAAAAATTGAATCATAAATAACATGCCAGGTTCTATACCGAATTTTCCAGTTGCGGCAACCCAACCGAGCATAAAAGGAATGGCACCAGGGATGGCACCTACAAACACAACTAAAGGAGTGACCGATTTTAAAGGTGTATAAGCACTAGTGTATAGAAATATAGAAATTGCCCCAAACATTGCTGTTTTTGGGTTTATAATATACAAGGTAACAAGTCCAAGAATTGTACAAATAACCGCTATGGTCATGGCTGTATTTATTGACATTCTTTCAGCGGGTAATGGTCTGTCTTGTGTGCGTTTCATCAGTTTATCAGTATCTTTTTCGATAATTTGATTAAAGGCATTAGATGCTCCCACCATAAAATAACCTCCAAAAGCTAATAATAATAAAGTTGAAATTTGAATAGTTTCTACAGCTAATAAATATCCTGCCAAAGCCGAAAATACAACGCTAATTGACAAGCCAAATTTGGTCAATTGCTTAAAATCATCTATAACCGAAGTTAGTGTTCGACTTTTGGTTGTAGTATTTGACAAGGTTTGCATTTTTTTGTTCTTAAAACGGTGCAAATATATTTATAATTAAGGAATAAACTAGTTTAAAATCAGCCTATAAAAATCTTACTCTATAAAAAAGTAAAAAAAGGCTTTGCAATTTACAGAAATGTATTAAATTTGCCCTCGCATTTGTGATGCCACAAAAGTAAGTTCTTTTAAAATAAAAACACGAAAGTAGTTATACAATTAAATTGTGCTTTCGATTTTGCGAAAGTAGCTCAGCTGGTAGAGCATCACCTTGCCAAGGTGGAGGTCGCGGGTTCAAATCCCGTCTTTCGCTCAGAAACGTACCAATTATGTTGTCATGAAAATGATAAACAGGCTCGAGTGGTGGAATTGGTAGACACGCTGGACTTAAAATCCAGTGGACAGTAATGTCCGTATGGGTTCAAGTCCCATCTCGAGTACTTCTTAAAATCTTAACTGATTATTTATTAATTAGTTGAGGTTTTTTTATTTGTGATTTGCTAAACATTTGCTAAACAAACTGTAATAATTGAATTTTATCTCTAGAATTTCTTCTTGAAAATTTTTAATGTATTGTTGTATGTGAACATTTGTTAACAGTCTTATTTGACCTCTGCAAATAATAGTAATATATTATATTACTATTTTGAATAGTAACACCTTTTCTCATATGCACGTGTAGTGACAGGCAAAAAATCTTCATCTGATGAATTTACGAAGTAAATTGAAGTATAACATAGATCTTAGTACTATCAATTTAATTCTTATATTTGCTGTGGGTATGCGTTGCCGTATTCCCAACATTTTGAACAAGTAAAAGAGGGCTTTGAACACCCTCTTTTTTAATAAGTAAATTTTAACTTTTACTTTGATAAATGTCAACAATTGTCAACAGGCAAACTCTAACGTCTTCCAGTTGCTTCAACCTGCATTCGTTCGGAAAGTAATTGAGTTTCGTTTTCTAACTCTTGTCGTAAATCTACTGGAAGTTTTAATAAATCTTCTTGATATTCTTTTTGAATTTTTAACCTGTAGTTTGAAAAACCGTCATAAGATGAAATATTACCGTCTTTATCAATATGTGGGTTGTTTTTTTGACGTTTATCACTGTTCCAATTTAACCATTCAATTTCTTTACCAGTTAACGGATTGTCATGTTTGTCAGAAAAAGGATTTTTATCAGTCATAGTGACAAAGGTACAAAAAAGTCTAAACGAATATTAGCAAGTCTCAAAACAACATAAGTAATTTCTTGCTTTATTTTTTTAAAATTACTATGTACACACTCTTTTTTTAATTTCTTTCTATAATACCTTTATTAGGTGCCTTATTACAATATCTTTTTATAGGTTGCGTAGTTGGTTAAACTTAATTCAGACTAAAATAAATATTGATTGTGAACATCTTAAATCATTTGCAGTTATTCAAACATTTGGTTTTGATGGGTTGGGTATAAACGTTTTTGCTTTATGTTTCTATTGCTGCATACATTTCTAATGTTATGAGCAATTTCTTTAATTTGGGTTTCATGACTTGAACATATCCATTTATGAGATAAGTATTTTTTCTTAACCTCATCAAATATTTTATTGTCGGTTTTGTAATAATATTTTAGCCCTGTATGTGAAAGTAAATAACTGGTGTCTTTTTGCATGGTAATATCTACTCCAGTTATAAGGCAAAATCGAACTGCTTTTTTGGAGGTTTT
>Ga0256834_1002499_pt1 | contig 11533 bp, 8 predicted proteins | sample 4281140metaG_FD_190536 | JGI IMG/M metagenome (GOLD analysis project Ga0256834, IMG submission 190536) | Hydrothermal vent microbial communities from East Pacific Rise, Pacific Ocean - 4281-140 | ecosystem: Environmental > Aquatic > Marine > Hydrothermal vents | place: Pacific Ocean: East Pacific... | reverse complement strand
TTTCGATTTTGGCCTTTGGTTTGAGCGTGTTGCAAGGCATTCTGGTTGCAATTTTAGGGTTGCTTGGTGGCTTAATTACACCAGCTTTAATTCAAACCGATGCACCATCGGTTATTGGTTTATTCGGATATTTGTCCGTTGTTGTTGCCTCATGCGTGGCGGTGCTGCGTTATCGCCCTTGGTGGGGGCTGGGGCTGATTGCCGTTGCAGGCAGTGGAATTTGGGTTCTACTATGGACCGCCGTGAACTATGAAACTGGCGATGAAATGATTATCGGTCTGTTCTTATCATTGGTTGTGGCGTTGTTTAGTTTAATTGTGACTGTCGACACCCAGCAGAGCGGCGATATGCCGATTGCGCCAAAGTTGGCAGTAGGGCTGGCATCAACTCTTGACCTAAAAGGTTTTCGTATTGTTGCACTAGCCGCTGGTACAATGTCAGGGCTTGTTTACTTGTTTCCGCTTGGTGCAGGACATATCAGCGATAGTGGTCTTGGGTTGTTGGCGGTGCTGGTCATTACAATGTCTGCAATGGCATATATCCGCCCCAAATTGACTTGGCAGCTGGTGCCAGCGTTGGTTTCGGTTCTATTGGTTTTTGCCTTGTGGGGCTTAGCGGCGCGCGCTACAGGCCTTGTTAGAGAAGTTGGCATTGATTTAACCAATATCTGGGGTCCAGAAACACCACAAACAATTCTACGGTTTTTGAAATGGGCGACGGGTTTTGCAATCGCCTTTGCAGCCGTTGGTTTTTATATAGCGGGCCGAAGGTCAAAACCGCTTTTATGGATTTTAGTTTCCATCGCCGCGCCATTAGTATTGCTCATTATTTCATATCTAACATTCCACTCTATTTACCCAGATCGTAATTGGGCGCTAGCTGGCTTAGTGGTTGCAGGTTCTGCATTGTTTTCAGCTGTCATTATCAAACGCGGTATGAACGAGACTTCAGACAATTTACCCCTTGGCCTATACGCCGCCGCTGTTATTTCGGGCTTGTCACTTACTTTCGTATTCTTGCTGCAAGATGCATGGCTCACCGTGGCGCTATCATTGCAATTGCCTGCCATTGCCTGGCTCTCCAATAATCTGAAATTAGATTTCTTGCGCAAGGTGGCCATTGTTATCGCCGTGGCGTTGTTTGCCCGCTTGGCCCTGAACCCATTTTTGTTAGACTACGCAAAAACTCACGTGATGGGCGAACATTGGGTTATATATGGTTATGGTATTCCCGCTGTTGCAGCTCATTTTGCTGCACTGTGGTTTAAACAACGCAAAGACGATCGTTTGGTCACCATGCTTGAAGGCCTGCGAATCGTCTTTGCCGTGCTGCTGATTTCGGGCGAGTTAAGAATTTTGGCCACAGGCAGTGTAGACACACCAAGAATGAGTTTGTTGGAAGGTGGTATGCAATCCATCGCTTGGTTGATTGTTGCTTGGTCAAGGCTTCGTCAATATTCAATTGACGGACGCATGGTTGATAAATGGTCAGGGTTGATTTTGTTTGGCATGGGTAGCGCCATGGCTTTGATTGGCAATTTGGTAATCAACAACCCGGCAATAAACAGCGAACACACTGGAAACCTGCCAATTTTCAATACGTTATTGCTAGCTTTTGCCATTCCAGCGGTGTTGATGTGGTTCAATTCTCGCTTACCCGTGAAGTATATGAGCAAAAACCCAAACAACATGCTCATTGGTGTTGGCGTGCTGGTTTTGATGTTTAGTTATGTAACGCTAGAAACCAGACACGCCTTCCAAGGCGCTGTGATGGCATATGGAACGCCAAGCGATGCTGAAATGTATACCTATTCAGTTGTGTGGCTGGTGTTTGCCTTTGCTTTGCTGATGTATGGTCTGATTAAACAGCGGCCCGTTGCTCGCTACGCAGCTTTGGTGGTTCTCGTAATTACGGTTCTAAAGGTTTTCTTGTCAGATATGAGTGGTCTAGAAGGGCTGTGGCGCGTCGCATCGTTCCTTGGTTTAGGGCTGTCATTGGTCGCAATTGGCTATCTCTATCAACGGTTCTTATTTCTTCCAAAATCGGACAAAGTCTCAGCGACAACAAAATAGTTGCAAATTGCGGTGAGGGGGCATATAAGCCCCTTGTAAATCCACATACAGGCGGATTTGGGCTTGACGACAGAGATGCTTTAATCTCCTCATAGTTTTCAAACCTTCCGGTGCCAGTCATTTGATGCATTTATTGTAACAAACGTCGGTCACACCGCTTGTAGAGGTTCAACCGGAAAAAAGGAATATATCATGGCAGTGCCTGATTTCACTATGCGTCAATTGCTAGAAGCTGGCGTACACTTTGGTCACCAAACTCACCGTTGGAATCCAAAAATGGGTAAATTCATTTTTGGTGCACGCAATGGCGTTCACATCATCGATCTTGCTCAAACCGTTCCATTGCTTCACCAAGCTTTGCTTGCTGTTCAAGAAACTGTTGCAAAAGGTGGCCGCGTTCTACTTGTTGGTACAAAGCGCCAAGCATCACAGCCAATCGCTGATGCAGCCGAGCGTTCAGCTCAGTACTTCATCAACTCACGTTGGTTGGGTGGCACATTGACCAACTGGCAAACAATTTCAAAATCAATCAAACGTCTTCGCGAGCTTGACGAATTGCTTGGAAGTGAGAAAGCTGCAAGCTTTACAAAGCGCGAGCTTCTAACGTACTCACGTGAGCAAAACAAACTAAACCTTGCTCTTGGTGGTATTAAAGATATGGGCGGTGTGCCTGATATTATGTTTGTGATCGACACAAACAAAGAAGCCAATGCGATTAAAGAAGCCAATCGTTTGAATATTCCTGTGATTGCTGTTCTTGATTCAAACAGTGACCCAGCAGGCGTTGATTTCCCAATTCCAGGGAATGATGATGCAGGCCGTGCGGTTAGCCTTTATTGCGATCTGATTGCACGTGCTGCAATTGATGGTATTTCTGCTAGTCAAGGTGCTCAAGGCATGGACATTGGCGAAATGGAAAACCCAACAATGGAAGCAATTGATGAAGTTGCGCCAACTGCGTAACGCTGGCTTTTCTTTCTAAGCCGACATCAATCTCCAAAATGCGCAAATTTTAACGCCGGAGTTTCAATAACTCCGGTCGTTATGTAAGCGCAAAACATATTTATATTCGTGAGGACCAAAAATGGCACAAATTACAGCCGCAATGGTAAAAGAACTTCGTGGCGTCACTGGCGCTGGTATGATGGACTGTAAAACAGCCCTTAACGAAAACAATGGCGACATTGAAGCATCTGTAGACTGGCTTCGCACCAAAGGTTTGGCCAAAGCGGCTAAGAAAGCCTCTCGGGTTGCCTCAGAAGGTCTTGTTGGCGCAATATCATCTGGCACAACAGGCACGGTTGTTGAAGTTAACTCTGAAACAGATTTCGTTGCTCGTAACGACGTTTTCCAAGGCTTAGTCAACTCAATTGTCGAAGTGGCAAGCAGTGTTGACGGTGATTATGACAAATTGAAAGCGGCTGATTTTCCAGGTGCTGGCAAGTCTGTTGAAGATCACGTCACTGAAATGGTTGGCACAATTGGCGAGAACATGTCTGTTCGTCGTTCACAAAGCCTAAGCGTTAAAGAAGGCGTTGTAGCTTCTTACATCCATAACGCAGTTGCACCAGGTCTTGGTAAAATTGCTGTTTTGGTTGGCCTTGAAACAACTGGTGATGCAGATGCAGCAGCAGATTTTGGCCGTCAAGTTGCTATGCACATCGCAGCGATCAACCCAATGGCGTTGAACGAGAGCGAAATGGACGCAGACGTTGTTGCGCGCGAACGGGATGTTTATTCAGAGCAAGCTCGCGAAAGTGGCAAGCCAGACAACATCATTGAGAAAATGGTTGATGGCCGCATGCGCAAATTCTTCCAAGAATCTGTTTTGCTTTCTCAAACATTCGTTGTTGATGGTGAAAATACTGTTGCAAAAGCTGCAGAACTTGCCGCATCAAGCGTTGGTGCACCTGTCACAATCACTGGGTTTGTTCGCTTTGAACTTGGTGAAGGCATCGAGAAAAAAGTTGAAGATTTTGCTGCCGAAGTCGCTGCCACAATGGCCAGTAACTGAGTAAGTAGCTAAGCCACAAATAATGTTTGCACAATCTTTGCAAAAATTAACACGAATCGCATAATACTTGCGTTACATTAAAGCCCCGATTTCGGGGCTTTTTTATTGTTATAAATTTGAAATCTCAGGTAAGCATCATAAATGTCTGACGAATTATTATATAAACGCATTCTCTATAAAGTTTCTGGCGAAGCTCTCATGGGCGATAACGACTTTGGTATTGATACCGCAACTGTGGATCGAGTGGCCGCAGAAATTAAACAAGCTCAAGATGCAGGTGCTCAAATTGGCCTTGTTATTGGCGGTGGAAACATCTTTCGCGGCGTTGCGGGCGCTGCAAGTGGAATGGACCGTGGGCAGGCCGATTATATGGGGATGCTAGCAACGGTTATGAACGCCATTGCTATGCATGGTGCTTTAACCAAGGCAGGCGTTGAGGCGCGGGTTATGTCAGCCCTGTTAATGCCGCAAGTTTGTGAACCTTATTCGCGTGGTCGCGCGCTCAAGCATTTGGACAAGGGTAGGGTGGTATTGTTTGCCGCTGGCACTGGCCATCCGTTTTTTACAACGGATTCAGGCGCGGCTCTAAGAGCCTGTGAAATGAATTGCGATGCCTTTTTAAAGGGCACAAGCGTTGATGGTATTTACTCAGGTGATCCAAAAACCGACCCCGATGCAAAAAGATATGACGAAATAACTTATACGCAAGTGCTTGCAGACAACTTGAAAGTAATGGACGCTGCTGCAATAACACTTGCCAGAGATGCTAATATTCCCGTAATCGTGTTCTCAATCCGCACAAAAGGTGCGTTACTTGATGTTTTAAGAGGCAAAGGCCGTTCAACAAAGGTTACGGCATAACGCCTGTAAGGAGATAAAATGACTGATTCAATTGACATGGCAGACCTAAAACGGCGCATGAACGGCGCAGTGGAAAGCTTGAAGAATGACTTTGGCGGGCTGCGTACTGGCCGTGCGTCAGCAGCACTATTAGACCCAATCGTTGTTGATGCTTACGGCGCGAAAATGCCAATGGCTCAAGTTGGTACAGTTTCAGTGCCAGAACCGCGTATGATTTCGGTGCAAGTTTGGGATGCCACGCTAGTTGGTGCGGTAGAAAAAGCTATTCGCGAATCTCGTCTTGGTCTAAATCCTGTGACCGAAGGCCAAACATTGCGTATTCCGCTACCAGAACTCACCGAAGAACGACGTAAAGAACTGACAAAAGTTGCGCATGACTACGCTGAAAAAGCAAAAGTAGCGGTTCGCAACGTTCGTCGCGATGGTATGGAAACCTTGAAAAAGATGGAAAAAGCCAGCGAAATCAGCGAAGACGAATTGCACAGTCAATCAGATGAAGTGCAAAAATTAACTGATTCTACAATTAAAGTGATTGATGAATCTGCTGCTGCAAAAGATGCAGATATTATGCAAGTTTAATTGACTGTATGAAATTGCAATTGATTGGGTTGGCAACAAGGGGGCAGATGTGACCAAAAAGACAGATTTGGATAGAAAGAAATTTCCAGAACATGTTGCCATTATCATGGATGGTAATGGCCGGTGGGCGGCAGAACGCTCGCTGCCGCGCGCGGCTGGGCACAAACAAGGCGTAACAGCGTTGCGCACCACCGTTCGTGCAGCTGCGGAGTTGGGTATCAAAGTTCTGACAGTTTATAGTTTCAGTTCTGAAAATTGGTCCCGTCCGCAGGCAGAAATCAAATATCTTTTTAAGTTACTGGAACGCTTTGTTCGCCAGGATGTTGCTGAGTTACATTCTCATTCCATTCGCATTAAAATTATTGGAGAGCGTTCAAATCTCACCCGTAAACTAGTAAAAATGCTCGAATATTGTGAGGACCTAACCAAAGACAATACGGCGATGACATTGGTTGTGGCGTTTAATTATGGCGCGCGCAATGAGATGACTTCGGCGGTAAAAGCGATTGCTAGGCAAGTTGAAAATGGCGAAATTCGTCCAGAGGAAATTACTGAACAACACATTGCAGCTCAAATGGGTACAAGTGGTATTCCAGACCCAGATTTGCTGATCCGTACCAGTGGTGAACAACGATTGTCCAATTTCTTACTTTGGCAATGTGCTTATACCGAATTTGTTTTTGTTCGCCAACATTGGCCATCTTTCAATAGTGATGTGCTAGAATCTGCGATTGAAGAATTTCGTTCACGTGATCGCCGTTACGGTGGTCTAGCATCTGGCACAGGGTAATCCAATTGACTTCTGATTCTTCAAAAGACAAATCAAAAAGTGGGCCATCAAATTTAGTGGTTCGAATTGCTGCAGCTGCAGTTCTAATTCCTGTTGTTTTGTTTGTTGCTTGGTACGGCGGATTTGCATTCACCGTATTTGTCGCCGTGCTTGGCCTTTTAATGGCGTTTGAATGGACCAGAATGGCGCATAAGGACAGTAAATTGCAATTGGCTATTCATGCAATTGGCGTTCTCGTGGCAGCCTTTTCAATCTATGCGCCGTCTTTGGCAATTGTTGGCGCTGTATTAGCCGCTGTGTGGATTATATCACTGGTGTGGGCAGATAAACGCTCAAATTTAAAATGGAAGATCCTTGGTGTTCCTTACATCACATTGCCCGTATTGGCATTGGTGTGGTTGCGTGCCGATGCGTTGTTTGGTGTTGTTGCTGTGTTTACAGTATTTGCCGCTGTGTGGAGTGCCGATTCTTTGGCGTACTTTGCTGGCCGAGGATTAGGTGGGCGAAAATTGTGGCCATCGGTTTCACCTAATAAAACATGGTCAGGATTTTTTGGTGCCGTAACAGGTGGCCTTTTAGGTGCGGTTTTGGTTTTCTATCTAACAGGGCAAAACGGCCTTGGTGTTGCAGCAATTTTAGGCGCGGCAATTGGCGGACTGGAACAAGGTGGTGATTTGCTAGAATCTGCAGCCAAGCGAACCTTTGGCATCAAAGACTCAGGGGCTATTATCCCAGGGCATGGTGGCGTTTTAGATCGTGTCGATGGGTTGATGGTCGCAGTCGTTTTTGCACTTGGTGTCGGGATATGGCGTAGTGACCTTTCCCATGCTGCTGCAGGTTTTGTAAATTGGTAAATCCTTGAAAAGGGGATTGCCTAAAAGATATGGCTGCTAAAGCCATTATAGCCCCAAGGGCAAGAGGGTAACTTGAAGAAAAAACTAATTATTTTAGGTGCGACTGGTTCAATTGGTCAGTCAACGCTTGATGTCGTGCGCCATCAGCCCGATCGGTTTGAAATTGTTGCTTTGGTCGGCAATCAAAATATTGACCAATTGGCTGCTGATGCAAAAGAATTTAACCCTCAATTTGTTGTCACCGCCGATGACAAAAAATTAGAAGACCTAAAAGTTCGATTGGCAGGAACAAATATTGGGATCGGCGCAGGTGAGGGCGCTGTTATCGAAGCAGCCAGCATGCCAGCTGACATGGTTATGGCCGCAATTGTTGGCACAAACGGCTTAAAACCCACTTTAGCTGCTATTGATGCGGGAACCCCCATTGGTTTGGCCAATAAAGAATGTTTGGTCTCAGCGGGGGACTTGTTCATGGCCAAAGCAAAAGCCGCGGGCGTGCCGATCATTCCGGTTGATTCTGAACACAGCGCTATATTCCAGTGTATCGAACAACATAATTTTAATGAGATCGACCAAATCACGCTCACAGCATCGGGCGGTCCCTTTAGAACCTATACTGTTGAGCAAATGGCCTCTGTGACCCTAGAGCAAGCCTTAAACCATCCAAATTGGTCAATGGGCCCCAAGGTGACAATTGATTCATCAACACTGATGAACAAAGGCTTAGAGCTGATTGAGGCCTATCATCTATTTCCAGTGGGCTTAGACAAACTAAAAACGATAGTGCACCCCCAGTCGATTGTTCACAGCTATGTTTCATATATAGACGGATCAGTGCTTGCCCAGTTAGGTGTGCCAAGTATGAAAACCCCCATTGCCCACGCGATGGTGTGGCCAGACCGAATCAAAGCACCAGTTGAACGACTAGATTTAGCAAAAATTGCGACATTGACCTTTGAAGAAGTTGACCCTGTGCGTTTCCCGTGTATCAAACTGGCAAGAACAGCTTTGGAAACGGGTGGAAGTGGGCCTACTATATTAAATGCAGCAAATGAAATCGCTGTTGCCGAATTTTTGTCGCAAAGAATTGATTATGTATCAATACCAGTGTTGATCGAACAAACGCTAGAACAAGCAGGAACGCAAGGAATGCTTAAACCAGTGAATAATATTGATGATGTCTGGGAAGTTGATCGTTATGCGCGAAAATGTGCAATGGAATTGGCGCAAGGCTTGCACTTAACCATTTGTTAATATTGTTTTTGGGATAAAAGTCTCATAATAGAGCAACCTAAGCCAATAAGCTTAGTACTCGGCCAATTTAATTTTCGGCCATGGGACGATAAAGGGATAAAAAATTGTTAGACGCTTTAATGAGTAATGGACCAACGGTCTTGTTTTCTGTCGCCACATTTATTGGGGTTTTGACAGTAATTGTTTTTATTCACGAGCTGGGCCACTTCCTTGTTGGCCGCTGGTGCGGGGTGAAAGTCGATACATTTTCAATCGGTTTCGGCAAAGAAATTTTTGGATTCAATGATAAACACGGCACACGCTGGCGTTTTGCTTTGCTTCCACTTGGTGGTTATGTGAAGTTTTCAGGTGACGCAAACCCTGCTAGTTTAAGTGATGGCAGTGAAACACCTGCACCTCACTCACTCCATGGCCGACCATTATGGCAGCGCGCCGCTGTTGTCGCAGCTGGCCCTGCTGCAAACTTCATTCTTGCTATCGTGATTTTCACAGGTATGTACTCAATTGTTGGCAAACCCTTTTTAAAGCCAATTGCCTCAATGGTTTTGGCGGGAAGTGCTGCTGAGAAAGCTGGTATTGTTGCAGGCGATATTATTGTTAGTGTTGATAATTATAAAGTTGTTTCCTTTTCAGATATTCCACGCCTTATTTCTGACAAATCAGGCGTTGAAGTAGCTGTTGTTGTTAAACGTGACGGGAAGGAAATTTCACTAAAGGCAACGCCCAAGCCAAGAGTGGTAAATGACGGCATGGGCGGCAAAGTCACTATCGGATTATTAGGTATTCAACGCAGCAACAAAGATGGCGCCTTAGTGTATAATCGCAAAGGACCTATTGAAGCTTTGGGCTTGGGTATTTATGAAACATGGGATGTGACGGCAAGGTCGCTTGGTTATATTAAAGGTATGATTGTCGGCGAAGTGAGCACCAAACAGCTGGCAGGGCCGTTAGGTATTGGGAAGTTGACTGGCAATGTTGCCAAGCAAGGTTTTCCGAATTTGCTTCAGCTAGCAGCGCTTTTGTCGATTTCTATCGGATTGATTAACTTATTTCCGATACCAATGTTGGATGGTGGGCATTTAATGTATTATGCGATTGAAGCGGTACGTGGCAAAGCAATGGGTCAACGGGCGCAAGAAATCGGGTTTATGGTTGGATTTGCTATGGTGATTTCGTTTATGGTTTTAGCAACAAGTAATGACCTTTTATTTAGATTCAATATATTTGGTAATTAAGCTAACTATTTAAAAAAATAAAAGAAAATGGTTCTCAATAGCTTGAAAATTGACTATGAAGACAACAATAAAAGATTCTGGTCCAACAGGACGGCGCAAAATTAGTGGGTGAAGTGACTCTTTATGTGTAAAAAGTTTGTAAAGATCGGGCAGTTGGCGTTGGTGCTTTCTGTTGCAATTCCAACGGTTTATGCCGTCGGTCCTGTTGCTGTGGCACAAGCCGCAGTTGTGTCTTCTATTCGTGTTGAGGGCAATCGCCGCGTCGAGCGCGATACCGTTTTATCCTACATGCAGGTTCAGACGGGTCAAAATGCTAACGCTGACAACATTGATGCATCAATTAAAGCGCTGTTTCAGACGGGCCTTTTTGCTGATGTACGAATTTTTCGTCGTGGTAATGGTTTGGTCGTTCAAGTGGAAGAAAATCCGCTTATCAACCGCGTTGCCTTTGAAGGTAATGACGAGTTAGATAATAAAAAACTTGGTCAAGAAACCCAACTTCGTGAACGTGTTATTTATACACGTGCCCGTGTGCAAAGTGATGTGCAACGCATTGTTGCGCTATATCGTCGTTCTGGCTATTTCAGTGCAACGGTAGAACCCAAAATTATTCGCCTTTCTCAAAATCGAGTTAATCTTGTCTTTGAAATCAATGAAGGCAAAGAAACGAAAATTAAAAGCATCAACTTTATCGGCAATGATGCCTTTAGTGACAGTCGTTTACGCTCTGTTATTAAAACAGCTGAAAGTGCTTGGTGGAAGTTCTTTTCTTCTACAGATAATTACGATCCTGATCGTTTAAGCTACGATAAAGAATTGCTTCGTAGGCATTACCTTCAAAATGGTTATGCAGATTTTCGTGTTGTTTCTGCTACAGCTGAATTGGCACCAGACGGTGAAAGCTTCTTCATCAATTTTACTGTTGAAGAAGGGCCAGAATACACCGTTGGTAAAGTCGCAATTAACACAGGCGCAACTAATCTAGACCCTAACCAATTAAGCGAAGTGCTCAAGTTGAACGAAGGTCAAACTTACGATGCCTCGCGGGTCGATAAGTCCGTTGAAAATATTACTATTGAAGCTGGTAAGTCTGGTTTTGCCTTTGCGCGTGTTCAGCCACAAATTGAGCGCGATGTAGAAAATCGCACTCTTAGTATCACATATGATATTCAAGAGGGACCACGTGTATATGTGGAGCGCATCAATATCACAGGTAACACGCGGACCTTGGATAAAGTAATCCGCCGTGAACTTCGCTTACTAGAAGGCGATGCCTATAACCGCATTTTGATCGACCGTGCACGCCGCCGTTTAACCGCGCTTGATTTCTTTGAAAAAATTGAATTTAAAGAGCAACCAGGTAGTGCACCTGATAAGGTTATTGTTGAAATCGCAGTCGTTGAAAAGTCTACGGGTACGTTGAACTTCTCAGCAGGCTATTCAACTGACGAAAAGGTCATTGGTTCTGTTAGTATTAGTGAACGCAACCTACTTGGTCGTGGCCAGTACGTTAGACTGAACACATCTTTAAGTTTCAAGAAGCAATCAGTTGATTTCAGCTTTACTGAGCCTTACTTCCTTGATCGGCGTATTAGTGCTGGTATTGATTTGTTCGCGACCCGCGTTGATAATACATCAATTTCGTCATTTTCGTCTCAAAACATTGGCGGTGCTTTACGCACTGGCTTAGTTCTTTCTGATGACATGAGCGTGAGTCTAAAAGTTGGTTACAACTACCGTGATACTTCTACGGACGGTAGTGATACTTCTGCACCGACGATTTTTGCTGCTGCAACAAAGGATTATACCGCAATTGTTGGCTTAGGGTTTATTTACGATAACCTAGATAACCCAATTGAACCAACAAAAGGTTT
>Ga0256834_1002498_pt1 | contig 11537 bp, 12 predicted proteins | sample 4281140metaG_FD_190536 | JGI IMG/M metagenome (GOLD analysis project Ga0256834, IMG submission 190536) | Hydrothermal vent microbial communities from East Pacific Rise, Pacific Ocean - 4281-140 | ecosystem: Environmental > Aquatic > Marine > Hydrothermal vents | place: Pacific Ocean: East... | reverse complement strand
GTCCAGTATTCCTTTGGATTAAAGGCGTCAATTTCTGCCTCGCGGTTGACAATCATACTCAAGGCTGGTGATTGAACACGTCCTGCTGACAGACCTCGACGAACTTTTTTCCATAACAAAGGTGATAAATTAAAGCCAACCAAATAATCCAGAGCACGACGAGCTTGTTGGGCATCAACTAAATCTGTGGATAGTTCACGAGGGTTGGCAACAGCATCTTTTATAGCGTTTTTGGTTATTTCACTAAACACCACACGGTAAATGTTTTTATCTTTAATGATGTTGCGGTCTTTTAAGATTTCCAATACATGCCAAGAAATAGCCTCTCCCTCTCTATCCAAATCGGTCGCTAGATAAATGCTTTCTGCTTTTTTTGCTTCGCGAACAATAGCATCAATGTGTTTTTTGTTGCGCTCAACTTCAACATAAGTCATTTCAAAGTTGTTGTCGGTATCAATTGCTCCGGTTTTGGCGAGTAAATCTCGGATGTGACCGTAGGATGCCAATACTTTGTAGTCTTTTCCTAGGTACTTTTCAATTGTTTTTGATTTTGCCGGTGATTCGACAATTAGTAAGTTTTTTGCCATAGTGTATTTGGTTGTCTATTGAGCTGGTTTTAATGTAAAAAAACAGCTATAAAATCTTAAAAGATGCTGTGAATTATTTTTTCTATATGCACATTATCTAAAATCGCTCGTTTATTCAAGGTTTATATTTTATTCTTAGGGTGTTTTTACACTCTTATATAGTGTGCTCCTGCGAGGGTCTGAATTTTATCCTCTAACTCAAGAATTAAAAGTACCGATGAAAGTTCGGCAATATTTAACCCTGTTTTTTCTATTATTTGATTAATTGAAGTAGGTTCGTACTCAATAGCATCAAGGATATTTTGGTGTTCGTGTTTTGATGTTTGTTCTTTTTTGTCGCCATCAAGGCTTTTATATTTTTCTGTTAAATCTTGTGTCAAACCATGTGCAAGAGGGGTTAACTCCTCAATAATTTCACCCGCAGATTCGATTAGCTTTGCCCCCTGTTTGATTAAGAAATGACAGCCTTTTGCTAAAGGAGAATGAATAGAGCCAGGTATTGCCATAACGGGGCGATTGTTCTCCATGGTTTGCCTTGCGGTTATTAGTGTGCCGCTTTGCAATCCTGCTTCGATAACTAGTGTACCAAGACTAAGACCGCAAATAATTCTATTTCTACGTGGAAAATTATAGTGGTGAGGTTTGGTTCCAATGTAAAATTCTGAAATCAAAGCTCCGTTTTGAGCAATTAAGTGTGCAAGATCTCGATGTTTTGCAGGGTAAACTGTATCCAAGCCGTTGCCCATTACTGCAACTGTTGTTCCCTTTGCCTCTATAGCCGCCTTGTGTGCAGTACCATCTACTCCTAATGCCATGCCACTAGTAATTGTTAGGCCATTGGCTGCCAATGTAGAGCAAAATGAATAGGTGTTTTTTAAACCAACACTCGTGGCATTTCGGCTACCAACAACTGCTAATTGTGGCTGTAATAAAATATTAGGGTTTCCGGTGATGTATAACAACGGCGGAGGAGAGTCAGACTTTTTAAGTAATGGAGGATATAAGTCATTATCAATTGACAAGATAGAGTTGTTGTCTTTTGCTAGCCACTCTAAATCTTTACGAATTAAATCTGAGGATGCGTGTATTATGGCTTCTTTTGTTTCATTGTTTAGCTTGATAAAGTCAGGAAAATTTTTCTGCTTTAAAATGTTTTCAGCTGTTTCGTGTACTGTTAGTAGCTTTTTAATCTTAACAATGCCAAGACCTTTGATTTTATTCAATAATAACCAAGCTTCATTGTTGTCCATTTATATTTTCTCTTTAACTTCTAACCCAAATTCCAATAAAAAAGGCTCAAAAGATGAGCCTTTAATAATAAATTTGCGCTCAAATTAAGGTGCTCTTACAAAATCATACAGCTTAACTGGTCGATTTCCAGAAACAATCAAAGCATAAGAAATATGATCAAAGGTCTTAAACACCATAATGTTTGACAGATATTCTTCAGGTAAAGTTACCATCGCTTTTGAAGGTCTTAAGTATGTTTTTAGGTCATTTTTAGGGTGCATGACTTCATCACGAACAACTCTTTCTGCCCTATAAACTTCAAACACATCTCCATGGGTTATGCCATCTACAGCTCCGCGACTTATGGCAACAATTTGGAATTTTCCAGACCTGAAATTGGAATTGTTTAAGGCAACAATTCGAATATTGTTGTCCTTAATGGTTGCACCTTTTGGTTGAAAATAGGCATCAAACCTAACATCGTTTAAAGGAATAATTAAATCACCCTTATCAACTTCAAAGGTGTTGGCAGTAATCTGCATGGTCGTAATATCTTTATTGCCTACACGTGTAACAATGGCTTTAGCAATATCTGCTACTTCATAGCCTAAAGTGTCAACACTTTCCCAATAGGTTCTGTCAATATACTTTTTCCAAAAGCGGGTCATATAGGCTGTGCCTGTTGCCCTACTAGTTTTTTCCCATGGCAATGACTCTGTTTTTCTGTCTTTATGTTCAGAGGTTTCCCATGGATAGTGTACTGGAACATCTCTATAGATAACAGTTGGTCGAACAACAGCAAACGTATCGCCTTGTTTCGCCTTGAGGTTTCTAACGTACAATAAGTTGGGGCTGGAGCCTCTCATATGTCCTTCTTCTATAGAAACAACATAGGGAGCACTGTCAATATCTTCTTCAGATAAAATCCTTAGCTTTCTTAAGAATGGCTCAATATCACTTAATGGAATAGTTGGTATTGCCTTGTGGTGGTCAACAATACGACCTTTAGGCGACAATTTAATCGTTGGGTGCCCACGAGAGACTTGCAATGTAGGCTTTCCGTCAACATATATTAATGAAATAACATCTCCAGGGTAAATCAGGTGGGGATTCTCAATTTGAGGGTTTGCATGCCAAACCTCCGGCCACACCCAAGGCGATTTTAAAAATTTTGCTGAGATGTCCCATAAGGTATCTCCTCTAACTACCGTATAGGTGTCTGGGTGAGATGGGTTTAATTCAATTTCAGCACGAGCTGTTGCTGATAATAAAAGTACAGCAATTAAAAGTAAATGTAGTTTTTTAAGCATTTCCGACAAATCCTTGATTTTATTGTGATTAGTTTAGACAAACTATACCCTAAAATAAACTAAAAAACGTGAATATCATGGCATTTTTATAAAAAAAACAATATTTATTAAGCAATAATGAAGAAATCACAGTATTGTCTTTAAAATTTTAAGCCCAATATTATAATAAGCCATCACACCATAACTTTATAAATAATGACAAAATTAACAATATTAACACTTCCCGATAAACGTTTAAAAACAATTGCGGAGCCAGTAACGGTTTTTGACCAGAAGCTTCAAAAACTTGTCAGCAACATGCTCGAAACCATGTATGAAGCACCTGGCATTGGTTTGGCTGCCACTCAAGTTGATGAGCACATACAACTAGTTGTTATTGATGTTTCTGAAGAAAAAAACCAGCCCTTATGCTTAATTAACCCAAAAATCACCAAAAAAGAAGGCGTGCAAGTGCATGAAGAAGGGTGTTTGTCTGTTCCTGGCATTTATGCCAACGTTAAAAGAGCAAGTACTGTTGAGCTGGAATACTTCAATGAAAATGGTGAAAAGAAAAAAATTCAAGCAGATGAGCTATTAGCAGTTTGTATACAGCACGAACTCGACCACTTAAAAGGGGTTGTGTTTTTAGACCACCTTTCCCCACTAAAGCGAAAGATGGCAATGAAAAAATTAGAAAAAGAAACAGAGAATAATGACTAAACTCTAAATGACTGTATTTCTTGATGAATACCATCCCAAAATATAATTCCATGCTTGCTCGGCTGTTTCGACAATTTTAAACAAGTCTAAATCTTCTGGGTTGATAACGCCTTCTTGAGATAAAAATTCAAAATTTACTGCGTTTTGCCAATAGTGTTTGCCAACTAAAACAATTGGAATGGGTTTGATGGTTTTGGTTTGAATAACAGTAAGTGCCTCAAACAACTCATCAAAAGTGCCAAAGCCACCAGGAAAGGCAACTAATGCGCGAGCTCGGTGCATAAAATGTAATTTTCGCAAGGCAAAATAACGAAAACTAAAACACAAATCTGGTGTTATATACGGGTTAGGAAATTGTTCAAATGGTAAGTCAATATTAAGACCAATACTGTCAGCTCCTTCATCAAAAGCCCCTTTATTAGCCGCTTCCATAACACCAGGTCCGCCACCTGTCATGATGTGTAAGGGTGGGTGGGGGTTCTCCTTAGAGTAACGGGCAACAATAGAAGCAAATTCACAGGCTTGTTGGTAATATTTAACCTTAGCTAAAACCCGTTCTGCCACCTTGACTTTGTAGTGGAGTTTTTCATCTTGGGGATTCTCACTTGCTGCTTGTTGTGCTTTCTTTAATCGTAAATCTGCCCGTTCTTGCTGAATGACACGAGTGCCTCCAAAAACAACAATGGTTTTTTCAATGTTCTTTGCTTCTAAAACACTCTGAACTTTAAGGTATTCCAACTGCAAACGCATCGGTCTTGCAACATCAGAATTCATAAAGTCATCATCGACATCCGCACGTTTATAACTTTGAGAATTTAAAATAGCGAGGATACGCTTAACATCTTCATCGCTAGCATCATAATAGGATTTTATAATGTGAGAAATATCATTTTCGGTTTTCATAAAGCCTTACTTGAATAAAAGGCACCCTATTTTAGTTTAATAGAGGTCTTTGCACAACCCGTGAAACAAGTAAAAAAGTTGCAAAGATCTCTAATATTGCTTTAAAAGTCAATATTAGATTAATCACTCTAATATTGAGAGCTAAAATACATATAAATATAAACCATGAGTGCTATTATGAGCCTATCAGTTAAAGATGTTTTCAATCAATTATGGAACCAGTACGTTCAAATCAATGAACAAGCAGAAAAAATTCAAACCTTATTAGAAAAAAGAGGTGAAAAAGTCGTCAATGATCACATTGCACTAAGAACATTTAACACGCCAAAGTTAGGTATGTTAAAACTCGCTAAAACATTTTTAGATAAAGGCTATGAAATTGTTAGCGAATATGATTTTGTTAAGAAAAAACTCAATGCCATCCATCTTGAACACAGCACAAATATAGACCATCCCAAAGTATTTATTTCTGAACTCAAAACAGAGCTGTTTTCCGAAAACTTACAAGCAATTGTTGCGAAAATTGATGCTCAAATATCTGAAGAAGATGTGGAAAATGAGTTGTTCGTTGCTTCAGGAAGAACATGGGCTTTAAGCTTTGAAGAATATATTGAGTTACTGCGTGAAAGTGAGTATGCTGCATGGACAGCTGTATTTGGTTATAGAGCCAACCATTTCACTGTTTCTCTGAACCACCTGACAACATTTTTCCACCTTGAAGACTTGAATGATTTTATTTTAGAAAATGGTTTTAACTTAAATGAAGTGGCTGGCTTAATTAAAGGTACGCCAGAACAATACTTAGAGCAATCATCAACAATGGCAGCACCTGTTAGTGTTGAGTTTGATAACTCTGTACATGTTATTCCTGGTTGTTTTTATGAATTTGCCAAACGCTATCCTTTACCTGAAAGCGGCAAGCTCTATCAAGGCTTTATTGCTGCATCAGCTGATAAAATATTTGAAAGTACCAATAACTAATTTTATATACCTGGATTTGTATAATTGTAACTACTCACACCAGTCATTGCCTGCGAAGGCAGGAATCTATAGGGTAGTTTGTATCATTAATTACTACCCTTCACACTAATATTTATGAGATTACCGCCTTCGCGGCAATGACGGTGGGTGTGAGTAGTTACGTATAATTCTCAATTAAATGATAATTTTGTTGACGGATTTGGATAATTTTATTACATTAGGGCAATCTAATATAAGGCGTTCGGCATGAAGAAATTGAACACCGAACCAATGCCAGTAAAGATATAGTTAAAGAATTTGGGATGAAACTCAAGGGCAAATTGCAGGCTGCTATGAAAGCAGGTGGTCCCATAGCTGCTATTAAGGTGTGCAATGAACAAGCACCGTTAATTGCACAGGAGTTATCCGAAAAATCGGGCTGGGATATTCATCGTACCAGTTTAAAGCCACGAGCGACTAAACCCGATGCTTGGGAAAAACGCATGATGCAAGCTTTTGAGAAACAGCGTGAAAAGGGCGACGAATACAAGCGTTTATTTGTTCAAGATATTGTAGAAGCCAATGACAAACCTGCTTTTCGCTATATGCAGGCTATCGAAACAAAGAAAGTCTGTTTAGTTTGTCATGGCGAAAATATCGCCCCAGCAATCTCTGCAAAAATTCAAGAACTTTATCCACAAGATACAGCTACTGGATTTAAACTAGGTGATATACGCGGTGCATTTAGTGTTGCTCAACCTTTGAATGAAGAGTAATTTAATCGTTTTAGGCGTCAATATCTGGGATTAGCTGACTTTCTATATGCAAAATACTGTCTTTCAGGCGTAGCTTACGCTTTTTCAAGCGTTTGATTTTGAGTTGGTCGGGGTGATTAGAGCCAACCATTTCATAAATAATTTCATCAAGGTCTCGGTGCTCACTACGTAATTCTAGCAGCTGTAGTTCTAGTGTTTTAATATCTTGTTGTTGCACTATTTTTATTTACTTATAACCAATGAGTCATACAATATAACATTTTTAAGCAATTTTTCAAATAACTTATGCATGATAAAGCCTTCTTAAAAATTCAAAACAAGCTTAAACGATTAACGGGTAAGGCTATAGCCGACTTCTGTATGATTGAAGACGGGGATAAAGTTATGGTTTGCTTATCTGGCGGCAAGGACTCTTTTGCTATGTTGGACATATTATTGTTGCTGCAAAAAAAAGCACCTATAAAATTTGATTTAGTTGCTGTAAACTTAGATCAAAAACAACCCGGGTTTCCAGAATATATTTTGCCCGAATACTTATCCAAACTCGGTATTGAATTTCACATCATTGAACAAGATACTTATAGCATTGTCAAAGAGATAGTTCCTGAGGGTAAAACAACTTGTGGATTATGCTCTCGTTTGCGTCGTGGTATTTTATATTCTTTTGCTGAAAAACATAGGTGCACAAAAATCGCCTTAGGTCACCATCGAGATGATAGAGTTGAAACCTTGTTTTTAAATATGTTTTTTGGTAGCACACTTAAATCAATGCCACCAAAACTGTTTTCAGACGATGGTAAGCATACGGTTATTCGCCCATTGTCTTATTGCTCTGAGGCTGATATTATTGACTATGCAGAGCTTAAAAAATACCCAATTATTCCCTGCAACCTTTGTGGCTCACAAGACAATATGCAACGCCAAGCGATTAAAATGATGTTATCTGACTGGGAAAAAATCAATCCAGGGCGGATTGAAAATATTGCTCGCTCTTTAAGTCATGTTGTGCCATCACATTTAGCAGATACTTTATTATATAACTTTCATAGTAGGGGTCGATGATGCAAAAAGACTTAAACACATTAAATTTTCTCTACGCATCTTTGAAAGAGGCGCAAGACAATATTCGTACATACGATACTAAAGCACAGATTGTTGGTATTGGATTTATTTTTACTATTGGTACAATTACTAAACTCACCCATCTAGAGTTGCTAGAAAACCAAGGGGGTGTTTTTATCTTAGTGATGTCATGGGCACTAATTATTCTGCCCTTAATTACATTTGTTTCGGTTTTGTATCCAACTCGAAAAATGGCACCAAGCATTTTGCGGGGAAGAAAAGAGGTACAAGCGTTGTTTTACCTTCATCCTAATGAAGTTAAATCTCTCAATGAGTATGTAAAACAGCTTCATGAAATTGATATTAAACGCGAGCTTACTTATGAACTAATGAAGGTTTCGGTACTGCGAGAATTGAAAAGAAAACGCTTTTTGCGTGCCATATTTGTTTCCTCTTTAAGTCTACTTTGCTTGTTGTTTTTTCAAGTATATCCTCTTTTAAATATTATTTAAAGGTAGCTATTTAACATAATTTGCGAAAAATCTGGATAGCGTTTTAATCGACAACTTAGGGGTTTTTCAGACATGGACAACCACGAGGGTCGCGCCGTACAAAGAAGGTGCTAATGATAAGCTATATTAAGGGAAGGTGGTTCTGCACTCATGTGTTTTGAGTGTTTCACGTATCTTAAGAAAGCTCTGTTGAGTCATCTAGGATTTTGTGCAACTCACTTTTAAGAACTTCTGAGGTGTCTTCAGAGATGGTTAGCTTGATGAATATACAGGCACTATCTATTGCATCAGATAGTTTTTTACGAGTATTATTTGCATTAAGAATTTTATTAATGACCTTGGTGTTGTTTTTTGGCAGATGTTTTTGAATTGTCGTAATCAAGTCCTGTTGTAGGTTTCCAACTTTTGAATCTATTATTGGTTTGGAGTTACTGGCTACATTTTCAATAAAGCCTTGGTGCTCCAAATCATTTAGACATTGGCCCGGGTTCCATTGCTCAGAAGAGTTTGAGATAATCGTATCTGAGTTCTTTTTGCCATTTATCATAATAAGAACAAAACGATGGAAGTGATCCAACTTGTAGGTTCTTTTTTCAATTTCCTCATTACCTTTTGCGGTTCTACGATAAATCCTACTCATTGTTAGTCAGAAAATGCCTCTATAATACTTTTGATAAGTTTAATGGTAATCAAAACATACAACGCACCAAAAACAAAAACCCCTGCCACCGTCAGGCGTAAAATGTGCTTTGGTAGTTGGTTAAAAAATGGCAGGGCAAAATAACCGAGTGTAAAAATAACTACTAAAATGGTTAAATACTTCCAATACTTCCCAACTAAACCACCTGAAAACTGTGACCTAAGCTTAAGTACTAAAAACAAACAGTATGCCATTAGTGCCGCAGCAAGGATAAAAATATAATTTGCTATGTCCATACTCATTTCTCTTTGTAAACAATTGTTACATGTCTTTAAAGTTATACTAGCACAAACCAATAAGACAATCAAGAAAATCCGCTTTCTGGGAAGCCAGCCCGAAAACAGAAAATTTACTGCGAAAAAGTTAAAACAAGTCATCTTTTCATCTGATTTTCGTCAAATATACCTATATTCTCCTCAAATTAGGCAAAAACCAGCTCAATTTATCTTTTCTATCGCTACAACCGCTATTCTCGGACAGGCTCTCCTAGATGGCAATACGACGTTATAACATTTTGTTTTAGAGCTTAGATTTAATAGTTTTAAGCTCTTCATATAGTTCTTGAGGTACTCGCTTACCAAAGCTTTGCAAATACTCTGTGGTATTATCAATTTCAATTTTCCACCCAATTGAGTTAACTGCCAACAAATGTGACAAGTCTGCACTATCAAAGCCATTTAACTCATCTAGGTTAAAGTCTTCCACCTTTGGCATATCACCTAGTGCAGATGATTGTGCATCAACTTTACCTGCCACACGTTTAACTATCCATTCAAGTACACGCATATTATCACCAAAGCCAGGCCACATAAATTTACCGTCTTTATCTTTTCTAAACCAATTAACAGTAAATATTTCAGGCAAATTCGCCCCTTCTTTATCAAATGACAACCAATGAGACCAGTAGTCAGCAAAATGATAACCGCAAAATGGCTTCATTGCCATGGGGTCGTGACGAACTACACCTACGGCTCCTGTTGCTGCTGCCGTTGTTTCTGAGGCAACCGTTGCACCCATCAAAACACCGTGAGCCCAATTGCGTGCTTGAGTAACAAGGGGAACAAGTGATTCACGACGACCTCCAAATACGATGGCTGAAATTGGTACGCCTTTTGCATCTTCAGCTTTTGGCGAATAACTAGGGCATCGTTTTGATGCTACGGTAAAACGAGAATTTGGGTGAGCCGCAGGTCCATTTTCAGGATTATAAGGGTTACCTTTCCAATCTTGCGCTGGCACTCTATCATCTAACCCTTCCCACCATGGTTGATTATCTTCTGTTAAACCAACATTGGTAAAGATTGTGTCTTCAAACAACATAGCCAATGCATTGGGGTTAGTATCTTTTGCTGTACCTGGTGCGACACCAAAAAAGCCAGCCTCTGGATTAATTGCCCATAGTCTGCCATCTTCTCCTGGGCGCATCCAACAAATGTCATCACCTATTGTGGTGATTTTCCAGCCATCTTTAACATAGCCTTCTGGTGGGATTAACATGGCTAAGTTTGTTTTACCGCAAGCAGATGGAAAGGCCGCTGCTATATAATGTATCTCGCCTTGTGGGTTTTCTAAACCTAAAATAAGCATATGTTCAGCCAGCCAGCCTTCGGTTTTGGCTTGATAAGAACCTATGCGTAATGCGTGGCATTTTTTGCCTAAAAGTGCATTGCCACCATAACCAGAACCATAAGATTTAATGGTCAATTCTTCAGGGAAGTGCATGATATAACGACGGTCGGGGTCTAGCTCACCCGTTGAGTGTAAACCTTTAACAAAGTGTCCTTCGCTTTCTATTCGTTTTAATGCAGTTGTTCCCATTCGAGTCATCAGGCGCATATTTTGTACCACGTAAGCACTATCTGTAATTTCGACACCACAGCGAGAAATGGGTGAGTCAATCGGGCCCATACAATAAGGAATAACATACATGGTACGTCCTTGCATACAACCTTCAAATAAGTCATCAATTTTAGCATGAGCTTTTAAAGGACTCATCCAATGGTTATTTGGTCCTGCATCCTCTTTTTCTTCGGTGCAAATAAAGGTTAGATGTTCAACACGTGCCACATCTTGCGGATCAGATAAATGTAAAAAGCAGTTAGGGTGCGTTTCTTCATTTAGTTTGGTGTAATCGCCAGTTGATAACAATAAATCATCTAGCTCCTTTTTTTCAGATTCAGAACCTGTGCACCAAACGATTTTCTCAGGTGCGGTTAATTGAGCTACTTTTTTAACCCAGTTTTCTAAGGATAGTAATGTTGTATTTGACATAGTCTTATGTAATGTGTGTGAATTTGTTTTTGTGAAAGGTTTATTTAATTCTAGCTAAAATTCCGTCTAACTCATCTACCGAATGGTAGTTGATGATTAGTTTTCCTTTGCCCTTGTTGCTGTGTTTTATTTCGACAGTTGAACACAGCTTTTCAGTTAATTCTTGTTCTAGCCTTTGAATATCTTGATCGACTTTCTTTTCTTGAGTCTCTGGCTTTTCTTTGCCAAAAGACTTAATAAATTTTTCTGTTACGCGAACACTCATGGCTTTAGCAATGATTTCATGTGCGGCTTTAAGCTGTTGGTTTTTTTCTAATGCCAATAAAGCACGGGCATGACCCATTTCGAGCTTACCATCATCAACTAGTTTTTTGACATCTTTATGTAGCTCTAATAAACGCAATAAATTACTCACCGCGACACGTGAACGACCAACGGCATTGGCAGCCTCTTGATGCGTGAGTTCAAATTCTTGGATTAAGCGTTGTAAAGCCGCAGCTTCTTCTAATGGGTTTAAATCTTCGCGT
>Ga0256834_1002497_pt1 | contig 11541 bp, 7 predicted proteins | sample 4281140metaG_FD_190536 | JGI IMG/M metagenome (GOLD analysis project Ga0256834, IMG submission 190536) | Hydrothermal vent microbial communities from East Pacific Rise, Pacific Ocean - 4281-140 | ecosystem: Environmental > Aquatic > Marine > Hydrothermal vents | place: Pacific Ocean: East Pacific... | reverse complement strand
AAAGAAGAAATTCCAGAAAAACTTCAAAACAAATATGAACAGGGAACAGAGGCGGGATATGGTCGGGAAGACAAACTGCCCCCCGCTGCAGGACGAAAGAATCCCGCTGCAGGGAGCAGACAGTTTTACTGCATTTTTCAGCTGCGGATCATATCCGCGATCTGGAAGGCCACCTCAAGACTCTGCTCCGCATTGAGACGCGGATCACAGGTGGTGAGATAGTTGTTGGCAAGCTCGGCATCAACGATATTTCTGGCTCCGCCGGTGCACTCGGTGACGTTTTCACCGGTCATTTCCAGATGGATACCACCGGGGATGGTTCCTTCGGCCCAGTGGGTTTCAAAGAAACAGGTAATTTCAGAAAGAATATCGTTAAAATTCCGGGTCTTGTGGCCGCTGTTTGCCGTATAGGTGTTGGCATGCATGGGATCACAGTTCCAGACGATATTGTAGCCCTCTCGCTTGGCCTCACGGAGCAGGGGCGGCAGCACCTTTTCGATATTCTTCATGCCAAGACGGGTGATCAGGGTCAGTCGTCCCGCCTCATTCTCGGGATTGAGGGCATCGATGAGTTTTTTGACATTATCAAGGTCATAGTCAGGACCGATCTTCACCCCGATGGGATTGTTGACACCACGAAGGAATTCGACATGAGCGCCATCCACCTGACGGGTACGCTCTCCAATCCAGAGCATATGAGCGGAGCAGTCGTACCATCCGCCACCCGTTGAATCTTCACGGGTCAACGCCGATTCATAGCCAAGAAGCAGCGCCTCATGGGAGGTGAAGAACTGGGCCTGTTTCATCTGAGGGCTGTCCGGATCAATACCGATGGTCTCCATAAACTGCAGGGCCTGGGTAATCTGTTTCCCCAGTCTCTCATAACTTCGTCCCATGGGAGACTGCCTGACAAACTCCTGGTTCCAGGCGGATACCCGCTGCAGAGCAGCAAAACCACCACGGGTGAAGGCACGCAGCAGATTGAGTGTGGATGCCGCCATATTGTAGCCCTGCATCATGCGGTTTGGATCAGGAACACGGGCAGCCTCAACGGGTTCGGGGCTGTTCACCATATCACCGCGATAGGACATCAGCTCAACTCCGTCCACCATCTCGGTGTCGGAAGAGCGCGGTTTGGCAAACTGTCCCGCAATACGACCCACCTTGATAACGGGCTTGCCACCGGCGTAAGTGAGAACAACGGCCATCTGCAACAGCACCCGCAGGGTTTCACGAATTTTGGGCGCAGTAACCTGGGAAAAGTCCTCGGAACAATCCCCCCCCTGTACCAGAAAAGCATCTCCGGTGACGGCCTTTGCCAGCATGGCCTTCAGATCACGAATCTCACCGGCGAACACAAGGGGCGGAAGACGGGAAAGGTCGTTGATAACAGCATCATGTGCAGCCATGTCAGGCCATTTTGGCTGCTGCAGGGCTGTGAACTGCTGCCAGCTGGTTTTTGTCCATTTACTCTCATCTATTCCCATGATCGTTCTCTCTGTTCTGATAGTTATCCTGCAGGGCAATATTATCCCGGGCAGGCTGATAAAGTATTATATACTGCGACAGCAGACCTGCACATCAAAGGCGTTCAGGATCCGCAGTTCACCTTCTCTCTTTTTTCCCGTGGCAGGGGGCCTGAACTCAAGATCCGGCACCAGTTCCACCGCCCGTTGCCGGGAAGGAATCGCCTCCATTCCCGTGGCCAGAACCGCACCGTTAACCGTATCAAGCAGCTCGGCATCACGTCCGTTGGTCACCACTGCAAGGGGAATCTGATACCCATCCTCCAGCACTCTGGCCGCTGCAATGGCTGATCTCTCCCGACTCACCAGAGATCCCGGGGCATAGCGGATGATGAGAAACTTCTTCTCCAGTTCTTTCAGGCTGACAGCAAGCTCAATGGTGGAACGGACAAACTGGGAGCTGAAGAGGGTCTCAATAAAACAGCGCGGCTCCAGTTCTTCCCTGTGGTAGCCCAGATCTTCCACCAGCATCCTGGACAGTTCCTGACGAAAACGTTCATCGTCGGTATCAGCAAGCTCTTCACCGGTGACATAGTCGATGAGACTGCCGTAAACCAGGTGATGGGTCGGCACATCATTCACATCCTTTTCCCCCTAAACAAGAATGCCCTTCCCTTAAGACAAGGAAGGGCATCAGCACGGTAACCTTCCTGATCTTAGAGCTCAAGCCATGATTCGGAAAATACGGTCTGGCCGGAAAGTGCCTTATAGGTCTTGTAGTGCTCAAGTGCAACACCTGAAAGACCTGACATGCCCGGATCATCACCATCCATCATGGCATGAACCATATCCACATGCTCCTGACGCTCTCCCTTGCAGATGGCCATGAGCTCGGCATCGTAGGAGTTGACGATTGCAGTGGAAATACCATACTTCATAAGCATGATCAGGTAGGTACGATCAAGGTACTTGCGCAGATGATCGGCAACACCATTGGAGACATTGGAAAGACCAACAGTGGAACCGGCACCGGGAGCGATATCCGGCAGCATCTCCATGAACTCGAGACCGGAGGCAATCTGGTCTGCACCAAGGGTGATGGGGGTTCCGATCGGATCAAAGAGAATCTTCTCATTGGGGATGCCACCTTCATTGAGTGCCATCATCAGGTCAACGGACATTGCGGCACGCTCGGCGGAATCACGGGGCATACCATCAGCACCCCAGAGAAGAGCAATAACATCACACTTCATCTCGGCAGCAACGGGAATCATCTGCTCCATACGCTCAGGCTGGGCTGAAATGGAGTTCATCAGAGCCTGCTCCTTGTTCTTCACGGCCTTGAAGCCGGCTGCCATTGCATCCATGTTGGTTGTATCAAGACAGAGGGGAGTATCAACCACGGCCTCAACAGTCTCAACAACCCATGGGAGAAGCTCGGTGCCGTCTTTTCGTGCAGGTCCGATATTCAGATCAAGGTAGGAAGCACCGGCATCGGTCTCTTCTTTAGCCATCTCCTGAACAGGGCCCTGAACACGATCCTTCATGGCACCACCACTACGATTTCCCATGATATTGATACTTTCTGCGATTGCTTTAACAGTCTGAGCCATTGTTTTCTCCTTAACTCTATAAATTATTGTTTTTTTCAGTCGGTCCTTATTGTTATCAACAAGCAAACCAATTTAATCTTTTTTTTACTTTCTGTCAATGAAGAGCACTACTTAGCAGCGATGTCATTTTCCGGCAGATGGAAAGAGACTCATATCCGTGTGCGGAAGAAAGAGTGCCGCCATGTAATGATTCATAAAATCCGGATTTTCAGAGAGTTCCATATTGGTCATCAGGGTCCGTACCGCCACCCGCTCACGAAACCGACGATGGTCTGTGAGACTTATCTGACAGCCGAGCATGGATGCGTTCCCGATGTAGAAAAAGCGTTCCCTGTCGATGTCAGGCAGCAGACCAATGGAGATGGCCCGCTCAAGATCGATGTACGCGCCAAAGTTACCGGCCAGTATCACCCGGTCAAGATCATTGAATGTCAGTCCCACGGACTCCAGCAGGGTCTGATAGCCGGCATACATGGCGCCTTTTGCCCGGATAAGGTTATCAAGATCAACTTCCGTGATCACAATATCCTCACCGATCATGGAATCACGGTCCCAGGCCAGCACATACTCCCAGCGATCCTCGCCCTCACGAATCCGGGGGTGATCCAGACTGCGGTTGAATTTTCCCTGGGGATCAACAACCCCTGCCTCAAGGAGTTCAGACACAATGGAGATCAGGCCGGAACCACAGATACCCCGGGGTTTGGTCTGGCCAATGGTCACGATCATCGGATCATAGGTCTCCGGATGAATCTGAAAATTTTCAATGGCACCCTGACTGGCCCGCATTCCAAACTTAATGCCGCCACCCTCAAAGGCCGGACCTGCCGAGCAGGCCGCACAGACCATCCAGTCCTTATTCCCCACAACGATCTCACCATTGGTTCCAATATCGATAAACAGGGAAATCTCTTCACTCTTCTGCATCTGGCAGGCATGGACACCGGCCACAATATCACCGCCCACATAGGAGGAGATACAGGGATAGAGGAACATCCTCACCGAGGGATGGGCCATGATACCAAGCCCTGCAGCCTTGGTGAGGGGAAACTGGCTGACACTGGGAACGTAGGGGGCTTCCCGCAGAAATTTCGGATTAATGGCCAGCATCAGATGGGCCATGACCGTGTTTCCTGCTGTCATGATGTAGCTGATATCACTGGGACTGATGATGACTTTCTTACACACCTCTTCAATGATATTATTAATGGTATAGATCACCTTTTCCTGGAGACCTTTCAGACCGCCGGGCCTTTGGGAATAGATCATCCGGGAGATAACATCTTCACCATAGCCGATCTGGGCATTGTATCCCGACCCGTCTGCAATGATCTCTCCGGTATTGAGATCAATGAGCACCCCGCCACAGGTGGTGGTACCGATATCAACAGCCAGCCCGTAGAGACGATCCGTTGTATCACCTGGCTCAACCGCGATAATCCGGTCTGGCTCTGTCTGCCCCTTGCCGTGAAGCAGGATAACGGTAACCTCCCAGTCGGCCTCACGCAGAATAAGAGAGAGTTCATGGATCAGCTCCGGATGATCATAACTGGGCTCCAGGCTCTCCGGATTGGCATTCTTCAGGGCACGCATGAGGCGCTGCATATCAGAAATATTGTCTTCCAGAGTGGGGGGTGGAATCTTCAGAAAGACCTTGCCCACCGGCGGATCCACATCCCAGGTACCGATGAGGGACTCAAGGGATCTGGCCGAGATGGATCTGGTGGTCTTGGGGGCACGTTTCAATGCCTTGCCGTCGGCCTTGACCATATCAGGGATACGAACGGTGATATCAGAGACAACCTTTGCCTTACAGGCCAGCCGTACTCCCCTGTTATACTCTTCCTGCTTCAGGGATGCGGCACTATCCGAATCCACATCTCCTTTTTCCAGAGTAACCTTGCATTTCCCGCAGACACCATCACCACCGCAGAAGGCATGGATATACACCCCTGCCGCCGCCGCCGCTGTCAAAAGATTTTCACCATCCTCCACAGTGACGTGGACGTCATCGGGCAAAAAATGTATGCTATGTTCCATTGGGTTCTCTCTGGTCAAAATTCAGGTGCTTTTTGGTCAGCCTGAATCCGTGAGCATTCGCCGGGCGAGACCGGACAGCAGAGTGAAGAAAAAAAACCGGGGCCACTATGGACAGGAAAATTGATAAAATCAATACCCTGTAATGCTTATCAGCAAATTCCCGTCACGGATTCAGGGTCAGACTAAAAATAACAGGAAGTGGCACCTTGTCAAGAAATATTACTTATACGTCATATAACCAAAATTGATCAATTACGGTGTAAAGCAGCCGTTGAGCCGTTATTAAGGATTTTATGAAACAGCAGAAAACTGGAGCCTTCTGGCTCAAGGCCGGTATCAGCGTCAATCCGGCACTGGAAGAGGCCATCACCGACTTTCTCCTTGGTGCCATGGGTGCCAGTGTGGAGCAGAGTGTTGACAGTGAAGGGCCCGATATATGTCTCAACGTCTATCTGGAGGAAAAGAGTCCGGATCCTGCCACCCGGCACCTGCTCCAGGAGAGAATCCGGAAGCAGCTCGAGGAACTGGCGGACATATTTCAGGTTGAACAGGCAAAAATTTCCTGGGAGGAGATTGAAGATCAGGACTGGTCAAGCAACTGGAAGGTCCACTTCAAACCATTTGCCATCACAGAAGGACTGGTGATCGCCCCCACCTGGGAACAGTACGATGCCACGGGCGATGAGAAGGTCATTGTGATGGATCCGGGAATGGCGTTTGGCACCGGCCACCACGCCACCACCAGTCTCAGCCTCAATTTTCTGCGACAGAGGCTGTCGGAAAAAAACGGGTTACGCGTCCTCGATGTGGGCACCGGTACCGGAATTCTGGCAATGGGTGCTGCCCTTTTCGGAGCAGCAGAGGTCATGGGAATTGACAACGATCCCGAGGCGGTCCGTGCTGCATCAGACAACCTCTCCCTCAATGGCCTGGACCCTGTTATGGAGGTCAGTCCTGCCCCCCTTGAGACAGTCGACAAGGCCTTTGACATTATTGTGGCAAACATTATCCATGACGTACTCGTAAAAATGACAGCAGACTTTGAGCGGTTGCTGGTGGCGGGGGGTGAGCTTATTCTGTCAGGAATCCTTCAGGGTGAGCAGGAGGAAAATATAATCCGTCTCTATACGGATTGCAGCTTTGTTTTGACAGGCCGGGAGCGGCAGGAGGAGTGGGCCGCTCTTCTGTTCACAAAAAAGAGCTGATCACTCTTCAAGAGAGTCGGGGGTGTCCATGGGGCTGATACGGTAATTTTCATCAAACATGATTCCCATACCGTTGGGTTCACACCGTGTCACAATCCCGGAGGCGCTGACCCAGACCCGGACTCCCTTCCAGGCTTTCAGGGTTTCAAGGGAGAGCACAAACTTCAGGGTCTGCAGATCCTCCAGTGACAAAAGGAATTCCAGCCGAACCTTACTCACCAGGGGCAGTGGGTGATCAGTTTCTATAAAGGCCCCGCCGGCGCTGATATTGGCAGTAAGGAATTCCATCATCGGTGTCTTTCCGGACAGTGTCTCGGCAGTCACCTTTGTCTGTATCCGCATGAAATACCGTTCATGCACCCTGCGCTCTTTTCCTGACATTACTCCTCCTTAATTATTCACATCAGCCCTGATCTTCATCAGAACACTGCTCTCTGCACTGGAATCGCCGGTGGCCAGAAAAAACCCCAGGATATCCGTATCTCCGGCCTGCATACTGGAGATACCACCAAACTCCACCCATTCAGACTGCGGCACAGAAATGGTGGTGCTGGCATCCACAAAGCGAAAACTTTCCATCTCTCCATTGGCCATCCAGCTGATACGGGGGGTCACCGTAACAATCACCCTGTCTCCTGCAGCAACCGGAGAGACCAGCATTCCCGTTTCAATGGTCCGGATCTCCTGCATAAAAACCGGCAGCCCGTGCCGCCTGAAAAGGATACGCCACTGATCTGTCACCGGTACCTGCCGCGCCATTCGGATATAGCCGCTGTTTCCCGATGACACCAGGAGAAACGAACGGTTCCTTCCACTCTGCTCCGTACCTGAATACCAGAAGCGGGGCTCTTCAGTGGAGAGGTGGCGCGCCCTTTTTCCGCTTTTTCCGAAACCGGCAACCTGACCGCTGTCAACTGAATCAAGTGCGATCTGTACTTTCACCTGGGCCACAGGCTGATCCGAAGTCATGAGCAGTGTCCTCACCTCATCGATCACCTCAGGAGTATCATTGACAATAATCATGTTGCCATAGGTGTCTGCCACCGCCTTCCCGTCAGGGGACAAAAGGGCCTCAACCACGGGCAGAATTTCTGCTGCCAGACGATTATCAAGCGTAAAGAGTTCTATTTCAGCCCGGCAGTTTCCTGCGAAAACAGAGACAAAAAGCATGGAGCAGAATAGAATACATATTCTCATAACCATAGACCTCGTTCTGAACCCGTGACGAAAACGTGGCAACAGATAGTATAGTATAATAGTATACTGATTTTACATATTTTTCTATAAATAGTAACCCGGTCTTTTTACCATCCCGTGCAGGGGTTTCATCCTGCAGGGTGTCTGCCCGCGGATTCAGGCTCTTTTTTGAAAGAGTATCGTTTCCATTATTAGATGGCAACTTTTTTCCTGTTTTATCCGGTGCTTTTCTTTTGTCACAAGTCTCTCTTTCCTGAAAGGTTCCTTCAATGAAAGGTGCTTGAGATCTTTTTCCAGCCTTTCAGTCTTCCTGCCTCCGCCGCCATTCTGTGGGTGAAATCCCGGTATACCTTTTAAATATCTTGGAAAAATGAGCTGCAGAGCCATATCCTGCCAGTTCTGCTACCGTGGCCACACGGTTGCCCGGATCCCGCAGCAGGTCCATTGCCAGACGCAGTTTCCGAAGCCGTTTATACTCTCTCCAGCTGATACCCAGGCGCTGCATCTCACGCTGCACCGAGCGTTTCGACATGGCCAGCCTGTCAGCAACATCAGCAAGATCCGCGGCGGACAGCTCTGTTTCCGTGGTAAAAGCGGCATGAAGTTTCTGCAGAAACTCATCCTCGTCAGTATTTTCCGGCAGCTCCTCTTCCAACTCTCCCGTCACAGTACCGATGATCAGTCGTTTCACCTGCGCCGCGACACGCTCCCGATTGGCAATAAGTCCCTGGACACGCAGCAGAAGTTCCCGGTTGCTGAACGGTTTGTCCATAAACGAATCAGCAGAAAGACCAAGACCGGTGAGCCGCCGTTCCTCATTACCAAGGGCCGTGAGAATCATCACCGGAATATGGGAACTCCGGTGGTCCTCTTTCAACCTTCTGGTGAGATCAAAACCGGATTCCCCCGGGAGCATAAGATCTGTAAGCACAAGATCCGGCAGTTTTTCAAGGGCAAGGCGAAAGCCCTGTTCAGCTGTACTGCAGCAGAGGCAGTTCCAGTGGGCCGGAAAGAGACCGGGCAGCAGTTCAAGCAGATCCGGATCATCCTCCACCAGCAGTATGGTGTATTGCTTTTCAGATTCCACAAAAAACTCCCGGCCCTGGAAACGTTCAATGCTGTTGCTGCCACCCTCAAGCAACTGTTCAGCCCCTCCGGCCTCCCCCAGAGGAAGACTCAGGACAAAACGTGCACCATCTCTTTTTGTGTCATCAAGCTGCACCTGCCCTCCTGCTGCTTCTGCCTCCTCACGGACAAAGGCCAGGCCGATTCCCCAGCCATCAATGGAGCTCCCGGCTCCACCACGACTGAACCAGTCAAAAATGGTCTCTTCCTCCCCCTGCGGGACACCGCAGCCGCTGTCATCAACAATGAGCTGAAAAAAACCATTCGCAGATTCCACCGCCACCCGAATGGAATCGCCCTTACCGGTATACTTGCAGGCGTTGGAAAGCAGATTTGATACCAGCATCATAAACACCTCCCGTGACAGGTCCAGCCACAGGCCCTCCCCACTCCCCTCCAGCTGCAGTTTTTTTCCCTCCGTCTCCGCCTGCAAAACATACGGTGCAAAGACTTCATCAAGCGCCGGCTGGAGCGGAAAGCTTCCTTTCTTCCGCCGGTTTTGCAGCTCCCGGCGACTGAGATCAAGGATATTATCCAGCAGCCTGTCCAGCCGCAGCGAGCTTTGCCGTGCCATGGGAACCTTTTCAAGTGCCTCAACACCATGTTTCTGCACCAGTTCCAGTACGGAAATAATCACAGAGAGTGGTGTTCTGATCTCATGGGAGAGCGCACGAAAGAGCCGTTCACGGGTCGTCATCAGGTGATCCAGCTGCCTGTTCTTCTCCGCCAGGTTAACACTTGAAGCCTCCAGCTCGGCAGTACGTTCAGCCACAAGCCCTTCAAGCAGTTCAGCACGTCTGCGAAGGCTCCTGTTATACAGAAAAAATCCCGTAAACATAAGTGATAGTAGCAGCATCACATAGAGCAGGTACGCCTGAACAGTTCGCCAGGGAGGTGCAGAAACCGTGAATGAAACAGGTGAGCTTTCGGCCTGCCACCGACCATGGCGATCTTTTGCCCGAACCTGGAAACTGTAACGGCCGGGAGCCAGTCCCGAATAACTTGCCATGCGCAGTCCGCCACTTTTTTTCCACACATTGTCCACCCCCTGCAGAAAGGTCTCATAACGCACCGCATCACGGGTCCCATAGTGCAGTACACTGTAGCTGAAACTGATGAAATTATTCTGCCAGCTCAGCTCAAGGGGGCCGCCTTCCTGTACCACTGTCTGCAGTCCGCTCTCCCCGTCAGAGACACTGGTCTGCAGTTGCAGGGGCGGGGCCGGTCTTTTCTGCTCCGGTCCCGGAACGGCCAGAGGGGAGAAGAGTGTAAATCCTGCCAGCCCGCCAAAGGCAAGGCGGCCATCACGGAGTCTGTGCCAGGCATTGAAATTAAACTCATTATCGGGAAGTCCATCAGAACTGTAATACCTCTCAACCTCCAGAGTAGCACTGTCGACACGTGCCAGGCCCCGCAGGGTACTCACCCACATGTACTGCTCCACGGGAAGGGCACAGTAGGTGGCATTGCTGGGCAGACCGTCTTCTTCCCGAAGGATCACGGCCTCTCCACTCACCGGGTCAAAAAGAGTAATCCCGCCCTCAGTGGCCATCCAGATCCTGCCCCGGGAATCTTCACCAAGACCGCGAATACCCTCTCCGGCAAGAATCAGCTCAGCTGCCGGGTCAAAGGGGCCGGGGTGCCACACCTTTACAGGGTCACCGGCACCGTTGATCAAAAGCAGCCCCTGACTGGTCCCAACCCAGATATCCCCTCTGCTGTCTTCAAAAAGGGCGCGAATCCTGCGATGTGGCAGTGAAGGCTCTGCTTTATCATCGGGCATATAGTTGCGCAGACTGCCACCTATCGGGTCAAATCTGTTCAGCCCGCTTGTGGAACCGATCCAGAGGATTCCCCGGCTGTCCTTGAGCAGCAGTCGCACATAGGGGTGGGTCAGTTCCTGCCCCTCTTCAAGGAGATCACTGAAGGGAAGGAGCTCCCCGGTACTGAGGCTGAGCCGCAGCAGACCGTTGTGCCGTGCAGCTATCCAGAGCTGATCTCCATCCATTAAAAGAGTACGGACATCATCCTTCTGCACTTTTTTCCATAATGCTGCAGGAAAAATACCCTCCGGCAGCCCATAGTCATGGCTCTCAAGGTCCAGTCGCGAGATTCCCCGGTTGGAGGCAACCCAGAGGCCGCGCTCTCCCTCCGATGCAAAGGCCCATATCAGATTGCCGGGGAGTCCTCCCGGCTCTTCCGGTTTTGCACGATAGGTGCGAAACGGCGGATCAGGATCAAACCAGGTGACTCCGCCATCAAAGGTCCCCACCCATATCTTCCCGTCACTGCCGCGGATAATCTCCATGATGATATCACTTGCAAGAGAACGGGGATCCTCACGCTGATTTCTATATATCTCCATTTTTTCCGTGGAGAGATCAAACAGTGCCAGGCCGCCATTCCAGGTACCGACCCAGAGTCTGCCGGCAGCACCATCAGCTATGGCCATGACATCATTTGATGCAAGGGCACTGTTCACGGTATCATAGTGTCTGAAAGAGACCATTTCAGCTCCACGCAGCACCTGGACAAGACCTTTATTCTGCCCGCCGGCCCAGAGATTTCCCTGCTGATCCTGCATCATCATATTAAAGGTGTCATCTGCAAGACCGGCATCTCCGGGGAGGTACCAGCGGGTATTTTCATCACTTCTCCGATAGCGGCCCAGGCCTTTGCCTCTGGTTGACAGCCACAACTCATCACCTGTGAGCACCACTCCAGTCACCGGGCTGCTCAGAACAGAGCCGTCAGGAAGAGTAACATTCATCTTTTCCAGAACAACAGAGGGCTCACGGCCATCATGGGTGGTTATTCGCAGCCTGTGGAGCCCGGAGTCTGTTCCAAGCCAGATTTCTTCACCATGGGGATCCGCCGTAATTGCAAAAACATCAG
>Ga0256834_1002496_pt1 | contig 11542 bp, 12 predicted proteins | sample 4281140metaG_FD_190536 | JGI IMG/M metagenome (GOLD analysis project Ga0256834, IMG submission 190536) | Hydrothermal vent microbial communities from East Pacific Rise, Pacific Ocean - 4281-140 | ecosystem: Environmental > Aquatic > Marine > Hydrothermal vents | place: Pacific Ocean: East... | reverse complement strand
AGCGGACAGCTTAGCTTATCTCAGCGTTGAGGGCCTGAAAAGGGCCGTCGGTAGGGAAGACCTCTGCACGGCCTGCCTAACCGGCCAGTATCCCGAGTGGGCGTTCAGGTTTTGACCCTCTTGACCCGACACGCCGAGAACTTGAACGCCGGAGTTCCGGCCTTGTTGAGTGCTGGACTGGTAAGTTTGTTCGCCTTGAAGTGAAAGGGAACCACGACGAGGCCCTCCTGAACTTTCTCGACCTTCGCGCGCATCCTTATCCTTCCGCGCCGTGTTTCAATCTCCACCCAGTCGCCGTCGCGGATTCCGAGCCTTTCCGCGTCGCGCTTACTCATCAACGCCCTCGGCTCGCCCATGAGCTTCACGAGCGAGGGACTCCTCCGCGTCATCTCGCCGGTGTTGTAGTGGCTTATTAAGCGAACGGTCGTGAGAACCAGCGGGAACTCCCCGTTCGGCTCCTCCCAGGGCGAGATTCTCTCGACGGCCATGAAGCGGGCCTTTCCGTCGGGCGTCGCGAACTCCCAGGTGTGAAGCCTCTTCCTGGGCAGAAAGATTCCATCGCCGTTCTTGAGTTCCTCAACGTCCCTCTCCTCAAGCTCCGGGAAGAGACGGAAGTACTCTGCCGTTATCTCCTCAACGCTCGCGTAGGTAAAGCCCGGAAGTCCGAGCGCCCGGCCGAGCATCGCCAGAATCTCCCAGTCGGGCCTTGAGTCGGCGTAGGGCTCGCAGACTTTGTGGCTCCACTGGATTCTCCGCTCGCTGTTCATGTAACTGCCGGCCTTTTCGCAGAAAGCCGATGCCGGGAGGATGTAGTGGGCGTAGCGCGCCGTTCTTGTCATGAAGATGTCCTGGACCACGAGTAAGTCGAGCTTTCTGAGGGCTTTTCTTACGTGGTCAAAGTTCGCCTCGCTCACAGCCGGATTCTCGCCGACGATGTAGAGGGCCTTCACGTCGCCCTCTTCTATCGCCTCCCACAGCTCGGTGAGGTAGAGTCCCCTGTCCGTTGGTATGTCCTCGACTCCCCACACGTCGGCAACGCGCTTCCGGAAGCGTTCGTCGGTCAGCGGGACGTAGCCCGGCAGGAACTCGCTGAGCGCGCCCATGTACGCCGCTCCCTGGACGTTGTTCTGTCCGCGCATTGGATAGAGGCCACCGCGCTCGCCGATGTAGCCGAGGAGCAGTGCGAGGTTTATCACAGCCAGAACGTTCTCAACGCCAGAGACGTGCTGGGTTAAGCCCATCCCCCACATTATCGCCCCGCTTCCGGCCAGTGCGAAGGCCCTCGCAACTTCCCTTATCGTCTCCGCGGGGACTCCGGTTACGCCCTCCGCGTACTCTGGGGTGTACTTCGTAACCCCCATTCTGACTTCGGAGAACCCGCTCGTCCTCATCCTGATGAACTCCTCGTTGTAGAGGCCCTCCTTGATTATAACGTGGGCAATCGCGTTGGCCAGGACTATGTCCGTCCCGGGCTTTATGACGAGCTTGTAGTCTGCAAAGGCCATCGTCCGCGTTTCCCTGACGTCCACGACGATTATTTTAGCTCCCCTCCTCTTGGCCCTCAGAATGTAGTCCATGACGACGGGGTGCGTTTCAGCGGGATTGTAGCCCCATATCAGGACGGCGTTGAAGCGCTCGATGTCCTCGTAGGGGTTCGTCTGCGCTCCGGTTCCAACGGTCAGCTTGAGCGCGTGAACGCTCGCCTCGTGGCACAGCCTCGCGCAGTTGTCTATGTTGTTCGTGCCGAACAGGCGGGCAATCTTCTGGAGGAGGTAGTTCTCCTCGTTGCTCACCTTCGAGGACGAGAGGAACGCCACCGCATCGGGGCCGTAAAGCTCCCTTATCTCGAGCAGTCTGTTGGCTATCTCCTCTATAGCGACCCCCCAGCTGATTGGGACCATCGCCGAACCGACCCTCTTGAGGGGCCTCTTCAGCCTTCCCGGAGAGCGGACGAACTCGAGCGAGTAGAGGCCCTTGGGGCAGAGCTTTTCCCTGTTCGGCTCGCCGGGGTAGGGCTTGACCCTCATGCTTTTCTCGTCAACGAGGAGCCTGCACCCAAAGCCGCAGAAGGGACACACAACGGTCTTCACGCTATCACCTTTTGGCGAGAAGGGCGAAAAAATATAAACTTTTTTGAAGACAATCGACGAAAACTTGTCAAAGGTCAAAGGACCTTCCAGAGGAAGTACTCGTGAACCCTCGTGTCGTCCGTCAGCTCGGGGTGGAACTCGAGGCCGATTAGGTTGTCCTGCTCGACGCCAACAACCCTGTCGCCGAGCCACGCTATCGGCTTCACCTTGTCGCTGAGGAGCTCCACTATCCTCGGGGCGCGGATGAAGACGCCTATGAACGGTTCGTCGCTGAAGGCAAGCTTTACAGGCGCCTCAAAGCTGTCCACCTGCCTGCCGTAGGCGTTTCTGTTCACCTTGACGTCAAGCAACTCGAGGAACCTCTGCTCCGGCGTTGCCCCGATGACGTCTTTGGAGAGCATTATGAGACCGGCGCACGTTCCCATGATTGGCAGACCTTCCTCGCCGAGCTTTTTGACCGGCTCGAAGAGGCCAGTTTTGACCATGAGCTTTGAGATGGTGGTGCTCTCACCGCCGGGGATTATGATGGCCGAGATTCCCTCGAGCTGCTCCGGCTTCCTGAGCCATATAACCTCACCGGTAACGCCGAGGTTCTCAAGAGCTTTTTTGCTCGCCTCGATGTGCTCGCTGACATCTCCTTGTAGGCCTATAACCCCTACCCTGACCACGGTTATCCCTCCAAAAGGTGAAAAAGGAGAAGAGTCAGACGCCCCTCTCCTCAAGGCGAACCTCCAGCTCCTCGATGTCCTGGCCCTTCATCGGCTCGCCGATTTCCCTGCTTATCTCGACGAGAACGTCCGGCTCGTCCCAGTGGTTGACGGCCTCGACTATGGCCCTCGCCATCTTCGGCGGGTTGGAGCTCTTGAAGATTCCCGAGCCGACGAAGACGCCGTCCATGCCCATCTGCATCATAAGAGCCGCGTCTGCCGGGGTTGCGACGCCACCGGCGGCAAAGTTAACTACCGGAAGGCGACCGAGCTTCTTTATCTCAAGGAGGACCTTGTAGAGGCCGTCAACGATTTCGCGGTAGGTGTAGTGCCCGTAAATCGGCTCGTTCTCGAGAACCTTTGCCGGAAGTCCGGCTATCTCCTTGACGTTGAGGGCGAGCCTGAGGTAGGGCTCGGCGAACTTTTCGGCAACGCCGTAGACCTGCTCGTCGGTCATGGCCTGAATCTGCCTTATTCCCTCGGCAACGAGGCGGACGTGCCTGACGGCCTCGACGATGTTGCCGGTTCCGGCTTCACCTTTGGTTCTAATCATTGCGGCCCCTTCCCATATCCTTCTCACGGCCTCGCCGAGGTTCCTCGCGCCACAGACGAAGGGGACGGTAAATTCTCTCTTGTCTATGTGGAAGAACGGGTCCGATGGCGTTAGAACCTCGCTCTCGTCAATCATATCAACGCCCAAAGCTTCGAGTATTCTCGCCTCTGCGACGTGGCCGATTCTGACCTTGGCCATGACCGGAATCGTTACGGCGTCCATTATCTCCTGAATCTTCTCAATCGGCGCCATCCTTGCAACGCCGCCGGCTTTTCTGATGTCAGCGGGAACCTTGTGAAGTGCCATGACCGAGACCGCTCCGGCCTCTTCCGCAATTCTCGCCTGCTCGGCGTTGGTGACGTCCATGATGACACCGCCTTTGACCATCTTGGCGAATCCCCTCTTCAGTCTCTCCGTCCCTTTGGCTTCAATAACATCGAACTTTCCCATACCAATCACCCCTTTCCGCTTTCCTTCAGATTTTGATTTGAAAAAGGGAATATAAGCCTTGCCACCGAAACGGAATGGCGGGGGTGAAAAATGTTTAGTAAAATACATCAAAACCCGAAGGAGCTCACCGAAGCTTCCCGACAATCTCGAGACTAACGTCAAAGTTCCTGACCGAGTGCGTCAGATAGCCGAGGCTTATGACATCTACGTCGAGCTTCGCATACTCCTCGATGTTCTCAGGAGTTATTCCTCCGGAGACCTCGATTTTCACCCTGTCGCGCAGGCCCTCGCGCTTTAAAGCCTCAATCGTCTCCGCTATCTCCCCGGGTTTCATGTTGTCGAGCATCACAACGTCGGCCCCGGCTTTTGCCGCCCTGAGGGCGTCCCCGAGGCTCTCCACTTCAACCTCGACAACTTTGTAAACAGAAAATTCCTTCGCGCGCCTTATTGCTTCCTCCAGCGGAACAAGGGCGAGATGGTTGTCCTTGATGAGTATCGCGTCGCTCAGCGAGAAGCGGTGCGGCTCTCCACCCCCGATGAGGATAGCCTTTTTGTCTATCGGCCTGAGAAGGCTCTTCCTCGTGCCGGCTACCCGGACCTTCGGGTTCACAGCTCTAACTTTCTCGACGAGGTTTCTAACCTCGGTCGCGATACCGCTCATCCTGCCCATGACGTTTAACGCTGTTCTCTCGACGAGCAGAATGGCCCTCGCGTCCCCCTCAAGCTCGAGGATTACGTCTCCCCTCCTCACTTCCTCGCCGTCGCGTTTTCTGACAGAAACCTTGACGCCAAAGTGCTCGAAGAGGGCTTTAGCTTCTTCAACGCCCGCTATAATTCCGTTCTGCTTGGCCACGATTACGGCCCTGGCTTTAGTTCCCTCGGGAATCACCGCCTCGCTCGTCACGTCGCCGAAGGGTGCATCCTCTTCAATGAACCGGAGGAGGTAGTTGAGGGGGACCATATCAGCTCATCTCCAGCATCCTCTCGATGGCCTTTCTTGCCTTCTCGGCTATCTCGGCTGGAACCTCCACCCGGTATTTCATATCTCTGAGCGACTCGTAGACGCTCTGGAGCGTTATCGCTTTCATTCCAACGCAGACGGCGTCCTCCCTCGCGGGATAGAACTTTATGTTCGGGTAGAGCTTGCTCAGCCGGTATACCATCTCCCTCTCTGTGAAGACGACCCACTCGTCGTGCTCAGGCGCGTGCCGTATCATTCCGCCGGTGGAAACGATGATGTCGGCCTTTTCTTGCACTTCTGGCTCGCATTCGGGGTGAACCATGAGCTTGGCGTTTGGGTGGAGCCTCCTCGCGCGCTCGACGTCTTCAAGGGTGAACTTCCTGTGGACGTAGCAGTGGCCATCGGGCGGGACCGGGATTACCTTCTTGCCGGTCATTCTCGCGACGTAGCTTCCTAAGTTCTTGTCCGGACCGAAGATGACGACGTCGGAATCGAGCTTTTCGACGATTTTGACAGCGTTGGCGGAGGTAACGGTTACGTCGGCGTAGGCCTTTGCCTCGGCGGTGGTGTTCACGTAGAGGACGACGGGAGCGTTAGGATACCTCCTCTTAGCTTCAAGTATGTGCTCGACTTTGAGCATGTTGGCCATCTCACACGTGGCGTTCTTAGATGGAATGAGAACGGTTTTCTCCGGGTTGAGGATTTTAGCGGTCTCGGCCATGAAATCGACGCCCGCGAAGACTATGACGTCGGCATCGGTTTTCACAGCTTTTCTCGCGAGTTCGAGGCTGTCCCCAAGAAAATCGGCTATATCCTGCACCTCGGGGAGCTGGTAGTTGTGGGCCATGATTATCGCGTTGCGCTCCTCCTTGAGCTTCTCAATCTCGGCAATCAACCTCTCCTTGTCCATTTCACACCCCTCAGCGGGGGTAGAAGAGGGGAATTAAAAGGGTTTTTGGACACCTTTGGTTATGGGGGACTCAGGACATCCCTGAGATGTTCTTCTGTGGTCTCCCTCAGGAGCAGTGGGGTGACTCCAACGCTTTCCGCGTGTCTTGCCATCTTAATGTCGTCGGTTATTAGAAGGCCACCCATTAGCTTTGCCAGTGCAATGAAGTATGCATCAAATCCAGAAGCTCCAGTAAGGGACGCAACATCAAGGGCTTCCTCAAAAATCTCGTCTTCTCCAATTATTGAATAAGAAATCGAAAGGGATTCAACAACTTGAGGAATGACGTCTCTGTGGCCGTTTCTCCTGAGCACGCTGGCAATTTCAACGAGCCCGGCTCTTGGAAGAGAGACCTCGTGATTATCGCACAGTTTAACAACGAGTCTTGCCTTTCTGTGTGTTTCCAGTTCTCTTTGGTAAACATCTTCAGGCAAACCTCTCCGAGGGAGTAGCAGGGCCTTTGCCAAGACACTGGTATCAAGAATCACCCTCATCTCTACCCCTCACAGAATCAAGGGTTTCATCAACGTTCTCCCTCGCCTCAAGCTCCAGCTCATCAATAAGCTCAGAGAACTTTTTCTCTTCGATGTAGATTACTATTCGCTTTGATGGAAGCGAGAGGGGTTTGAGGGGCTTTATAACACCGTTCTCATAAACGGCCTCAATCACCTTAGGCATTTTCTCACCATCGAAACTTCGACTTGAGAATTTAAAAGGTGAATGGTCAGAGCCTGCACTTCCCATCGAAGAAGCTCGGCCTCTCAAAGGCCTTTCTCATGACCGGAAAGTCCTCGCGGTAGTGGCTCCCCCTGCTCTCTTCCCTCGCGAGTGCGCACTCGAGAACGCCCCTTGCAAGCAGTTTCAGCCTCGGGTCGGTCTCGATTCCCTCAAGCTCCCTGAGGCCCTCCCGGAGGGTTTTTGCGCTCCTCACTATTCCGGCTTTTTCCCAGAGCAGTTCCCTCAGCGCGTCAACGTCCCCCGGCTCGTAGCCGTGGTAGGCCGGCTCCTTAACTTCCCGACACCTCGGCCTTTCCCTCGCTATCGTCCTCGCAACTTCAAGACCGGAAACAAGGCACTCAAGGAGGGAGTTGCTTGCTAACCTGTTCGCCCCGTGGAAGCCGTTGCAAGAAGCTTCACCTATCGCGTAGAGGTTCTTCACAGGCGTTCTGTACCAGAGGTCAACCGCTATTCCACCCATCGTGTAGTGGGCTATTGGCGAGACGGGGATTGGGTCCTTAGAGGGGTCTATCCCGTCCTTCCGCAGGAAGGCGTATATCTGCGGGAAGCGCTTCTTAAAGTTCTCTATTCCAGTCGCGTCGAGGAAAACTTTCTTTCCAGTTTGCATCTGGCGGTAGATTGCCCTTGCCACAATGTCCCTTGTCGAAAGCTCGTTCACGAAGCGCTCTCCCTCGTCCGTTACGAGCTTGGCACCGGCTCCCCTAACGGCCTCGCTTATCAGGAAGACGCCGTTCTTTCCGATGTAGCCAGTGGGGTGAAACTGAACGAACTCCAAATCTCTCGCTGGAACACCTTTCATGAGCGCGTCGCCGATGAGGAGGCCTGTGTTCTCGGGAGAGCCGGCAGTGAACCTGAAGAGTCCCGAGAATCCGCCGGACGCGATAACCGTCGCGTCGAAGCGGAGGAACTCACCCTCGACGAACACTCCGTAGGCCTTCCCCCTCTTTATCGCGAGCTCATCCGCCTTTCCCCTAATGAACTGAACATCCAGCTCCTTGGCGCGGAGGTGGAGGAGCTTCGTGACGTGCTTGCCGGTCTCGTTCTTAATCGTGAAAACCCTGTGGAACGAGTGGCCGCCCTCGGTCTCGCTCGCCTCGAACTTCAGGCCGAGGGAGAGCAGGAAGTCATAAGCTTCACTCCCCTTCGAGATTACGTTCCAAACGACCTCGAGGTCGTTGATGTACTTTCCCGCTTTGATTGTGTCGAGAACGTGAGCTTCAAGCGAATCACCTTCGAGAACCGGGAAGGCTATTCCAGCTTGAGCGAGGTAGGAGTTGCTCCTCCTGATTCCGGGACCGATGAGAGTGACCTCAAAACCCCTCTTGGCGAGCGCTATGGCCGAGGTTAGGCCAGATATTCCACCGCCGACGATTCCAATTTTCATCCAACCACCTGGTGGAAGAAGATAGGGAGAGCTTAAACGGTTTTCTACTTCCCCAGAGGATAGTTCGGGGCCTCGTTTGTTATGAGTATGTCGTGCGGGTGGCTCTCCTTAACTCCCGCCTGCGTTATGATGACGAACTCGCCCTTCTCCTTCAGCTCCTCGATGTTTTTAGCCCCGACGTAGCCCATTCCGGAGCGCAGGCCACCAACGAGCTGGTAGAGAACGTCGCTCACGCTTCCCTTGTAGGGAACGACGCCCTCAACGCCCTCCGGGACGAACTTCCTCGTCTTCATGTGGCCCTTCTGGTAGTACCTCTCGGCCCCGCCCTTCATCATGGCCCCGAGCGAGCCCATTCCGCGGTACTGCTTGTAGCGCCGTCCGTTGATGACAACCTCCTTTCCCGGCGCCTCTTTCGTCCCGGCAAGGAGAGAGCCGAGCATGACCGCGTCGGCCCCGGCCGCTATGGCCTTGACGATGTCGCCGGAGTAGCGGATTCCGCCGTCAGCGATGACGTGGAGCCCGTACTCGCTCGCTTTGTCGGCGACGAGCGCTATCGCTGTAACCTGAGGGACGCCGACGCCGGCCACAACCCTCGTCGTGCAGATGCTCCCCGGCCCTATTCCGACTTTCACCGCGTCGGCGAAGGTTAAATCATCGACGGCCTTCGGGTTGGCGATGTTTCCGACGATGAGGTCTGCATCGACCGCTTTCCTTATCTCCTTCATGGCCTTAATCGCCTTGAGGTTGTGGGCGTGAGCTGTATCGATGACGATGACGTCCGCTCCGGCCCTATCAAGGGCCTTCGCCCTTTCAAGGTCAAAGGGACCAACGGCAGCAGCAACCACCAAATCACCGTTTTCATCCCTGACGGCGTTTTTCCACTTTCTCCTCTTCGCCAAATCGCTCATCGTGATTATACCAACGAGCTTCCCTTCAGAGTTCACGACAGGAAGCCTGTCAATCCTGTGTTCGAACATCAGGTTGAGGGCTTCCTCGGCCGTTACGCTTTCGGGAACAGTTATCGGCTCATCGGTCATTACTTCCCTCACGAGCTTTCCGGGCTTGACTGCTATGTCCTTCTTGCTTATGACGCCGACAACTTTCCCATCCTCGACGACGGGCAGGCCGTCGATGTCGTTCTTCTCCATCAGGAAGAGGGCGTAGTCAATCGTCTCATCGGGTGAAATCGAGATGACGTCCTCGACGATGAAGCGCTCGGCTCTCTTGACCTTCCTGACCTGCTCGACCTGTTCGCTTATGCTCATGTTCCTGTGGATTACTCCTAAGCCACCTTCCCTAGCCATTGCGACGGCCATCTCCCACTCCGTTACCGTGTCCATCGCGGCGCTGAGAATCGGAATGTTCAGCCTTATCCTTGGCGTAATCCTCGTCGAGACGTCAACGTCCTTCGGCTCGACCTCGGTTGGCTGGGGTATGAGAAGAACGTCGTCGAATGTGTAGCCCTTGAGGGCATTAACAAGTTTGTGTTCAAACTTTCCCATTTCTGCCGGACCTCCCCGTCCTTTTTAACGTGAACCTGTCAAGGATTTTTAAGGATTTCGAAGCGGTTTTACGTTGCATGTCATCCCACGAATCTGAACATATGTCGATTTTTATCCCTCTTTTGTCTAAAAATTTGTTAATCTGTCGCGGTTATCACCGAAAAATAAATATAGAACATTGCAGTTTGCCTTACGGTGATTGCCATGAGGAGGAGTTACGGAATCCGGGAAGCCATAAAGAAACCAAGGGGGGAGGGCCAAACCCTTCGTTAGTGCCAGGTCCGAGGAGTTACTGCTTGAGGTTTTGAAGGAAGGTCTCTTCTGGGCCGCCTGGGGACGGCCTTTGGAGGTCATGCCGTTTCTGAGGGGGAAGCTCTTGGGCAACGGATTGGGCGAAGGCTCCAAGAGACAGCTTGAGTGGCTTCTTGACGAGCTCGAGGAATTTTACAAGCGCGTCGCCTGCTGCGGCAGGGTTGAGGAAAGGCACGTCAGGGCAATCAAGTCCTTCTACAGGGACATCGTCTCGGTTATAGAAACGGACGGGGCTTAGCTTTTTAACCCCTCCTTTCTACCATCTCAGGGATGATGAGGGAAGTTTCGTCCGAGCGGTGAGGAAACTCGCATGGGCTGACCTCAAAGGCCAAGGATTCTCCTGAGGCCTTCCTTAACTTCAGCAACCTTTTCTTCCTTCAGGACGCCAAGGCGCTTTCTCACGAGCTTTTTATCGAGGGTGAAGACCACGTAGGGCTTCACAAGGCTCGGCTTTATCGGCCTCGTTCCAGAATAGCGAGCAACGTCCCGGTCGGTTATTAAAACGTTGTACTCGGCAAAACCGCTCCCGAGGTTCGACGTTATCTGGAGGGCTATAATGGCGTTTGAAACCCCGTTAAGTTCGTCGTTCGAGACGATTAGCGCGGGCCGAAGCTTCCTCCCAACTAAATCAACAAAAGGGAACTCAACGAGAACTACTTCCCACTGGCGGAGCTCATTTCTCGGGCTCATATGGAATTCCTCCAGCCTCGTCCCAGTACTCGTCGGCCTCACTCTTCCAGTCCTCTCTGAGAATCTTCTCGACGGCCTTCAGATAGGCCCTCCTCTCAAGTTCTTCATCTAAGCGTTCGTCGAGAAGAAAGCGACGGAGCGCGTCCTTGATTACTTCGCTCCTGCTTGAGTACAGGCCCTCTTCAACGAGCCTGTCCATCCTCTCCGCAAGACCCTTCGGGATTCGGACTGAGACTTTAACGGTCGTCACCATTTCGTTCACCTATGCCTCCATTTGTCGGACAGGATATAAGGGTTTCCCAACCTTTTAAAAGTAGAGTTGTTAGTCGTAGCAGGGAAGAAAAATGAGCGAAAACGAGAAGCTCTCAAAGTTCATCGCCAAGCTAAAGGTTCTCATCGAGATGGAGCGTAAGGCCGAGATAGAGGCCATGAGAGCCGAGATGAGACGGCTCAGCGGTCGCGAGAGGGAGAAGGTTGGAAGGGCCGTTCTCGGCCTCAATGGAAAGGTAATCGGCGAGGAGCTCGGCTATTTTCTCGTCAGATACGGGCGCGAGAGGGAAATCAAGACCGAGATAAGCGTCGGCGATTTAGTTGTGATTAGCAAGAGGGACCCTCTGAAAAGCGACTTGGTTGGAACCGTCGTCGAGAAGGGGAAGCGGTTCATAACAGTGGCTTTGGAGACCGTCCCGGAGTGGGCGCTGAAAAGCGTTAGGATAGACCTCTACGCCAATGACATAACCTTCAAGCGCTGGCTTGAAAACCTTGAAAACCTCCGGGAGAGCGGGAGGAAAGCTTTAGAGCTCTACCTCGGCCTGAGGAAGCCTGAGGAGGGCGAGGAAGTAGAGTTCACGCCCTTTGATAAGAGTTTAAACGCGAGCCAGAGGAGGGCAATAGCGAATGCCCTTGGAAGCCCGGACTTCTTCCTGATTCACGGGCCGTTCGGGACTGGAAAGACGAGGACACTCGTCGAGCTGATACGGCAAGAGGTGGCGAGGGGGCACAGGGTTCTGGCCACTGCAGAGAGCAACGTGGCTGTTGACAACCTCGTCGAGAGGCTGGTTGATTCCGGCATGAAGGTCGTCCGCGTCGGACACCCGAGCAGGGTCTCCAAAAAGCTCCACGAGACGACCTTAGCTTACCTAATGACCCAGCACGAGCTCTACGGCGAGCTGAGGGAGCTTCGCGTAATCGGGGAGAACCTGAAGG
>Ga0256834_1002495_pt1 | contig 11544 bp, 11 predicted proteins | sample 4281140metaG_FD_190536 | JGI IMG/M metagenome (GOLD analysis project Ga0256834, IMG submission 190536) | Hydrothermal vent microbial communities from East Pacific Rise, Pacific Ocean - 4281-140 | ecosystem: Environmental > Aquatic > Marine > Hydrothermal vents | place: Pacific Ocean: East... | reverse complement strand
CGTAATGGGCCAAGACGAAACATCTGTGGGGTGAAGGCGTGCCACAGCTCTTCACGCGATACGGTTTTTGTCACCTCAGCCATACTATCGGTACGCTTCATCGTATCTCGTACTGGCACACCCAGCAGCCCACCAACAGAGTGGGATGAGACCCGATTGATCAGCTGATCAATATCACTCACTCTAAGACAAGGTCGAGCGGCATCATGTACCAAAACCCAATCATCCTCTGCGGCAACAGCACTCAGTGCATCAAGTACATTTAATACAGAGTGGCAACGCTCCGAACCACCAGTAACACGTGTTACCCGAGGATCAGCAGCAAATGCGCTATCAGACCACCAGCCATCCTGCTCAGATAGAGCAACATATAGCGCTTGGATTTGTGGGTGGTTCAGCAAACGATCAAGGGTCTGATCAATCACCGTCCGACCAGCCAATGGGAGGTACTGTTTTGGAATGGCACTGGCCATACGTTTGCCAACGCCAGCAGCCGGTACAACAGCCCAGTAGCGCGGAGCGGTCATTCCGATGACTCAGGCTTTGGTTCGATTACCTGATAGAAGATCTCACCCTCTTTGACCATGCCCAACTCACTTCTGGCTCGCTCTTCAATGGCACCTAGACCACTACGGAGGTCATCAACTTCTGCCTGTAGCGCCTGATTGCGTTGCTTTAGACGCGTGCTCTCCTCTTGCTGAAGAGCAATCTCATGTTTGAGATTGGCGACCTCGGCTAAACTGCCCTCCCCCACCCAAACGCGGTACTGGAGGAAGAGCAACAGAGCCAACAATATAAAGATCAGCAGTCGCATCCGCTTAGATTGAGATGGGGAAAGCGCCCTTGCCGGCGTAGACCGCATCACTACCCAGCTGATCTTCGATACGCATCAGCTGGTTGTATTTGGCTACACGATCAGAGCGTGAGAGTGAACCTGTCTTGATCTGGCCCGTATTGGCCGCCACACAGAGATCAGCGATAGTGGTATCTTCTGTCTCACCAGAGCGATGCGAAACCACGGCACTAAAGCCAGCATCATGTGCCATATTGATCGCCTCCATCGTCTCAGTCAGCGTACCAATCTGGTTCACTTTGATCAGAATAGAGTTGCCGATCTTCTCATCAATACCGCGCTGTAGAATTTTGGTGTTGGTGACAAATAGGTCATCACCCACCAACTGGATGCGATCACTCAGCTTGTCGCTCAGCAGTTTCCAGCCTGCCCAGTCGCTTTCATCCATACCATCTTCGATAGAGATAATGGGGTACTGGTCTACCCAGTTGGCCAGATAGTCAGTGAAACCAGCTGCATCAAAACTACGCCCTTCAGAAGCGAGTAGATATTTTCCATCCTTATAGAACTCAGAGCTGGCAACATCCAGGCCGAGGTAGATCTCTTCACCCACTTTGAAACCAGCCAGATTGATCGCCTCTAAGATCACTTCAATAGCTGCTTCATTGGAGCTTAGATTTGGGGCAAAACCACCCTCATCACCCACAGCAGTACCCAGACCACGCGCACCCAATACACCCTTCAGCGCATGGAACACCTCTGCACCGTAACGCACCGCTTCGCGGATTGAGCTGGCACCAACAGGAAGAATCATAAACTCTTGCAGATCAACGCTGTTATCGGCATGCGAGCCGCCGTTGATAATGTTCATCATCGGCACAGGCAGACGATAGGGGCCATCACTCAGCGAGCGGTAGAGCGGCAAACCTCTCTCTTGTGCCGCCGCGTGAGCCGCTGCCAAGGAGACACCCAACAGTGAGTTGGCACCCAAGCGGCCTTTATTCTCGGTGCCATCCAGCGCCAGCATGGTGCGATCGATAGCGGTCTGCTCGGTCACTTCAGCACCCATCAGAGAATCACGCAGTTCGCCGTTGACGTTGGCCACAGCCTTTAAAACGCCTTTACCACAGAAACGAGATTTATCACCATCACGCATTTCCAGCGCTTCACGCGAACCCGTGGAGGCACCCGATGGCACCATTGCGCGGCCGATGGCTCCTTCAGCAGTTATCACATCAACTTCTACCGTTGGATTACCACGGGAGTCCATGATCTCACGACCACGAATATCAACTATCTCAGACATTCCAGCTATCCTCTTTTTTAATTTTAAATTTTAAATACGGTTGTTTGGTTAAAAACAAACCAACCCTTTATCTACAACAGCAGTGATGGTTTGACCGCTTGATCAATCGTCAGCAGGCTCTCAAGCAACTCACGCATGCGGCCAGTTGGCCAGGAGTTGGGGCCATCGCATAACGCTTGATCGGGGTTTGGGTGGGTTTCAATAAAGAGACCAGAAATACCGACTGCCACCGCAGCACGGGCTAATGCGGGAACAAATTGACGCTCCCCACCTGAGCTTGTGCCCTGCCCTCCAGGTAGCTGTACAGAGTGGGTGGCATCGTAAACCACGGGTGCTGCTGATTCACGCATCGCCACGAGGCTACGCATATCAGAGACAAGATTGTTGTAACCAAAAGCAAAACCACGTTCACAGACCATAATCTGATCATTGCCAGCCGCACGCGCCTTTTCGACGACCAGCTTCATATCCCAGGGCGCTAAGAACTGCCCTTTCTTGATATTGACGGGTTTACCGGTACGCGCAACCGCCTGAATAAAATTGGTCTGTCGGCAGAGTAAGGCAGGCGTTTGCAGCACATCGGCCACCTCACACACCTCATCGAGTGGCGTATCTTCGTGGATGTCGGTCAAAACTGGCAAACCAAGCTGATCTTTAACCGCTTGTAATACCCGCAGCCCCTCTTCTAAACCAGGGCCACGATAGCTACTGGCTGAGGAACGATTGGCTTTATCGAAGGAGGATTTGTAGATAAAGGGGATACCCAGTTCATCCGTCAGCTCTTTTAGCTGACCAGCGGTATCCAGTGCCAGCTGTTCACTCTCGATCACACAGGGACCAGCGATCAGAAAAAGAGGCTGCTCTAATCCGACTTCAAAGTGACAGAGCTTCATGCTGATACTTTTGCCTTGTGCTCTATCGCTGCTTGGATAAAACCGGTGAAGAGCGGATGTCCATCACGCGGTGTTGAGGTGAACTCAGGGTGGAACTGGCAAGCGACAAACCAAGGGTGATCAGGATTTTCAACAATCTCAACCAGTTTGCCATCCATTGAACGGCCCACAAATTTTAACCCTGCCTGCTCCAGCTTCTCCATGAAACCATTATTGAACTCATAGCGGTGGCGGTGGCGCTCGGTAATCACCTCATTTTGATAGAGTTCACGGCTGATACTCCCCTCTTGCAGGCGGCACTCTTGACCACCAAGACGCATGGTTCCACCAAGATCAGAGTCAGAATCACGCGTCTCAACGCGTCCATCAGCATTGAGCCATTCTGTGATCAGTGAGATAACGGGGTATTGGGTATTTTTATCAAATTCTGTGCTGTGCGCCCCTTCAAGGCCCGCCACATTACGTGCAAAATCGATCACAGCCACCTGCATACCAAGACAGATACCAAGGTAAGGGATCTTGTTTTCACGGGCATAACGGGCCGTATTGATTTTGCCCTCTATCCCGCGTTCACCAAAACCGCCAGGGACGAGGATCGCATCCATCCCCTCTAATTTAGCGGTGCAGTTTGAGGTCTTCTCAGAGTCGACATAGACAATCTCGACCTTGGTGCTACAGTGTACACCGGCATGGCCGAGTGCCTCGGAGAGTGATTTGTAGGCTTCCGTCATATCGACATATTTGCCTACCATTGCCACTTTAACCGAACCCATTGGGTTATCGAGCAACTCTAAGAAACTGTCCCACTCATGCAGATCCGCTTCGGGCAGATCCAAGCCAAAGCGATTAACCACGATGCTGTCGATATTCTGCTTATGCAACAACGATGGTACGCGGTAGATACTATCGGCATCTACTGCTGAGATAACTGCCTCTTCAGCAACATTGGTGAAGAGGGCAATTTTACGGCGCTCATTATCAGGCAGTGGCTGCTCAGAGCGACAGAGCAGAATATCAGGCTGGATACCAATTGAACGCAGCTCTTTTACCGAGTGCTGGGTCGGCTTGGTTTTGATCTCACCCGAGGTTTTGATGTACGGCACCAGAGTCAGGTGCATAAAGAGGGCATGGTCATGTCCCACCTCAATGCCCATTTGACGAATCGCCTCTAAGAAGGGTAGAGACTCAATATCACCCACCGTACCACCAATCTCAATCAGCGCAATATCGGCCCCTTGGGAGCCCAGCAGGATCGACTCTTTAATCTCATTGGTGATGTGTGGAATGACCTGCACCGTACCGCCAAGATACTCGCCACGACGCTCTTTTCGAATGACGCTATCGTAGATTTGGCCGGTAGTGAAGTTGTTGTTCTTGCCCATTGTGGTGCGGATGTAGCGTTCATAATGCCCCAGATCGAGATCCGTCTCGGCACCATCTTCGGTGACATAGACCTCACCGTGTTGAAACGGACTCATGGTGCCAGGATCAACATTGATGTAAGGATCAAGCTTGATCATGGTCACTTTGAGACCACGAGCCTCAAGCAGCGTACCTAAAGAGGCCGAAGCGATACCTTTACCAAGGGATGAAACCACCCCACCCGTTATAAAAACAAATCTGGTCATATAAATATTTACATCTGGAAGTTTAGTGATCTGGACGGGAGGGAAATGTAGCAGAAATAGCGATTTTTCTCAATGCAAACACCTCCTATATATATGCGCTAAAATCACCCCACACCTCCATTTATTGATCAGATCTAGCTCCCTCAAAAATATAACAAAAATATCAAATTCTCTTAATATTTCTCTAAACAAACTTAAATCCTAGCCGATACATAGAAGAACTACGGCAGAAACAAGCATCTTTCTAATAACGGACTATCTCTATTGCGTTTTAACTCTGCTACCTAATCACATCTTTTGGAGAGGGTCATGAAGTCTATTCTTAGCAACCTATCAATCCGGGTAAAAATCTTTGGCAACGCCATTATTGGCTTGCTGCTACTGCTTGGCAGTTCGCTCTTTGCTCTGAATGCAATGAACAATATCAGCAATGAGCTGGAGGTCGTTGTTAATCATGACATGGCGGCACTTCACTCATTGGCTGAGATCAATAAGCATGCCACACAGCAGGTGCTCCATTTTGAAAGAGCCTTACGCTTTGGTGAACTCATTAATCGAGAAACAAGTGCTAGAGCCTATTTTGATGAGGAGGTCATGCAGTTTAATAAGCTCAACCAAGAGATCCAGCAGCAGACAACTACCGCTATAGCTCTCTTTGAAAAAGGGGGGGTAAATGCAGGTAATGATGAACAGAGAGCTGAATTTAAGTATATGTCTAGAGCGATGAACTCTATCGTTCGCCTACATACTGACTATACCAATCAGGCTCAAAAAACACTTAAAATGCTGGCCGCCGGCCAAACAGATACAGCAAAAGAGCTAACAAAAAAGGCAGAATATGCCGCTGATAAGGTAGATAATGAGATTGGCAAGTTGTTGCTAGAGGTTGAAGCTTTTGCCGAGAAGGCAGTACATACCGCTCTTGAACATGAGCAGCAGGCAGCCAGTATTCTTACAATGATTGCTCTATTTGCTGTAGTTGGTGGCTCTGCTGTCAGCTGGATCACCTATCACGAAATTAATAGTCGCTTACTGAAAGCAGGGGAGAGTTTGGCAACTATTGCCGCAGGAGATTTGACACAATCAATTGATACCAGTGGTAAAGATGAGATATCTACACTGGCAAAATCTGCCTCAATTATGCACAAACGACTTATTGATATGATCAGTGATATCAGTAGCACATCTCAGGAGTTGGCAGCCGCTTCAGAAGAGGTCTCTGTCATCTCAAATCAGACTTATGACAACATTCAGGCCCAGCAGCTGGAGATTAGCCAAGTGGCCACGGCAATGACTCAGATGAGCGCAGCGGCTAATGAGGTGGCAAAAAACATTGATGACACCGCAACCGCCTCCCATGAAGCCAATGCTGAGACCAGCAATGGTCAGCAGCTTGTAGAGCAGACAACACACTCCATCCAAGATTTATCCAATCAAATTAATGATGCATCAAGCATTGTGCAGAGTGTTGAAGAGGCGAGTGAAAATATCAATACGGTGCTTGATGTCATTATCGGCATTGCTGAACAGACCAATCTTCTAGCACTTAACGCCGCTATTGAGGCCGCTCGTGCTGGCGAACAGGGGCGTGGTTTTGCAGTCGTTGCAGATGAGGTGAGGACACTCGCCGGACGAACTCAGCAATCGACTGAGGAGATCAACCGCATTATCGAACTACTGCAGAAAGGTTCTCGCAATGCAGTGAATGCGATGCAGTCTAGCAATAAACATGCTCAGGCGGTGGTTGAACAATCCAATCAGGCAAATAAATCTCTCTCCTCCATCTCAGATGCCGTTACCCGCATCAATGATATGAGTACTAAAATTGCAAGTGCTGCCGAAGAGCAGAGTGCCGCCTCGGAAGAGATTGACCACAACTTAATTAAGATTAATACTATGGCCATAGAGAACAGTCATGCTGCTGAAGAGAGCGCTACTGCCGGTAACAGTTTGGCTGAAATGGCCACTCATCTACAGGATATGATTGGTCGGTTTAAAGTCGCTTAGGAGATGGGGTTATGGGCAAAAGTATTCGAGCATCACAAACTGAAAAAAACCTGCTGATCGCTTTTTCAGGCGAGTCTCAAGCCCGTAACCGCTACACCTATTTTGCCGGCATTGCCAGGAAGGAGGGGCTGGTTCAAATCGCCCATATCTTTGAGGAGACGGCTGATCAGGAGAAGGAGCATGCTAAACGCTTCTTCAAATTTCTAGAGGGGGGCGACCTTGAAATAACCGAGTCTTTTCCTGCCGGCGGACTCAGCTCCACCTTGGAGAATCTACGAGCTGCCGCCACGGGGGAGGAGCATGAGTGGATGGAGCTCTACCCCTCTTTTGCACAAGTGGCACGAGATGAGGGGTTTGATTCGGTAGCAGCAGCATTTGATGCGATTGCCATTGCTGAGAAGCAGCATGGCAAGCGTTATGCTGATCTGGCAGCCAACCTGGAGGCGGGACGAGTTTTTAAACGCGATGGCAAGGTAACATGGCGCTGCCGTAACTGTGGTTATCTACATGAAGGCACTGAAGCGATTGAGCTATGCCCAGCTTGTCTGCACCCACAAGCCCATTTCGAACTATTGGGTGAGAACTGGTAAACCTACAACCCCTGCACCACCTGATAGATCGCATCAGTCAGAGCTTGAAGATCGGTATCTTCCATCACATAGGCGGGCATTAGGTAGATCATCTTGCCAAAGGGGCGTATCCAGACGCCCCGCTCAACAAACTGAGGTTGAATGGTTTTCATATTGACCGGCGCAACTAACTCCACCACACCAATCGCCCCCAAAATACGCACATCGGCTACTTGAGGTAATGCCCGACACGGCTCCAGGCCCTGCTGTAGCTGCTGCTCAATATGGCTCACACGCTGCTGCCAGGGAGACTCCATTAGTAGACGAATACTGGCCAAAGAGACAGCACAAGCAAGTGGATTGGCCATAAAGGTGGGGCCGTGCATAAATAGCCCTGGATCACCGCTGCTAATAGTTTCACTCACCTGCTGTGTGGTTAAGGTAGCTGCCAGGGTGAGATAGCCACCCGTTAGCGCTTTGCCAACACACATGATATCGGGTGATATCTCAGCATGTTCACAGCCAAAGAGACGACCGGTGCGGCCAAAACCGGTAGCAATCTCATCCAATATCAACAGCACATCATACTGATCACAGAGTTGCCGTACGCGGCACAGATACTCCGCAGAGTAGAAGTGCATGCCACCAGCATTCTGCACTATAGGTTCTAGAATGACCGCTGCGATATTGCCCTGTTCTGCCTCCAATTTCTGCTCAAATTGGCGGATATCCTGGTCACTACAAGGCTCACCAAACCGGCAGGTGGGCGAGTCAACAAAGTGCTGCCGAGCCAATACACCGGTGAAGAGCGTATGCATACCGTTGACCGGATCACAGACCGACATCGCCTGAAAAGTATCACCATGATATCCACTACGAAAGGCAAGAAAACGCTGTTTCTCAGGCTGCCCTTTGGCGTGCCAATACTGTATCGCCATCTTCATCGCCACCTCAACGGAGATGGAGCCTGAGTCGGAAAAGAAGACTTTTTTTAGTGGTTCTGGTGTCAGCTCCACCAACTTTTTTGCCAGCTCCACGGCGGGGGCATGGGTCAGGCCACCAAACATCACATGTGACATCTGTTTGATCTGCACCTCAATGGCTCGATTCATCTCTGGGTGGTTATAGCCATGCAGCACACACCACCAAGAGGCCATACCATCAATCAACTCTCGGCCATCGACCAGCTTCAAGCGCACCCCCTCAGCCGAGGCAACGGGAAAAATAGGCTGATCACTCTCAATGGCGCTATAGGGGTGCCAAATGTAGTCACGGTCGGCCTGTAGGAGCTCTTCTGGATTCATTTTCATACTTCAGTTGTGGTACATGTTTGCAGTTCTTGGCGCATTTGCTCGGGCCAATCGAGTACATTACTGACTAGGCCATGGCGGCGCGCAGAGTAAAGACGCGGTAGTGATAGATCGGCAACGAGCCACTGTGGCCGGTTCATCTCACCTATCGCCAGAATACCATCATCAGGCAGACCAATATCTGCAGGTAGATAGAGGCCCGCTCTACCAACACAATCCCGCGCCTGATCAAACCAACCTGCACCAACCAACGGTACCTGAACCACACAACATTGGTTCTCCAATGCGCGTGCCTGGCTGCCTATTTTTACACGATGGTAACCGGCCATCGTATCAGTCCAGCTTGGCACCAAGATAATATCAGCTCCCGCCTCTCGCTGGCGGCGAGCAAGTAGTGGAAACTCTGAGTCATAGCAGATATTGATACCAATCTTACCCAACGCAGTATCAAAAACTTTGAGTTGATCTCCTGGCTGAATACCCCACTGCTCACGCTCAAAACGGGTCATCACCAGCTTATCCTGAAACACCATCGAACCCTCTGGCGTGAAGAGGTGGGCGCGGTTGTGAAATTCACCTTGAGCCACGGCTACTGGCAGGGTAGCCGCCAGCAAGTGCAGTTGAAAATGTTGGGCAAGTGTTCGATGCAGGTCGATAAAAGCATCCAAATGAGGCTCTATCGCTTGCGACTGCTCAGACAGAGGGAGTGATCGCCCCTGCGGAGTAAGCATCAACAACTCCATTGCCGCGCACTCAGGAAAAACCAGCAGTTGAGCCCCCTGCTCAGCCGCCTCAGTAACCCAGCGCTTCAGTTTGGCCTCATAACCTGCCCAATCATCAAAGCCCCCCATCTCATACTGTGCTGCAGCAATACGTATCTTTTGGCCCACGTCAAAAACCCTCTGATAAAAATCGAGTAGACTGTAGCGTTCACACCCCTCACATTCAAATAACAGTTTCCATGACCCATCGCCACAAACGCAAAAATAGGAATGATCACCATAAACAGGTGGAACAACGCTATGAAAAACACCGACGCTGCAACCTATTGGCCAAACCCGGAAAACATCAGTTTGTCATTGTATTGGATCACCTGAAAGCAGGCTTCAATGTGCCAAAGATCTTCCGTAGCGCGGAGGTTTTTGGTGCGCATGAGGTTCATCTAATCGATATTGGTATTTTTGACCCAGCCCCTGCAAAGGGCGGTTTTAAACATGTGCCCACCCATTTTCACCATGATTTTGATAGCTGTTATCAACAACTAAAAGCACAGGGCTACACCCTCTACACATTAGAGGCGAGCAGCAGACAACCATTATGGCAGACCCAGCTCCCCAAAAAGAGCGCCTTCATTTTTGGCCATGAGGAGATGGGAATCTGTTTTGACCGCCACGACTATCCCGACATTCAAACATTAGCGGTGCCGCAGTTTGGCCAGATCGAAAGCCTCAATGTGAGTGTAACCGCCTCAGTGGTGATGTATGAGTATGTGCGGCAGCTTGAAGCAAAGGAATAACTTTCCGCATTGGCGGCTCAACCAATTCAAGCAATGGCGGTTCTTTTAAAGATTCATCGATATGGCTGGTGTTGGGAGTAAAAACGAGGGAAAGTAGGGCCATATAGTCATTGATTAACCAAATGAGGCTGATTTGGATCAGAACTGGATGAATAATAGAAATAGTTGTGTAAATAATTAGAGGTCTGTTAAGAAATGAACGACTGGAGCTCTCTGGCTGGGATTGGGTTTTTCTTCAGGCTCGTTAGCTTTTTAAAGGAGAATATAATGTTTTTAATAGATATGCATGGAAAAGCAATTCACAAGAAAATTAAATTAAAAATTAGTCTACCGATAGAAAAGAGGCCAATGAATAAGATTCGTGGAATAATAGTACACCAAACTGGCGGAGCAACAGCTAAATCAGCGTTTAATAGTTATAATTTTGGAAAATCGGGCGCACATTTTCTAATAGACAAAGACGGAACAATTTACCAAACAGCATCATTAATAAAGCAAACATGGCATGTCGGTAAACTCAAACCACGCTGCCTTGCAGAGATGAGGTGCACCCCAACAGAGCTGACTCAACTCAAAAAATTTACCCCATCTGGCACACACCGAAGAGAAATGGCCAAAAATGTTCCAAACAGGTATCCCTCCAATCAAGATAGCATAGGAATTGAAATTGTTGGGCAAGCGCTCCCTGTTAATGAGCCTGATCATGATAAAAGAACATACGAAACATTAACAAAAGAGCAAAGTGATTCTCTCAAATGGCTTATCCAAGAATTAAGGTTCTCTCTTAAAGTGCCGTTAACGGAAATATTTCGACACCCTACTGTTTCTTACAAAAATAAAACAGAGGCGGCTACAGCATCATGGTAAAACTTATACTGCCATTTTTTATCACTGTAGCACTAGTAGGTTGCTCAACCACCAATAATACGGGACAAACTCAGCAACCACTAGATTTTAAAACCATTCATATTGATAACAATGGTTCCTATTCTGGTTACATCAGTTCTAATGAGCCAGTGGAATCTTGTAGAAAATTTATTCTAAATAAAGCCGAAATTATAACATATTTCAAGTATTCACGAATAGCAACATCAAGAGAGTATGCACACGACTTAATTGCATCTAATTGCTATGCAAGTGGAAGCTTTACAATGTCAAACGGCATTGAAGGAACGTGGAAAATTGATCGTGCTCGGAGAGGGTTAATTAATTATAACAATAATGCAAGTACAAAATACTATTATTGCGCTGAATGTAAGAGTGAATTATTTTATGAGTTATGTGACATAGAATGTATTCATGGTCAGTAGAATAATCACAAGTTAACAAATAGCTCCAGCGGACAATTTCGCACCTAGCTACATTCACCATGAAAATATCTTTTCGATAGTGTCGCTCGTTAACTGCAAAAGGAAAATGCCGTGCTTACTGATAAGAAGGCTCTTCTATTAGACATGAATAGTACATTTATGTTTGGAGAAGATAGATTCTCTGAATCAGAAAACTTCTCCAAACACCATAA
>Ga0256834_1002494_pt1 | contig 11544 bp, 9 predicted proteins | sample 4281140metaG_FD_190536 | JGI IMG/M metagenome (GOLD analysis project Ga0256834, IMG submission 190536) | Hydrothermal vent microbial communities from East Pacific Rise, Pacific Ocean - 4281-140 | ecosystem: Environmental > Aquatic > Marine > Hydrothermal vents | place: Pacific Ocean: East Pacific... | reverse complement strand
ATGGCAAACTATCATCACCCAAGAGGGACTAAATGCTGTTAAAAAACTTCTCAGAAAAACAGCAACTAAAAACACCGCTGTAAGTTGCCACTGGATACGAAGCCGAAGTCGCAGTGAGTTTTTATGGGTAGTGGGAAATAGAGATATGTTTAATGAAGAGGGGATTGTGCCTGTGCATAGAACACAAAAAACTATTTTAGACAATTATAAAGAGAGTGATTGGAAATATTTACCACTTATTAAATCTCTTACTGCTCTTTCTGCTCTGCTTCATGATTGGGGAAAATCAACACAACTTTTTCAAGAGAAACTAAAATCTTCAACTAAAAAAGGAGACCCTCTTCGTCATGAGTGGATTTCTTGCATGTTGCTTCATTCTTTTATAGTCCAAAATGAAAACAGTGAAGAGGGCTGGTTAAAATCTTTGGCTTTGGGTGAGATAGATGAAGAGAGTTTAAAAGAGAATGTAAAAAATGTGGATGAAAAAGTTTTGGACAATCTTCCTAACTCTGCAAAATTGATTATGTGGTTGATTGTTTCTCATCATCGTTTACCTAGTGAATCGACTTTTAAAGATGAGCTTAGAAAAGAGTGGAATGAGATAGAAGCTAACTCTATTGATGATATTTTAAAGTATATCTCTAAATCTTGGGGATATGAAAATAGATATGATGAAGATGAGTATCATAAGCGTTTAAAAAAATGTTTTGTATTTCCAAATGGTTTACTAAGTAATTCAATTAAATGGAAAAAAGAGTTAAAAAAATGGTCAAATCGTATGTTAGGCTCTTTACAGTTACTTGATGAAGCGATGCAAGATGGAAGTTATAGAGTTGTTTTACACCATTGTCGATTGGCTTTGATGTTGGGAGACCATTACTATTCGTCATTAGACGCTGATTTAAGTTGGCAAGATACTACAAAACTATTTGCCAATACTGATAAAGATAGAAAAATGAAGCAAAAGCTTGATGAACATCTTTGCGGTGTAATGAAAAGTGCTTTAAAAACAGTTCATCTTTTACCTGCTTTTGAGAAAGAGCCACCGCTAGTTGAGGATAATCGAACATTAAAGAAAAAAAGTCCCAAAGATTTTGCTTGGCAAGATAAAGCTGTTACTAAAATAAAACCTTTTGTAAAAAGAGATGAAAAACAAGGTTTTTTTGTTGTTAACATGGCAAGTACTGGTTGTGGTAAAACTTTTGCCAATGCCAAAGTGATGCAGTGTATTGCTGAGGAGGAAGATACTCTTAGATATATTTTAGCATTGGGACTTAGAACACTTACATTGCAAACGGGCGATGAGTATAGAGAACGCATCGGATTAAATGAGAGTGAGTTGGCTGTATTGATTGGTTCTAAAGCTGTTTTGGAACTTCATAATAGAGCGAAAGAAGAAAACTATGAATATACAGAAGATTATGGTTCTGAGTCTAGTGAGTCTTTGCTAGATGAGTGGATAGATTTTGATTCAACTATTCCAGAAGAAGGCTTGGCTACAGTTCTTAAAAAGGCAAAAGATAAAGCTTTTCTTTATGCTCCTGTTTTAGTCTGTACGATTGATCATCTTATGGGTGCAACAGAGACTAAAAGAGGTGGAAAGTATATTTTGCCCTCTTTACGATTGATGAGTTCAGATTTGGTTATTGATGAGATTGATGATTTTACAGGTTCTGATTTGATTGCTATTGGTCGTTTAGTTCATTTGGCAGGGATGCTTGGTCGAAAGGTGATGATTTCTTCTGCGACTATCCCTCCTGATTTGGCAGAGGGGTATTTCAATGCTTATAAAAAAGGTTGGCAACTCTTTTGTAACACAAGAGAAGCTAAACTAGAGATAGTTTCTGCATGGATAGATGAGTTTAAAACAGAAGTTTCAGTTATCAAAAGTTCAAAGAGTGTAGAAGCGATAGAAAATTATAGAGATGCACATAGTAAATTTATAAAAAAGCGTCTCTCTTCTTTGGAAAAAGAGCCTATAAAACGAAAGGTAGAGATAGTTGTTTGTCAAGAGGAGATGTATGAGAGTGAATTTGAAGAAAATGAGACAAAAGAGCAACTATATTTTTCTAAAATCAAAGATGCTATTGTTAAAAAACATAAGATTCATTATACGGTAGATGCAAAAACGGGTATAAGTGTTTCATTTGGTGTGGTGCGTGTGGCAAATATCTCTCCTTGTGTGGCATTGGCAAAGTTTTTAGCAATTCAAAAGAGTGGAGATGTTGAGATTAGAGTTATGTCATATCACTCTAATCAAGTGCTACTTTTACGACAAGCTCAAGAGAGATATTTAGAAAAAATTTTAAAACGAAAAGAGAAAGAGGGTGAAGAACCAAAAGCATTTGAAGATGAGGTTATTCGCTCTCATTTAGATACTTGTCAAACCAAAGATATTGCTTTTGTAGTTGTGGCAACACCTGTTGAGGAGGTGGGACGAGATCATGATTTTGATTGGGCTGTGATTGAGCCTTCATCTTATCGTTCTATTATTCAACTTGCAGGGCGTGTTAGGCGACATAGAAAGGCAGAGGTTACCCAAGCCAATATTGCTTTGATGCAATATAACTATAAAGCATTTAAAGCCAATGATGAAGATGGAGAGTCTTATTTTAAATACCCTGGCTATGAAGTAGGTATTACTTTAGATACTCATGATATGAGTGCATTAGTCGACACAAAAGCTTTAAGTGAGCGATTGGATGCAACGGCTAGAGTTATGAAGCCCCAAAAGTTGAAGTATAAATCATCACTTAGTGACTTAGAACACTATCAGACCCATAAAGCTTTGAGTGCTTATGCTAAAAAAGGAGCTACGGGGCTACAAGGTTATTTGAATGAGAGTTGGTTTTTGACAGCACATCCACAATACTTTCACCCTTTTAGAGAGAGTGAACCGACACAAAAAGTTTTTTTGGTTTATGATGAGAGTGATAAAAACTACTCGTTTTGTGAGATAGAGGGCTATGATAATATCATAAAAGTAGAAGAGATATTACAGATAAAAAAGATAGAGGTTGATGATGAGATGAAAGAGGGCTTATGGTTAAAAAGAGATTATAATCTTTTAGTAGATGAGTTTAATAAATCTAAAAGAGCTGTATCTATCAAATATGGAGAGTTAAGTTTTGGTTACTATGAGGGTAGTGAGTATGAATATAGTGACCAGTTTGGTTTGGTAAAGGTGTAAGGAGTTTTAATTATGAAATTAGATAGTATTCTAAACACAAAACTTTTTCTGCCGAATAGGCAGTTTAGAAAATATTTTTATTTGTTAAGTTTTACTGCTGAATAAGCAGTTTGTATAAAAACAACCATATTATTATTAGTTAACAAAATATAATCTTAAGCTTTAAAGTGATAAACTCTTTTTTATCAAATGCTGAATAAGCAATCTGTTTAATTAGAGGTGTGATTTTTTCACTAATAGAATAATTAAAAGGAGACTCATAATGAATGAAATAGTGTCCAAGTTTTTTGATAAACGAAAAGAAGCTTGGATTAAAAAAAATCTTAAATCTTCAATGGAAGAAGATGAGGTTTTAGAGTTACATGAAAAGAGTGCCATTGAGTTCTCTCGTGAAGTTTGGTTGCCCAATGCTTCTAAGAGAGCTAGGCAGATTTCTATATCAACACATCCATGTACTTTTTCTCATCCTAGTGCTAGAAAAAATAAAAATGGTTATGTAACTTCTGTCATAGCTGAGGTAGAAAAAAGAGAGGATGGATTTTTAAGAACAGGAAATGTAGAAGTACAGAGTGATGCACTTGGAAATGCTGCTGCTTTAGATGTGCATAAGTTTTTGACTTTATCCATGTCTGATGGAAAACAACTCATAGAGCATATAAAAGAAGAGACACCATTGGCACTCTCTCTTTTAAATATCAAGAATAAAGACTACAATGAGTTACGAGATGAGTTTTTAGCAATGGTTTCAAACTCAACAGAATCTGTGACAAGTTCAAAGATAAAGCAAGTCTATTTTCCTATAGATGATAGTTATCATCAACTCTCTATTTTAACAAACTCTGGAATGGTTTTTGAGTTGAGAAAACGGCTCAATAAAATACGATTTGGAGAAGATGAAGATGAAAAAAAACATCTAAAGTTGTTACGAGATAAAAGGAGAAATAGCGAGTTTTCAGAAGATGGTTATAGAGAGATATTTGGACTTACTACCATAGGTTATGGAGGGACAAAACCTCAAAATATTTCGGTATTAAACAACCAAAATGGGGGGAAAGCTCAACTTTTAAACTCTATGCCTCCCCTTTTAGAAAAAAGAGATATTCATTTTCCTAAAGTAGACTTTTTTAGAAACTCCATATCTATTTGGGAGTTTAAAAGTACTTTTTACTCTCTACACTATCTCTATCAGCGAGAAGTTAATAATATGGAAATTCGAGATGATAGAGATGCCTATTATGGTGAGATAATAGATAAGATTATTGAACGAATGTATGCTGTTCGTGAAGTATCAATTGAACAGTATTATGAAAAAAGCTCAAAACTAAAGCATTATCAAAAAATATGGTTAATCGAGAGTGAAGTTCATAAGAAAGAGCGAGAAAAAGATGATGAGTGGCTAGAGAAATTACTTAAAGAGATAGCACGATGGATAGTAAGTGTTGGGTACAAAAAAGTGGTAGGTAACAAAGAGTATATCAAGTTTGGCAAAGGGGAATATTCGCATATTTTAGAACTACTTGAAAACTACAAGGAGGATTTCAGATGATAAAAACAGTTTTAATCATTCCTCATATTATTGTTCATAATGCAAATGCTCTCTCTAGCCCTTTTACTATAGGGTTTCCTGCTATGACTGCATGGCTTGGAGCAACACATGCTTTGCAGAGAAAACTTAATAGTGATGGTTTTAATGAGTTAAAGTTTACAGCAACAGCTGTACTGAGTCATAAAGCTGATTTGCAAGTGCATAAAGGTGTTGGAGACTATGTTAATTCAATAATAGGAACAAGTAACCCTGTGGACAAAGATGGTAAGCGACCTGCATTTATAGAAGAGGCAAGGATTCATCTTGATATTTCGTTGGTTATTGAATTTTCAGGTTTAGAAAAAATAGATGAAGAGAGATTTATGCAGAGAGTGTCATATCATTTGAAATCAAGAATGAAGATGGCTAGTGGCGATATCTTTGGATTAAAAAAACCTATTATTGAGAGAGTTGAAGATGGTGAAGAAGATGATATAAAACGCATTCGTCGAAAACTTATGCCTGGATATGCCTTAGTAGAAAGGCGAGATTTGATGATTGAGGCTATGGATAGTGGTTTGGATGCGATGGATGCTCTTTTAGAATATGTAACGATTAACAATAGTTGTCAAAAAGATGATGATGAAAAAGTGCTTTGGACAAGTAGACGAAAAAGTGCAGGGTGGATTGTGCCTATTGCAACAGGTTTTCAAGCTATTTCAGAGTTAAGAAAAGCTAAGAATCAGAGGGATGCAAGCACTCCTCACAGATTTGCAGAGTCAGTAGTAACTTTGGGTGAGTTTAAGATGGTCTATAAAATCGACTCTTTAGATGAGATTTTGTGGCACTATAATGTAGATAAAGAGCATGGATTGTATCTGTGCGAACAAAATAAAAATACGAGGAAAAAATAACATGGAAAAAGATAAAAATAGTAAAGTAGCTTCAGTTTTAGCATTTGAGAAAAAATTAGTTCCATCTGATGGAATGATGTATGGTACAACATGGAAAGATAAAGGAAGTATGATACCGTTAAAATTGGTAGAAAAATCTGTTAGGGGTACAATAGCTAATCGCTTAAAACCTGCGATTAAAAATGATCCTGCAAAATTAAATGCAGAGGTAGAAAAAGCTAATTTACAAACTGTTGATAGTTGTGCTTTGGAGTCAGAACAAGATACTTTGGTTTTGAAGTTTACACTTAAGGTTTTGGGAGGCGTTAAAGAGCCATCGGCATGTAATAATGCTATATTTTTGAAAACTTATCAAGATGCAGTAACTGGATATGTAGAAAAAGAGGGTTTTAAAGAGCTTGGATTGCGTTATGCTATCAACTTAGCCAATGGACGGTTTTTATGGAGAAATAGAGTAGGTACGGAGTTTATTGAGATTGAAGTCAAAGATTTAATTGCTGATAAAAGTTGGCATTTTGATGCTAAAAGTTGGCATTTTGATGCTAAAAGTTTTGATGTTCGTTCTATGCGTAGTGACAACAAAGATGTTGTTGATTTGGGAGAAAATATAGCAAAAGCACTTGCAAGTGATGATGAGTTTTTGATGCTAGAAGTTACTGCATATGCCAAAGTTGGAAAAGCTCAAGAGGTTTATCCTAGTGAAGAATTGGTTCTTGATAAAGGGCAAGGTAAAAAGAGTAAAATTCTTTATGCTGTAGATGGTGTTTCTGCAATGCACTCACAAAAGATAGGAAATGCTTTAAGAAGTATAGATACTTGGTATCCAGAATTTGGCACAGAGTCTGGAAATGGAGCAATTGCTATAGAGCCTTATGGTGCTGTAACCAACATGGGTAAAGCATTTAGAACACCAAAAGAGAAAAAAGACTTTTATACTTTCTTTGATAAATTTGCACAAGGTGAAGAATTAGATAGTGTAGAAGATGAACACTATGTGATGGCTGTACTTGTTCGTGGTGGTGTTTTTGGTCAGAGTGATAAGCAGTAAGTCATGAATTATTATGTTGATATAAAACTCCTAACAGATACTGAAATAACACTTGGTTTTGTTTGGAAAAAACTTTATGCTCAAATTCATTTGGCTTTGGTCGAAGTACGAGATGATAATAATTTAGTTTCTATAGGTTTATCATTTCCAAAACATTCAAATGATAGATTTTTAGGAGATACTTTACGAATTTTTGCTCCAACTAAAAAGGAATTGGAGGTATTGGACTTAAATCATTGGCTTGGAAGACTTTTAGATTATCTAACTATTTCAGCGATAAAAGAAGTTCCTTCTAGTGTTACTGAGTTTGTCTCTTTTAGAAGAAAGCAGTTCAAGATAAATGTAGAGCGTTTAGCAAGAAGACAAGCTAAACGAAAAGGTATAAGTTTTGAAGAGGCTCTTAAAAACTATGAAAACTTTAACGAGGAAGGGAGAAAAAAAGAAAACAAACTTCCTTATATCAATATCAAAAGTCTCTCTAGTGATAGAGAGATGAAACTTTTTATAAAAAAAAGTGAAGTAAAAGGACAAAAAATAGGACTTTTTTCAACCTATGGGTTGAGTATTGAGTCTACCGTCCCATGGTTTTAAACCGAGATAAGTTGAAATTGTGTATCATGAACACATTATGATTAGATTAAAAGAGCAACAACAACATACCATCAAACAACTTGCACGAGAGATTTTTGATAGTTCCAAGGTGATGATATTTGGTTCTCGTGCTGATATGGCTCAAAAAGGTGGGGATATAGATATCTATATCCAAACCGATAAAAAAGAGGATATTTTAAAGTTAAAAATAGTTTTTTTAAGAGAATTTGATAAACTCTTTGGGGAACAAAAAGTTGATTTGTTAATAGACAATGGAACTAAGAAAAAAGAGATATTTGAAATAGCTAAAAAAGAGGGTATTGCATTATGACACTTGAACAAGTAATAAAAGAGCTTGATATGCATTTTAGTAGGATTGATGCGATTTTGCCAGAGCTTAAAAGTTATCTTCCCTTATGTGAGAGTGATTTTCAAGAGATAGAAAAGATAAAAACTATTGATTTTTTTATCTATCGCTTTACAAAAATACAAGATAGAATGGGTGAAAAGTTATTTCCCATTATTCTAAAAGAACTACAAGAGTATAAAGGCAATATGTCCTTGGTTGATATTTTGCACAGGCTGGAGAAATTGGAATTATTAGATAGTAGTGATACATGGATAGACTATAGAAAACTTAGAAATACACTCACACATGAGTACCCTGATAATGAAGATGAGATGATAGAATCTATCGTACTTGCTATAAAAGTTTATGAAAATTTAAAAAAGATATATGCCAAAATGTTGGATAGAGTTTAATATCTATTTAAAAAACCATTATTTTACAGTGACTTCATAAAACCCTAAAATAAGGCTTCTTTTTCTTTTCTATAAACTAATGGTATAATTAACGAAAAGTTTCTAGATGCAGGTAATAGCTTCATTTGGAGGTAAAATTTTGCTGTGAACTGCCGAATAGGTAGCTTAGAAAAACAATCGGTAGGGATCAAAATGGTGATGAGCGTGAACTGCCGAATAGGTAGCTTAGAAATTGAGAGAGTTGCCAGATTCTATATTTGGTTTGTGAACTGCCGAATAGGTAGCTTAGAAATATTATCCATTTGGAGCAAATTTTTTAAATCTGTGAACTGCCGAATAGGTAGCTTAGAAATTTTCAAAAAACCATAACCAGCATAGCCATAAGTGAACTGCCGAATAGGTAGCTTAGAAATTTGCTCACTAACTCCTTCAAACTCAACATATGTGAACTGCCGAATAGGTAGCTTAGAAAAAGATGTGATTTGGTTCATCTTTTTTGACCGTGTGAACTGCCGAATAGGTAGCTTAGAAAATTGTCATTATATATATGGTAATTTTCACTTTGTGAACTGCCGAATAGGTAGCTTAGAAAATCATCATAAGCATCATTTAGTACTTTTTTACGTGAACTGCCGAATAGGTAGCTTAGAAATCTTTTCTCTCCAAAGCTCCAAGACAGGAAGAGTGAACTGCCGAATAGGTAGCTTAGAAAAGCTATGAAACCTGGTTGCATATTTCCTATTCGTGAACTGCCGAATAGGTAGCTTAGAAAAGTAACAGATCCACAAGGAATAACAGATCCAGGTGAACTGCCGAATAGGTAGCTTAGAAAAGATGAAGCAAGTAGCAGAGTATGTAGATGCTGTGAACTGCCGAATAGGTAGCTTAGAAAAAATTAAAAAAAAGCTTCACCCAATCAAGCTTGTGAACTGCCGAATAGGTAGCTTAGAAATCATAGTAAAAGATAAAGCTATATCTAGGGTAGTGAACTGCCGAATAGGTAGCTTAGAAATTTGCTACTTCATACAATAATGACTTGGTTGAGGAGTGAACTGCCGAATAGGTAGCTTAGAAATCCAATGGTCTTAGATCCTCCCATTTGCTGAGGTGAACTGCCGAATAGGTAGCTTAGAAACTACGAGTTATCGATTTTGCTCTTCCTGTCTTGTGAACTGCCGAATAGGTAGCTTAGAAATGCAGGTAATTGTAGAGTTGAAACACCATTAAGTGAACTGCCGAATAGGTAGCTTAGAAATACTTTAACGGCATTCGGGGTATGTTGTATTTGTGAACTGCCGAATAGGTAGCTTAGAAATAGAGAAAAGATGGAAAGATATAGAGAAAAATGTGAACTGCCGAATAGGTAGCTTAGAAAAAAGGGGACTGCCATCATGCAACCTTTAATTTGTGAACTGCCGAATAGGTAGCTTAGAAAATACAAAGTAAACCCATTTTCGTTTTTTATAAGTGAACTGCCGAATAGGTAGCTTAGAAAATTAAAAACATTGTCTAAAATCTTCGCTTCATGTGAACTGCCGAATAGGTAGCTTAGAAAAGAAGATATAAAAGCATTCTCCCACCTCATTTGTGAACTGCCGAATAGGTAGCTTAGAAATGCGATAACTCTACCGCTAAATCCAACGATTTGTGAACTGCCGAATAGGTAGCTTAGAAATCCATATCAAGTCGCTGTTGCTTCTCGTTTTGGTGAACTGCCGAATAGGTAGCTTAGAAACAAGGGATCAAGAGTCAGTTCATTCGCAACTGGTGAACTGCCGAATAGGTAGCTTAGAAAATCTGTTGTAAAAGTATCATTTATATCTCCACGTGAACTGCCGAATAGGTAGCTTAGAAAATGCATCTATGAGTATTATGAGAGGTGCGAAAGTGAACTGCCGAATAGGTAGCTTAGAAATACTAATCCTTATAGAATAGAGAATTTAATTTGTGAACTGCCGAATAGGTAGCTTAGAAAAAGTCAAGGGGGTTACAACAGATGGACAGATAGTGAACTGCCGAATAGGTAGCTTAGAAACTAAAGTAGCTTAAAATTACATTAGCCCTTTCGTGAACTGCCGAATAGGTAGCTTAGAAATTGAAAGAAGCATACATTATCGCCCAATTTTCGTGAACTGCTGAATAGGTAGCTTAGAAAAAATAAGCCTCTGGAGCTTTTTACGATGCTAAGTGAACTGCCGAATAGGTAGCTTAGAAAATCAATTCAACAAAGGAATCAATGATGAAAAAGTGAACTGCCGAATAGGTAGCTTAGAAATTGAAAAAGTTAAATACATTTTGCTAACACATGTGAACTGCCGAATAGGTAGCTTAGAAATTTGAGCAGATGCAAATGATAATAGAGCAGGGGTGAACTGCCGAATAGGTAGCTTAGAAAACCAACATCCCATAAAGAAATATCTTGATTGAGTGAACTGCCGAATAGGTAGCTTAGAAAGTTAGTAGAATAAACCACAGCAATATGATTAGGTGAACTGCCGAATAGGTAGCTTAGAAATGCTATCTAGTGCCTTTAACTCTGCAAAAGACGTGAACTGCCGAATAGGTAGCTTAGAAAATAAAAAACAAGAGTGAAAGTAAAAGCAGAACGTGAACTGCCGAATAGGTAGCTTAGAAATGCAATAACTCTACCGCTAAAGCTAACGACTTGTGAACTGCCGAATAGGTAGCTTAGAAAAGATGTACCTGCATCAAGTTCGTTTGCTACTCGTGAACTGCCGAATAGGTAGCTTAGAAAACACAAGATAAAAAACATCTCTTTTCGATTTCGTGAACTGCCGAATAGGTAGCTTAGAAATCGGACTATCATCATCACCATCTGTAAAAGTTGTGAACTGCCGAATAGGTAGCTTAGAAATAAAGACATTTGACATTCAAGAGTAGCTTTTTGTGAACTGCCGAATAGGTAGCTTAGAAAAACCCAAAATTAAAGACAAAGATGGAAAACAAGTGAACTGCCGAATAGGTAGCTTAGAAAGATTATGTTCGATATATGTACTCTCATAACGAGTGAACTGCCGAATAGGTAGCTTAGAAATTTAGGGGAAATAAAATGAGTAAAACTTTTGAGTGAACTGCCGAATAGGTAGCTTAGAAAAGAGCCAACTGATCAAACTGTATCAAACATAGGTGAACTGCCGAATAGGTAGCTTAGAAAATATAATGCTGTCCTATCGGCTTTGTTGTTGTGTGAACTGCCGAATAGGTAGCTTAGAAAGATAGTTGGTTCTTGTTCAGCTTGTCCACATCGTGAACTGCCGAATAGGTAGCTTAGAAATGAAGATGATGTAAACTATGACACTTATCAAAGTGAACTGCCGAATAGGTAGCTTAGAAAAAGATCTATGAGTTTTTGAAACTGTTTCCCAAGTAAACTGCCGAATAGGTAGCTTAGAAATCTATATTTGGAATTTGCAAGTGGCTCATAGTTTTATATTAATTAGCTAAAATAGATGCTTTTTAATAAAGGTAAAATAATATGGATCTTCGAAAAACA
>Ga0256834_1002493_pt1 | contig 11545 bp, 10 predicted proteins | sample 4281140metaG_FD_190536 | JGI IMG/M metagenome (GOLD analysis project Ga0256834, IMG submission 190536) | Hydrothermal vent microbial communities from East Pacific Rise, Pacific Ocean - 4281-140 | ecosystem: Environmental > Aquatic > Marine > Hydrothermal vents | place: Pacific Ocean: East... | reverse complement strand
CAATAATCCAATAAAAAAAAGCAAATGTAAATAGAGCCCATCCTCCGCTGACAAAAACGAAAGAACTTGTTGCAATTCGTTTGATAATTGGTGTTATTGGATCAAAACCATAACCAATTACTAGACCAATCACTCCGCTGATAATGATCATTTTTAAAACTTCTTTCTTTGATCGGTCACTCAAAATAATTTTACCAATAATTACTCCCCAAATGGTATGTGCAATGGTAGGAATTGCATTAAAAGAAACCCAGTGTCCGCCAGATAATTCACCCGAGATCACCATATCAATATAGGCTCCAAAATTATGATCGGGTGTAAAAGGTTGATCAAATCCAGGCACCCAAAATGTTCTGTATAATACTTCTGACAAAGCTATAAAAGCCAGACTCATAATTAGTTGCACTTTAATTGGTTTATTTCTTAATAAAAATGCAACAAGATAGGTTACTGATAGTTGGGCAAGCACATTTTGAAATCTAAAAACAATCCTTCCCGGACCGATGCAATACAAAGCCCACCCTAAGAATAACATGATTGCCGAACGGGTAATGGCGTGCTTCAGAACATCTCTATCAGAATTTCCTTTACGTAACCTGTTTTTTTCCGAAAAAGGAATGGCAACTCCTACAATAAACATAAAGTAGGGCTGCACCAAATCCCAGAAATGGAGTCCTTGCCATTTATGATGATCAAGTTGTTCTCCTAAAAAACCTACAATAGTTCCATTAAATACAGGATCTGACAGATAATGAAATAATCCAGCAAATTCACCTATCAATAAAAACATGGTAAATCCTCGAAATGCATCCAGTGATAATAAACGCACACTTTTTTTTCCCGTCAATGTAATTTCACTCATTTGAATGTTTTTATCCCGTAATATATTAATCTTCTATTAAAACTTCATTAAAATCTGAAATAGAATGAATTGCCAAACTGAGATCATGATTTTCATTAAACTCATGTTGAAAGGCAATCGAATCACAATTTGCATTTGCTGCAGCTACTAAACCGGCATTAGAATCTTCAAAGATCAACACTTTTGAACCCGATAAGGATAGCTTCTTTAAAGCCAATAGATAAGCTTCCGGATCAGGTTTGTATTTTTTTACATCTTCTTTGGCAATTATAATATCAAAATAATTGCCTAGCTCTAATTGAAAAAGAATCTGATCTACCATCCAGGCAGAGGCAGAACTTACAATACCTATTTTTTTTTCAGATGATTTTAGTTGGAGAAGAAGCTCTTTTGCATGAGGATTTAGCACCAACTCTTTTTGAAGTAATTGCTGATAAATATTTTTAAAAACCGCATTAAAATCTTCCCTATCTGGTTGAATTTTAGATGATTCAAAAAAATGATCGGTTACATGTTTCCAACTCCTACCCATTACATTTTTATAGGAATGTACACCTACCTTACCTCCAAACTTCTTACAAGTTTTTACCAGGGCTTTTCCTTTTATTTTTTCAGAATCAACCAGCGTTCCATCCATATCAAAAAGGTAAGCGGAATAATCTTTTATCACATTTTTTTATTTAGGATATTTATGAGCTTACTACTCTGTTAAGAACCTCATAACCCTTTCCGTAATCTGAGGTTTTACATGTTTTTTTAAATGATCCGGATAACCCAGTTCCCATGGAGATGGACCCACAAATTCTGATTTTTTGCCTGACATTTTAATATACCCATCTGTTGAAATTTCTACAACAGTATAAAGCGGATCTTTATAAGGCGCAGTATATTTAATCCATTTAAAATTCTTATCAACTTCTTTGCTGTATCTTATATTCTCATACTCTTCCCCTAACCATTTGTAAGACATAGAATTTATGGTAATATACCATATCCCTTTGATCTCTTCGGCAAAATCATGATGTGTATGCCCGTTAAAACAGCAAATTACACGATTAAATTGATTTACTTTATTATGCTCTTCCAACATTTTCCTAACTGCAACAGCATTCTCAATAGAGTATCTTTCATTGGGGTTCCCAGGATCAGATCCAATTCCCTGATGAGAAAAAATTACAACAGGATAATTCGTTTGTTGTAACTCTTCCTTTAACCAGTTCAGTTGCTTTTTGCCTATATAGGATCTATATCCTTTTTGCTCAATATTTTTTTTATCATTACCATCCAGGATGATAAATTTAAATCCTTTTTCAGTAAACGAATAATAGGAATTTTCCATTTTTCTATAAGCGACAGCTTCTTCAAGAGATGTTCCTCCATCCATTTCATGATTACCAATTACATGATATTTTAACCCCGGATAGGAATCCCAAATTTTAAAATAAGGTAAATATTCTTTTTTTGGAATACCAAAATCACCAAGTTCAATAATAAAATCAGGCTTGGCTATTTTCATGCTATCGATAAAAGAAGTAATTCTTTTATCGGAATCGTGCATCGTTGGTAAATGAACATCTGAACATATACCAATTTTTACTTTTTTTATTTCCTTTTTTGACGAACAGCTCAAAAGAAATAAAATTATTATTAAAAATGATATAAAACTATATTTTCTCATACCCTGGTTATACTATTTTTTTAATGGAACAATGTCAAATATAATTTCTTATCTTTTTTTTATTGAGACACTCCTTAACACCTATTATTCCCCCTTCTAATTTCAAAAAATATAATTTCTGCCCTTCTCTATTCAACAATAAGGGAGGCTTTTATAATTTTGTTCCTGTCAGTCCATTAGCAAGTGTAAAATTCAACTCCATTAAATAATCTCCCATACTTGGCCCGTACCAACCCATTAATCTGGCTTCATAAGTATCATAATAATAATACTTAGCCGGAACGATATAACCTAAATACTGTCCGTTAAAACTAGTCATGGCTGAATTAAACCCTTTGAGTTCCAGTGCATTTTTAAGATCAATTCCATATTCACCACTTAACTCATATGGCATACTAATCCATATGAATTTATTTAATCGGAATCCCTGTAAATATAAGCGACCTGTTTTAGGTACCAGTTTATTCCCTACCGCAGGAGAAAGCCGTAAATTATCTGATATATACAAAAACTGTAAATCTGGAGTTTCAATTTCAGAAGAAGTCCTTGAAAAATTAACTTTGCTTGTGTACTTCATTTTATGTAGAACTACTATAGCAGAATCAGCCAAAGCTTCACCAATATATTTAGATTTATCATATTTGGCACCTTTTCCTTTATTCGTATGACTACCAACGGTTCCGGCATAAAACATTGCCATATCCACACCCTTGCTTTCCAAAGCTCGTTGAAAATAACCAGGATAATCACCACTAAACTGATCTGTATCACTTCCCAAAGAAGTAGCATGTGCCGCAAATATACCAACAACTGCATTTCTACCATTTTCCTGTTTAACAGAAAGAAGTGTTAACTTGTCATTCAAACGTCCTGTTTTTCCAATAATCCTGTTCTTGACAAGATTTGGCACATGAATATAATCCGTAGCAAAACTCGCTGGTTTCAAATCTGCAATAGCATCCTGAATAAGTTTTGTAAATCTTCCAGCAAGCCATTTAACAAATTCAGGCTGGTACTCACCACCAAACTGTTTTCCAACAAATCCCGGAACACAATTTCCTGAACTTGTATGGGTATGTGTTGCTCCAAAGAAAATCTGCTGTCTATTTAGTTTTGGATCATTTTCAAAATTTTCACCAACCATATCGGCAACAACCGGTGGCATTATTAAAATGTCAGCACTTACCAAAACTACCTTTTCTCCATTTACTTCCAAAGCAATTGCTTTGGCATAAATAGTATCATGCACACCTGTTGCTAGTTTAGCATCTCCAAAGCCCGCTAATTTAATCGCATTAAACTCTCCTTTTAATGGGTTTTCAGAACCTTTAACAATTTTTGGAGTAATACTTATTTTAGAAAATCCCGCATTAAAATTCCCCTCTGTTTCAATACGATTAGAAATTTCATCATTCAGTTTTTTTATTGTTTTTGAATAATATTCTGTTTCAAAATACGGAGTTGTATCAATAAAGCTAATCGAGTAAATAAGTATTGCGACTATTATTATTCCGATTACTCCCAAAACTTTCAGGAGTACTTTTAACCATTTTTTCATTTTTATTCAATTAAATTTATTGGATACTTTTCAATTTTTGTTGTAAATTATCAACATTGTAACTGATTGAGATAAAATCGAAAAATTATAAACTCACTCGTTTACCAATCCTGTTACTTTCTTCCAGTTTCTCAATAACAATCATATTATTAATTGCATCATCAAGATCCACTGGAACATTTTTATGCTCCATGATAGCAAGTGAAAATATATCTGCTTGCAGCTTATACTGATCACATATGGCAAATTCAATTTCCTTTTTTACATTCTCTTTTGTAAGCCAAATTTTTACCTCTTGATCAGCAGGAGGATTGAATGGTATTTCAAAAGTAATATTTCCTTCGGTTCCAAATATTTGTACCTGTTGATTGTCTAACATTTGAATAGAACTAAAAAAGCTAGAAGTTCCCTGATTAAATTCTAATATGGCAGTTGCTAAAACATCTACTTTAAATTCCGAATGATATTCAATATTGGCAGAAACATTTTTGGGTTCTTCTCCAAACAAAAATCGAGAAATTGAAATAGGATAACAACCTATATCCATCAAACTTCCTCCACCGTATTCTTTTTGATTTACAATACTATCTGGATTATTATCAAAAAAAGAAAAAGAGGATTGTATGGTTTTTAGCTGTCCGATTTCACCTGCATCCACCATTTCTTTTACCCTGATCCACTGCGGATGAAACCGATACATAAAAGCTTCCATTATTTTAAGAGTTGGGTGTTTTTTAGCTTCTGCCTGAAGTTTTTTAGCTTCTTCACTTGATAGTGCCACTGGTTTTTCAAGTAACACATGTTTACCGGCTTGCAAAGCTTTTTCCGCCCATTTTACATGTAGGTGATTGGGCAAAGGAATATAAACTGCCTCAATCTCTTTATCATCCAATAATTCCTGATAAGAACCGAAATATTTTGGAATCTGGAATTTTTTGGCAATCTTTTTGGCCTTTTTAATATTTCTGGAGGCAATGCTTATTACTGAACAATATTCACTATTTAACATTGCCGGTATAACACTTTCCAATGCAATATTTGCAGTACTTAAGATTCCCCATCTAATATTTATTTCCATAACACTGGTTTTGATTCAATAAACTATTCCAAGTGGAGTATAAGTCTTATCGATAAAAACAGGACTGATAAAATTCTGTTGTAGCAATCAAAAAACATTTTCAAACAGTCTTAAAAACTGATTCCAATACAAGATTAAACCGGTTCCTTTTTCATTTTATTTGCAATAACAAATAAGAATGATAATCCCAATAAACCTGCTGTTCCTACAGCTCCAATGATAATTGGATCAAGATTACATTCCAACCATGAATAATTTGCAGGAAGATCTCTTAAAAATGTACCCCAAATAATAATCAAAAGACTCATTACAACCGACAAAATTCCTTGATTACGTGTAATTTTTACATGGAATATTGCAAGCAAGAACAATCCTAATATACCTCCTCCAAATATTCCGGAAATTTGCCACCATATATCAAGAGCACTCTCTGCATTGATTAGTAAAAAGCTAAACATAATTCCTAAAAAACCCCAGAGAACAGTAGTCCATCTTAAAAAACTAATACTATTTTTTTCTGTTGCATTCGGTTTAAAATATTTCTTATAGTAATCTAAATAAAGTACTGTAGCCGAAGAATTTAAAGCAGAATCCACTGTACTCATGGATGCTGCCAAAATAGCTGCGATGATTAAACCTTTGACACCCACAGGCAACTCGTTAGCAATGAAATAAGGAAAAACCTGATCTCCTTTTACAATAGAAGGATCCAGAACATTTCCTCCGCCCGAATAGAAAGCAAAAAGAGTGGTTCCGATATATAAAAATATCATAGTTAATGGTAAATAGATTAGCATAGCGATCCAGACAGATCTTTTCGCCTTTTTTTCCGTCGCTACGGAACTGTATTTTTGTGTATAATTCTGATCTGCCATTAGGTTTCTGATATTCTCTGTCACACCATAAATAATCATGACTAAAATGGTTCTGCTGGATAAGGAAAAAGAAGTATCCCCTAAACTGAACTTATTGGCATCAAAAGCCTTTTGAATTAAATAATCTGGTTGCGAAAAAACATCTGTAGTCAAAATATATGCACTAAATAACAGGCCTCCAATCATAATAATGGACTGCATAACATCCGTCCAGATTACAGCCTCCATTCCTCCCATCAGGGTATAAGCAATGGTCATAACACCAATAATTATAATCAGCGTCTGAATATCAACATCAATAAAGGAGGTTAAAAGAAGTGATGACAAGTACAATATTACCGCTGTTCTTCCAACCATAAACAAAACAAAAGAAAAAGAGGCATAAATACGTGCCCATTCTCCTATTCGATCTTCCAGGTATTTGTATACTGAAATTATTTTATTTTTTCTGTAATGCGGAATCACATACTGTGTAACAAACCAGGTAACCGGTATTGCTGTTAAGGCAAAAATCAATGGATGCCAGTTTGAATCAAAGGCTTTTCCGGGAACGGCTATATAGGAAATACTACTGGTATATGCACTCATTACAGCAATACCCGCAGCCCATGCAGGAATTCCTCTTCCTGCCACCATAAATTCTTCAGAAGTTTTTGTCTTCCTTAAAAAATACGCACCCATTCCAACCATTACAATACCGTAAACTACTAGTATTGCAGTATCTAAAAACCCTAATTGATAATTCATATTCGTTATTTATTATGCATTAACTGCATTAAATTCCTCCACATATTTTTTAATCTTATTACGACCCTCCTCATTAAAATTACGTAGTGGTTGTGCCATATAATCATTACAAATTCCCATGGCAAATAAAGCACTCTTAGTTCCTTTTGTAAATCTGGAAACATGATTTCCTATATTATAAATAGTACTATATAATTTTAATACTTGATCACGAAGTTCAAATATAGCAGTTTTATCATTTGTTAAAGACGCATTATACAAGTCAACAAATAATTTTGGAAAAAAGTTTGCACCTCCAGCTACAGCTCCATGTCCACCGTATATAATGGTCTCAGGCAAATACAACTCCGTACCCGCTATGATTGAAAATTCAGGAGAGTTTTTAAACTCATCAATTAATGAATATAAATAGAATACATCACCCGAACTATCTTTTATTCCAATGGCTCCCAGCTCTTTTGCTTTTTTCACCGTTTCAACAGAAAGGTGCATTTTTGTACAGCTAGGCATATTGTACATCATTACCGGTAAAGGCAAAGCAGGTATTAATTTTTCAAGATACTCAATCATTTCTTCCTGAGAAATAGGAAAGTAATATGGTGGTGCCACCACAACAACATCTGCTCCGGCTTCTTTTGAATAATTTGCTATATCAATAGATCCTTCAAAAGAAGTATCTGTAATTCCTACAAGAATAGGAACTCTTTTATCAATAATTTTACATGCTTTGCTAATCAATTCTTTTCTCAAAGCATAAGTCAGACTTGGTCCTTCACCATTCGTACCAAGTAAGAATATCCCATGTACTCCTCCTGCTAACAAATGTTCAATCAGTTTTTCTAATCCTGCTACATCCAAATCTCCCTTTTCTGTAAGGGGAGTAATCATTGGCGGAATAATTCCTTTTAAAGGTAAATCCATTATTTTATAGTATTAAATTTAATACAAAGTAAATTGAATTAAACCCTTGGTGCAAGTACAATATTGTTGAATACACATCAAATTTTAACCTTAATTCCTTTATTTTCCTTAAATTTGTTTCCACATAGTTATTTTATTACAAAATGGAGTTTGTATTTGAAAAAATATTTTTACCGGAAAAACATTCCTTTATTTCAAGAAAATTACCGTTGTTCTCAAAAGCCAGAGTTCATTCTCATAAAAATTTTGAGTTAAACTTCATTAGTTCAGGTGTAGGCAGAAGAATTGTAGGTGATCACATTTCGAATTTTGAATCTGGAGATCTTGTTTTATTAAGTCCTAATTTGCCCCATTGCTGGGAATTATTAGATGCAGAGAATGGTGAAGAACCAACTTGTATTGTAACTCATTTTTCTGAGAATATTCTTAAATCAGAATTTTTTAAATTACCCGAACTTGAGCAATCCGTTGAATTACTAAAAAGAGCAAATAGAGGAATTCGTTTTAAGATCAAAGACAATAAGGAAATTATTGATCTTTTAAATAAAATGGTTGACCTTGAAGGATTAGAGTATTATATAAGTTTATTGCAAATATTCAATATCTTATTGCATACAAGAAATGTGGATTTTTTATCAAACCCTATTGATTCAACTGGTGTTTTTTCAAAAAATCTTGAAAAAATAAATGATGTATATGAATTTGTATTCCAAAATATTCAGGATGGTATCAAATTGGAAGAAGCATCTGCAGTTTTAAATATGGCTCCAAGTTCATTTTGCAGGTTTTTTAAAAAGAAAACCAATGTAACTTTTATGGAATATGTTGTAAGTGTTAGAATTGGAATTGCAGCAAAATTACTTGCTGAAACCGATAAGCAGATAACGCAAATTTGTTTTGAGTGTGGATATAATAACCTTGCAAATTTCAACCATTATTTCAAAAAGAATATGGGCAAAACACCTACAGAATATCGAAAAAGTTTTAGATAAAAGTATTTTAATTCAACCCAATCATTTTCGTTACTTTTTCTTTTTTCCAATGATATTTATCAAATATCCAAAGGCAAAAACTATAAACGAAATTAAACTTACCGGTGGCAATCCACCCTGCCACTTATAAAAGGTTGTCCATCCTGTATAGCCCATAAAGAACAAATGTACACCTGAAAAAAGCATTCCGTAAATAAGAAAATTACGGTATGTCAATACATTTTTAATTTTTTTATCCTGATTTAGAATAGTTTTAAAACTGATATTGTAAACCCACAACAATACAAAACTGAGAATACCACCAAATAAACTCAAACCTCCTCTTAGTGAAAGTGTGCCATCATCGATAAAAAAAATTCCATAATAATTTGGATTTAAGATAGAGATACTCATAAAAATATGGATAAAAGCAAATACAAAACCTGTAATTCCCACATTTTTTCTACTATCTAACCATTTATCACTTACAGAAAATCCCATATTTACTAAAGGACTCAAAGAAAAACTATAAGTCAATAAAATTATGGAGGAAAAAGCAATACCCTTATTTAAAACATATAACGGAAGGTCCTTCCATGGCACATCCCCAACTATATTATATCTCAATATAGCGTAACTAACCGACAACAATGTAATTATAATGACAACGCGAACAGGAAATTTTATTTGAGCAGACATTTTATTATTTTTAGATCAAATTTTAAAACCTTTATTAATTTACAGGAAACCTATTATGAGATCCTCCTAATTCACCATGTGAATTGATAGCGATAACAGCAAGTATCGCAATAAAAACAAGAATTATTATTAGATAAGTCAGCCATTTTTTAGCATGTACATGATCTGTTAGAATCTCAAATATTGCTGGCTTATTCTGTTTCAGCAATATAAATATCAGAATTATATTCAAAATATATAAATGATGATTCAACTCTGTTTTACCAGCAAACAGACCTGTAATTGCATAGCTAATAAAAATATAAACGGACAGGTAGATAAAAAAGAATAATACTACATCTTTCTTTACATATTTTCCCTCTTTCATTTTCCAGAAAAGAAAAACAGACATACCCAACAATACAATTCCAACCAAAGAAGTACTAATAGTAGCTACAGATTCCAGATTAATTAATTCTCCTAAGCGTTTTATAAAATGTTCATATGCCAATGACTCTCGATAAACAATCAGAGGTATAAATACTACTAAAAAAAACAACGCTGCCCGATTGACCCATTTTTCTGGTTTTACTTCATCTAAAGGCCATTTTGAACTGAATACACCATAAGCCATTGCTGAACCACCAAAAAATCCAATACTGTATTCCATCACATTCCACATGTTAAATTGAATTTCCATTACATTGCCTATCACCTGTAAAAAATTACCAAATGCAAATCCAAATCCACCTCCCAAAGCAGTAAAAATAGCCACACGAATAGCTGAATTTCTTTTTTCACGAGCCATATACCATAGCATAGCCAATCCGGCACCTAAAATAATTGCCCAGGCCTCTGACCGTGGAGGCGTCATTTTAAACCCAATTTGCTCTACCAGAAAATAATATCCCAACAACCCTCCGGTAACCATTTGCGCCATAAGGGAACCCCATTTTACCCTATTCTTCTGCGTTGAATCTAATACAAGTCCTACCAGACCACCACCAAGCAATCCAAATAAAGCACCTATTACAAACAACATACTTAAACCATAAAATGCGTTGATAAAATTATCGGCACGACCATAACCAACCACAACACCATAACTGATCATACCTCCAGCACCCCAGCCAATGGCAGATGCCAATGCAACCAAAACCATTTTGTTGTACCAGTCCTGTCTTTTTGAAACCATGATCAAAGCCAAACCTCCTATTGCTCCGGCCCATGCGGCACCTTGCTCATGCCCAAACTGACCTCTGATTGCCCAGGCTGTTGCCAGTGACATGGCCACAATTAAAATATTAAATAACTGTTCTTTATTTTTCATACTATCTATTGTTTTTACTCCATTTTATCCAAATAAATAAATCACTTCAAATCATAATATTCTATAAATTCTTCTGTCAAATCTAAATAACTATTAATTATTCTATCTGCTTTGCTCAAATTCTTACTATTCTCCGTATTCGGAATTGCAATACAAATCATCCCAGCTCTTTTTGCAGACAGAACCCCATTTGCAGAGTCTTCTATTACAATACAATTTTCACAAGACACCTTTAACTTTTTAGCCGTTAAAATATAAGGTTCCGGATCTGGTTTTCCATATTTAACATCTTTGGAAGTTACAATTACCTGAAACATATCCTTTATGCCCAATTGATTTAATACAACTTCTACCTCGTCATAAGTAGAACTGGATGTAAGTGCCAGGGTATATTTTTTATAAAGGTTGTTAATCAATGTCAATACACCGGGATAAACTTTCAAATTCCCTTCGACTAATTTTTGATATTTCGCTGACTTTCTGGCAATCAGATCTTCAACCGATTGCTCACTAATTTCAAATTTTTCAAACAAATCTATAAACGCAGCAATATCTGTTCTTCCCAAACATATTTCCTGATAATTTTTTGATGATAAATTTATTCCAATGTCACCAAACACTTTCTTAGTTGCAATTTCATGCAATTCTTCATCATCGGTAATGACACCATTCATATCAAAAATTATTGTTGAAATCACATCAAAAAATTATTTTTTTGATTTAAAAGTGAATTTATCCCAGGTTTTACCATTTGTATCAATCATTTCAAAAGTTACCTTATCTTCTATCACTTTTACAGAAACCACATAAAACATCGGCTTATCGAAAAACACTTCTTTCCCTGTGG
>Ga0256834_1002492_pt1 | contig 11546 bp, 10 predicted proteins | sample 4281140metaG_FD_190536 | JGI IMG/M metagenome (GOLD analysis project Ga0256834, IMG submission 190536) | Hydrothermal vent microbial communities from East Pacific Rise, Pacific Ocean - 4281-140 | ecosystem: Environmental > Aquatic > Marine > Hydrothermal vents | place: Pacific Ocean: East... | reverse complement strand
CAGGTCAGGATTTAAAGGCGGCTGTTGGAGATCAAAAGAGGTCATTTTCAACTTCACTCGAAAAAAGGTATAACCCATTAATTAGCTTAATGCGAAATATGCCCAAGCCAATTATCTGTAGGTTAAATGGTGTGGCGGCAGGAGCCGGTTGTTCTTTGGCATTGGCTAGTGATATTTTGGTAATGGCCGAAGAAACCTTTTTAGTAGAGGTTTTTGTAAATATTGGTTTGGTAATGGACTCGGGCTCATCTTATTTTTTACCTCGCTTAGTGGGCTCTTCTAAGGCATTTGAGTTAGCCACCATGGGAAGCAGAGTATATGGCAAAGAAGCCGTTGAATTGGGTATTGCCAATACATCTGTGCCACTTGCAGAATTAGATAAAGCAGTAAAAACCTATACTGAATATTACAAAAACGCACCCACCAAAGCCATTGGCTTAATGAAGAAGATGCTCAATAAATCGGGTAGTAGTGATTTGAAGGCTATGCTTGAGTATGAAAAATACTGTCAGGAAATTGCTGGCACATCTCACGATTATAAAGAAGGAGTTGATGCCTTTTTAGAAAAACGTAAAGCTAAGTTTAGGGGGAATTAAAAACTTGTCATTCCTGCGAAGTGAAAATTTAAAACGTTGAAAGAGACAATCCAAACGAAAACGTGTTTGGGTTTCTTATACCTTCAGTTTTATTCCCAGTAAAGAAATCATTGAGACCTAGATAGCCCCAAAAGTTAATTGGGCCATAGCCAATACGTGCAGTAGCACCATATCTTACAGCATTTACATTAAAATTGTAGAGGTCTTTGAATTTTTTCTTGCTACCAAGCTCCGAATAAACCACTTTGGTTTTTCCTGCAAATCGAAATCCAACCTTACCACCAATAGCTATATAAAAGGCTCTCTTATGGTCATTTTTACGAGAATGAATTCTAAACTCCATTGGAATGTCGATATAATTAATTACCATTTGCGATTTTTTAAGGGAGCTTATATTATTAAAATAGGGCACATTTACAATTGAGTCGATAACAGTAATTGAAAGTGAGTCGGTAAAAGTAACGGGAGCTTTAAATGTGTATTTCTCACTTCCTATTCCTGCACCAATGTTAAATGACAAACGAGATTCTTCTCCAATTCTGAAAGCGTACATGTAATACACGTTAAGGGTTGGAGATTTCCAAGGGCTAATGTCCATTATGGAACTGTTTTTATCAAAATAATTAATGCCATAATCAATTACCAAAGCACCAGGAAAATCAGGACTTGGGGTATAGCGATAAGCCGTTGACTCTTTTGAATCATTACTAGTAGAAGTATCATCGTCTTGCGCAACAATAGCACCACTTAAACCCATTAAAACAATTACAAAAAATGCGTATTTCATATATTTATTTACTTGCCAGAATACTTGAAAACAAGAATCTGCTATTAATTACATTATTACCCTTAAATTTTCGCTCGCAAATATAACGCTTTTAAAAAAAATACTACATTTGCAGTCTGTTAGATAACGGAGATTTTAAAATTATATTTTACTGGCCTCGTAGCACAACTGAATAATGCACTTGATTACGGCTCAAGAGATTACAGGTTTGAATCCTGTCGAGGTCACCACAAGCTTAAAGCCCGATAGAAATATTGGGTTTTTTGTTGCTTAAAGAATAGAAACCTATCATATAACTAGATTACATTCTGCCTGATAATTGAGTAGTATTTTTTCTGTTCTTACTTTCATTTTTTCAAGTTGATTAAGTTTATTCTTTAAGTATTCCTCTGTGTTTTTTACAATATGGCTTGGGTTAAATTCAACTTTGTCAGTTACCATTTTATAATAGATTGCACCTAATTTTCTTGCAGTTGCTACGACAGCCTGTTTTGCTCCACTTTTAGCTTTTTTTCTTCTTAAGTAGTCTCCTATTGGATTTTGCGCAGTCCATAAAGAGCTTGCTGCATCTCTTAATGCTTGTCCTGCTTTGTTTTTCTTTTTTTGAACTCTGCTTGATATAACTTTTCCTTTAGATTTATTCCTGTTTCAGAAAACAGTGTAAGAGCAGTAATTTCTTTAATCCCGTAAATTTTAGTCACTTCAACTCCTAAAGCGTCATACAGATACTGAGAAACATTAAAATTGGGGTTATTCTTAGATTTCTTAACCTTAACTGCTTTTTGGGAAGACGATACAGTTGACATTCTTTTTATTACTTTTTCACATTCAATATCACACTGATTAAGTTGTTCTTCCAAAAAAAGATAATGAGTATAAGCAATTCGTAAATTAAAGATTTGCTCCTGCCTCCAATTGCCTTCCAATGACTTTATTAACGTTTCTTCTGAAGCTTTAATTCTCCAATCCCTATATTGAGCTAATACTTTTGGGGCTCGCTCTCCTGTTAATATTGCTCCAATGATTGCCGTACCTGTTTCCCCAGTAATGTCTCGTATTACATTGTTGAGCTTAATATTCATTTGCTCCAATGATTTTTGCATTCGTTGTGTCTGTTTGGTAAGTCCTTGAATGATGTTTTTTCGCTGTCTTACATAACAAATTAGATAAGGCTTAACAACAATATAACCCTCTAAATTCAAATGGATTTCATTCTATCTAGCATCAATTGCCTTTTGAAACCCCTCCCCTTCAATTATAACACCATCTCCTAAATACCAACTAATATCTGACTGAACACAATACTTTAACTTGATTCTAAAATCACCTTGCTTAGTACTACAGTTTAAATAAATATTTGCCACAACAAATGGCTTTTCTTCTCGCATTTCAACATTAATATCCTTTAATTTAAAATCCACATGCTGATTTGATATCCATTTAACATCTTCCATAATATCATCGAAATTATTTTTCGTTTCTCTATAGAATTTTTCTGTTGGATATCCTCCCTTTTTAAGAAAATATGCATTTGCTTTTTCATCCACCATATATTTTGTAATCAAATCAGGTGTTAAAGAGCGCATAACTTTTTTTGCAAACTTTTCTGCATCGTAAGTTTTTAATTTTTTTTGAGCTGTTACGGATAAGTTCAATAAAATTAAACTACAGATTATACCTAGTGCTATATTTTTTATTTTCATTTTGGTTAGGTTTAAGTTTAAATAAATACCTCTCCAAAATAAAAAATATGTAAACTAAACACAATAAGGTTTTTGTGAACAACCACATTTTCTTTGTGAATGATATGATTTTCTTTGTGAATGAATTTTAGGTTCAACTAAAAATCACTTAAAAACAGCAAAAAATCTATTTTATCAGATACTTGGCGCACTCATTTTAGTTCAAAAATATTATTTGTAAAGAGAACTAAATAGCCTCCAATTCCTCCTTTACAAATGCCATTAGCTCTTTAATATACCCTCTGCTAAAATCGAATTTAATATTAGCGGCTTTGTATATTTCAGGAATTGTTTTGGTATAGCCTAATTCGAGTGCAGCTTTATAGCCCGCTAATCCTTTTGTTTTATCTTCTTTGTAATTTTTCCACACTGCGATGGCTCCTAACTGTGCCATGCCATACTCAATGTAATAAAAAGGCACTTCGTAGAGATGCAATTGCTTCTGCCACATATAGCTTTTGTTCACATCTAACCCTTCCCAATTGGTAATGGTATCAGAGAATGAAGAAAATATAGTTAACCAAGCTTGTTCACGCTCTTCCTGTGTGTGTTTAGGGTGTTCGTAAATCCAATGCTGGTATTTGTCAATGGTGGCTACCCAAGGCAGTGTTTCAATGAGCTGCTCCAGATGCTCCCGTTTGGCTCTTTTTAGGTCTTCTTCCGTTTCGAAGAATTCGTCCCATGCATCCATGCTAATCAACTCCATGCTCATAGAAGCCAATTCGGCCACCTCCGAAGGAGTGTTTTTAAAATCATTCAGTTCCAGCTTATCAGCCAAGAAGGCATGAACCGCATGGCCACCTTCGTGCATTAGCGTTACCATATCGCGCAAGGTGGAAGTCGCATTCATAAATATAAAAGGCACCCCGGATTCTGCCAACGGGTAATTATACCCACCTGGTGCTTTGCCTTTTCTCGACTCCAAATCTAAATGCCCCATTTTATCCATCGTGGTAAGGCACTCTCCAAAGTACGGATCAATTCTGTTGAAGCAGGCTATACTTTTTTGTAATAAATCATTCCCAGACTCAAATGCCTTTAAAGCAGGTTTACCTTCCGGGTCAACGGCTTTATCCCAAGGTTTTAGCGTATTAATACCTAATGTCGTTTTACGATTCTTAGCCATTTTGTTAAGCATAGGTACTACTTCGTGGGCAATAGAATCGTGCATGGCAAAGCAATCTTTAGCGGTGTAATCAAACCTGCCCATGGCTTTAAATTTATAGTCACGGTAGTTTTTAAAGCCTGTGTTAATAGCAATTTTATGGCGAATGGCAATAAGTTTATCAAATAAGGCATCAAGGGTTTCTTTGTCTTTAAGTCTTCTGTCTGCCATTAAACGGTACACCTTTTCCCGATGTGTACGATCTGTAGATTGCAGCTCAACTCCTGCTTGCTGCATCGTTAATTCTTCACCATCTAACTCAATAGACATTGCCCCGTTCAGCTGCCCATACTTTTGAGACTCAGTTTGCATATCTGTAAACAAGGGGATGTTCTCTTCTCTAAAAAGGTCAATTTCTTTTTGAATTTCCCGAATCATTATATTATAGCCTTCTTCTTTTCGAAGTTCCTTTAAAAAGGGTATTTCAATCGCCTTTTTATTAAGCGCATCTGATATGGGCGCTATTTTCGGTTGAATATTCTGCACAAAATCGTTAAAATGATCACGAATAGATTCATTTTCTGTGTCACATGTCATTTTAATATAACGCCAAGCCATGTCCTCAGAAACTATGGCACCTAATTCACTGTTATCTTTAAACCATTGAACAAGCTCTTCCCGAGAATTGATTTCTCTTGATAAAAGTGTATCGAAATAAGGTTTGAGAGCTTCCCAGGTTGTTACTTTAAAAGTGGTTGGAAGAAAGTTTCTTTTCATGAGTTTGAGATATTAGATTGCTAGATTAAAGACACAAGACGCTAGATATTAGACTGAGATTCTTCGGGCGGAGCCCTCAGAATGACGTTAGAACTAGACCGTCTTTTGTCTAAAAATCTAACGTCTTACGTCTCTTACCCTATTTCAATTTTTACGTCATCGGTTAAGGGGTGAGCTACGCATGGCAGCACATAGCCAGCTTCAATCTCCGCTTTTGAAAGGCCTTCTTCTTCGTCCATTTTAACACTGCCAGATGTGCATTTACCACGGCAAGCTGTGCATAATCCGCTTTGGCAAGAGTAGGGCAAATCAATTTCCATATCTAAAGCAGCATCTAAAATGGCTTTTTTAGGGCTCACTTTTACTTCAAATTCTTCATCGTCATATAAAATGGTAACAGTACGTTCTTGAATTTCATCAGATGAATCAGTTTCATCTTCTTTATTAATCGTGCCTGCCACAAAGCTTTCTTTAAATACTTTTTCGGCTGGTATATTTTGCTGAGCCAGCAAGGTTTCCACATTATTCATCATTCCTTCAGGCCCACACATAATATAAGTGGTTTGCCCTATGCCCCAGTTAGGAATGCGCTCAAAAAGGTCAGTAAGCATTTCGTGGTTTAGTAAACCCGAAGGGCCTTGCCACTCTAATGGGGCATTATCTAATATATGGATTACCCTAAACCTACCTTCGTACTTTATAGTTAAATCTTGAAACGCATCTTTGAAAATAATCGAATCAATATCTCGGTTGGCATAAATTAAAGAAACAATGCTATTTGGCTCTTGTGTTAAGGCCGATTTTGCGTGCGACATTAAAGGAGTAATACCACTACCTCCACCAAACATAACGATATGGCGTTTATTAGAAGCATTGAACTCGGTTGTAAAGTTACCCATTGGCTCCATTACGTTCATTTTGTCACCTGCTTTTACGTTATCGTTTAGATAGTTCGACATTAAACCGCCCTCAACTCTTTTTATGGTTACCGCAAGGTTTTCATCGGTAAAAGGCGAAGAACTTAGCGAATAAGCACGCCTTACACTTTTGCCATTTATATCTGCAATTAAGGTTAGAAATTGCCCTGATTTATACTCGAACTTAGGCTCTGGTTGCCCAAAAACGATGCTTATGGCATCAGCTGTTTCTTTTACTACTTCGGTAACTGTTAAGGAGTGGTAATGTTCGTGTGCTCCTTCTTTCTTCTTTTTTCTTTTAAAAAAACTGAATGCCATTTTTATGCTTTTATAAATTTAACCAATACGACAACTTAACAACAATTGCTCTATTTTTAACAGTAAAGTCTGCCGGAAAATAATTGTCAGTATAAACCACAAACAAGTCGGATACAGGTGCAAAACGCCATTGAAGACGTGCATTTATGTTTACATTATCGGCCTGCTCGTTATACTGCACAAAAGTAGTAAGGAATAAACTATTTGTAAAGGTTAAATCGAACCGTGGCCCAATTAACCAAAAGTTAGTACTGCTATAAGGCTCTGGCAATTTAACACTATTGTAAATGGCTTGCACAAAAATGCTACCCAAAGGCCTAAATCTGTATCCAATTTCTGTGGAAGTTGTTAATCTAGTTCCGTTATAATAACTACCAAAACTCCCTGTTGCGGAATAGCTAAATGCTTTTCTGGCATCCAATTCAAATCGTATTCTACCAGACCCCCAGGTATAACCAGTACCTGCCGGCAAGGGTTCTCCTCCAGTTCTGGTGGGGTCAAAATCTCTAAACAAATGCGTAAATTGCTGGCTAATTGCAACTGTTAAAGAACTTGTATTAAGAAAGGCGAATTCAAGATTACCTTCTAGAGACCGATCTGCTAATGGCTCATTGCGCCTTTGGGTAAATAATATACTGGGTTCTAAAGGTTCCAAAACTAAATGTTCCTTTACGTGGCACAAAACCAACTTCTGCATTATAGCCATCTCCTATATAGGTATATCCATAAAAAAGAGTCCAATGCCTAGATTGATACCCAACAAAAGAACCTTGGGAGATGGCATTTTTTTTAGAAACAGGGTCGAATGAGGCATGTACATACACATTTGCAATCCAAGTATTAGTTTTATCAGCAAAATTAAAATCTACCCCAGCTACCCTGTTAAATGCCGAAGTAGAGTTGGTTGTATCGGTTGGGTCGTATTGAGTGGATTGCCTATTAATAAAGATAGCTCCAATATTAGATCGAGACCAAAGTTGCCGTTGAATAACCGCTGCGGTATAATTTTGACCTGAAAGGTTAGAGCCTCCATTTACATTTTCTGTACCTGGCAACACACTTCCTTTGCGAGCTGCTGTTTGCATATTCATAAGACCAATACGCCAATCTTTGTTTATTTTACCACTTAGCCTTGCCCCAAAAATAATAGGTACCTCCACTCTATTCCCACTCGTATCACTGGCAATGCCTATCCTTCTGCTAAAAAATGCACGAGATGAGGGAAATCCTGATCTGCCATACAAATCACTATTTTCTAAAAAAAACTGGCGCCTTTCTGGAAAAAAAAGTTCAAACCTATCAAGGTTCACAATTTGCTGATCTACTTCCACTTGAGAAAAATCGGGGTTTACGGTTAAATCCAAGTTGAGCGAGGAGGTTACTGCTATTTTTGCATCTAAACCAATTTTTCCAATAGACTCAGCATCTGTTCCTTCTTCATAGTCTTTAGTTGCCTGACCCAATACATAAGGAATAACAGAGATATTAGGTTTGGGAGGCGGAGGAGGCTCATTCCAAATTAATTTACCGGCAAACCCTAAGTTGCTGGGTCTAAATTGTTGAGGTACCGCAGTCCATCCCGAAATTTCATTATTCTTAACATCATTTCTAATAAACTGAATATTCCACTCCGACCGATTATTTTTATAACGAAGCGTTTTAAATGGAATAGCAATTTCAACCACCCATTTGTCTTCAAAATTTGTAACCTCAGAATACCATTTATTGTCCCAATCAGTACTAATGTCTCTGGCGTTTGCAATCAAGCCTTCTCGTTGAACATTATAAGGGGATAGGGCAAAGATAAAACCATTAGTTTTATCATTAAACGGATCAATGTAAATGCCTATATTTTCTGTATTTCGAAACCCCCAATCTCTTCTTAGTGATTCTACAATATATTTACCGGGAGATGGGTCGTAACACACGATTCCAAAATACATGAAGTTATCATCAAATGCTACTTTTACCTCCGTTTGAGATGTAGCATAATCATTGTCAACTGGGTAAGATTGGTAAAAGTCTTTAGCTACATCGGCTTTAGCCCAAGTATCTTCATCTAAAACTCCATCAACTTTTATTTTATCAATAGCTTTGCTAATAGACACCACTGCTTCTTGAGGCAGATTTTGGCCAATTACAAAAAATGGAATTGAAATTAATACAAATAAAAATACTTGTTTCATTAACTCGAAATGTTGGGCAAAAATAACAATATCATAAGTTATAATAGTTCCGCTTATCAAATTTCAATATTTTTGTGGTTATATATTAAACCTACCAGAATGAACCCTTTACAAGCTGTTTCCCCAATCGATGGTCGCTATTCAAATCAAACATCAAACCTCTCTCCTTATTTTTCAGAATTAGGACTAATTAAGTACAGAGTTCGGGTAGAAGTGGAGTACTTTATCGCACTATGCGAATTGCCACTCCCTCAATTAGTAAACTTTAACAGCAACAATTATAAAGCGCTAAGAAAACTATACAGTGATTTTTCTGAAGCGGATGCACAACGAATTAAAGACACTGAAAAGATTACCAACCATGATGTGAAAGCCGTGGAGTATTTTATTAAAGAAGCCTTTGATAAACTTGGGTTAGAAGAATTTAAGGAGTTTATACATTTCGGGCTTACTTCGCAGGATATTAACAACACTGCTATTCCTTTATCATTAAAGGAAGGCATTGCTGATATAATTACTCCCTTAATTAATACTGTAGATGCACTTATCTATAATATGGTAGAGCTTTGGGACAAAATACCGATGTTAGCCAAAACACACGGCCAACCTGCTTCGCCAACTTTATTAGGTAAAGAAATGGCGGTTTTTCATGCCCGTATTAATGGGCAGTTAGAAGTGTTAGAAGAAATACCCTTTGGAGCTAAATTTGGTGGTGCTACTGGCAATATGAATGCTCATCACGTAGCTTACCCTAATGAAGACTGGGATCAGTTTGCAGACGAATTTGTATTTGAAACCTTAGGGTTATCGCGTAGTTACCCAACCACCCAAATTGAGCATTACGACCATTTAGCGGAGCTATTTGATTGTTTTAAACGGATTAACACCATTCTAATTGATTTCTCTAGAGATGTATGGCAGTATATTTCGATGGGCTATTTTAAACAAAAAATTAAAGCAGGAGAAATTGGCTCTTCGGCCATGCCTCATAAGGTAAACCCAATTGATTTTGAAAATGCCGAAGGTAATTTTGGAATGGCCAATGCCATACTAGAACACCTATCAGCCAAATTGCCTATCTCCCGTTTACAACGAGATTTAACAGATTCTACTGTGCTCCGTAATGTGGGTGTGCCCCTTGGGCATATGGTTATTGCACTAAACTCTTTGGTAAAGGGCATTAATAAACTAGAACTTAACCAAGCAGCCATTAATGCAGATCTTGAAAATAATTGGGCAGTGGTGGCAGAAGGTATCCAAAACATTTTACGAAGAGAAGGGTTTCCTAAACCTTACGAGGCATTAAAAGACCTTACTCGCAAAAATGAAAAGATTACCGAAAGCTCAATTTCTACTTTCATCAATGAGCTTAACGTTTCGGACGAACTAAAAAAGGAGTTAAAAGCAATTACTCCTTTTAATTATGTGGGGAAGTATTAAGTTATAAGTGTCTAAAAATAAGTTTCAACGGCAAATTCAAATTGATCCATAAATATTTTTTTGAACGCACTCAAGTTATTTTGTTCATAAAAAACCAACATTGCTTTTTTATATTCCACCGAGTCAATCGTTCTGAATGAAATTGGGCAATAATTATGGCTTATCAACACGGCATTACTTAAAATTCTTGCTGTTCTTTTATTACCATCCTCAAAAGCTTGGATGTAAGAAATAAGAATCAATACAAGTAGTGATTTCTCAAAAATATTTGCTGTTATATTCACCAAATTACACATATCCTGTAGAGCTTCTTTTATTTGAAACTCGTTATCCAAAGGCCTATAATTTGTTCCTGAAATGCCCACTCTCCTATTTCTTATATTTCTTTCAACTCCTAATTCTTTGATTAAAATACTATGAATATCTTCGATTCGTGCTATTGTTAAGGGTGTAATATAGGTTGGGTCTGCAATAACAAAATCTAATGCTTCTTTATGATTTAAGAGCATGATGGCCTCATCTTTACTCTTGCCCCCAGCAGTTTCCTTTTCTCTTAAAAGCCGTTCGGTTTCTAAAAGAGAATAAGTATTCCCCTCAATCTGAGAAGATTTCCAGCTTAAATCTATTGCTAAACGCTCTAATTCTTTAGCGTACGCTTCTTTAGATAATTGAGAAATGTTCTGTTTGTATTTATCCTGTAGCGCATTTAATTCTTGTAGTTCTTCATTAGTAAACACATGTACACCCGCAAGTACTTGGGGCATCAACTCTAAATTAAATCTATCTATTATATCACGATCATCAATTTCCTTTTGAAAGTAATTATTAACATCGATTGGAGAGAACAATTTATACCCAGGAGCAATTTCATATTTTGTACCTTTCCCTTTTCCTATGGTTATAATAAGCCTTTCTAAAGTTAGCTTAGTTAACATTCTTTTAAGGGTTGCATAGGCAACTTCTAATTGTACTCCTGTATGAATTTCTTTAGAAGATAAGGATGGGTTTGCTCGAATAAATTCAACGACTTCTTTTCTTTTAGCATCAAGCATTTTATAACAGAATTAAAATAAGGCTCACTTTTAATTCAAATATAGATCATAAAAAGCAAAATATGAGCTAGAAATATATAATTATTGAGCTTAATAATTTACCATAAAATCAGGTTGGGTTTGTAGGCAACTTATTTTCAATCAAGTACAGTTGATTTTTCCATAAATGTAACATTCACCCATTAAAGCACTTTTTTTGCCACAGCGTAGCGAAGTCTCCAAGTTTTACAAAAATTTATACATTTTAAAACCTTTCTTTGTGGCTATGTTTTTATTTGGATTTAGTGGGATAAGCATTTGAATTAGCCCACTTAAAAATCTACTAATATATTAATCCAAAAAGCCATAAAGGGATATTATTTAATACGCCAATTTCTACATCGTCTTTAACCAAAAACGAATTGGCAAGGCCTTTAATTTGCTTATTAGTTTTGTTCTTTCCACCAACTTCAAAAACAAAAGAATTATCAATTAAAAAATCTCCTCCATCGGGTAACGAAATCTGATGAAACACACTTAAGGGAACCTCTATTAATTGATTTTTAAGACTTGATCATTTTTGTTTTGAGTCAATTCAAATTTTTGTTTTGGTTTAACTTTCTTGATTCAAAGTGGTATTTATATAA
>Ga0256834_1002491_pt1 | contig 11549 bp, 6 predicted proteins | sample 4281140metaG_FD_190536 | JGI IMG/M metagenome (GOLD analysis project Ga0256834, IMG submission 190536) | Hydrothermal vent microbial communities from East Pacific Rise, Pacific Ocean - 4281-140 | ecosystem: Environmental > Aquatic > Marine > Hydrothermal vents | place: Pacific Ocean: East Pacific... | reverse complement strand
AATCGAGATTGACTTCACCTGTATTGGATCAGGTTGTTAATGATTTGGATGCGCATGGATTATCCAATGGTAATTTGGAGATCAGGGATCAGCAAACTGGGGATTTAATAACATCGGCAGCTCAACCGGCTTATGACAATTTGATAGGTAAAGGTTGGACGATTGATGTTACTGCACCAATTGCTCCAGGGCCTCATTTAAGAATCACAGGTAATAGCCTTGAAATAACCAACAGTAATACAGCAGTACCGGAAGATGGAACAGATTATATAGAAACTACTATAAATACGCCAATAGTACATGCTTTTGTGATTGAGAATTTTGGGGATCAGGATCTTACTTTAACATCGGCTTTGATATCAACAAGTGGTGATTTTGTGATTACCAGTCAACCTGCCAATTTGGTAATCCCTGCAGGAGGAAGTGAACCTTTTGAAGTTACTTTTAACCCAACTACTTTAGGCTTAAAAAGTGGATCTGTTCTAATTCAAAGTGATGATCCTGATGCAAGTATCTTTGTCTTAAATTTAAAAGGAGAAGCGGTTAATGTGTTGTCAAATCAAATTATGATCACCCAATATTATGAAGGTTTTGGGCCCAATGATAACTGGATAGAAGTTAAGAATATATCTGGACAGGCAATTCCTGCAAATACATATTATTTAGCTTTATTTGATCAGAGTGTTGCCAGAACAGGTATTATTGAGACAGCTACTCCTACGCAAAATACACTTGTACCGGCTTTAGCAGTTGATCAAACTATTTTATTTAGAAATGCTACTGCAGTTTTACCAGCTATTGGTAATATAGGGAATGCAACTCAGATAGATTCTCCTGTTTGTACATTTGATGGTGATGATGTAATTTTAATATCCACCTCAAATACAAATAGTAGTTATGATCAAAGGGTTGAATTGATGGGAAATATTTCTTCAGGGTCTTCGATATCTCCGGCAGCATGGGGTGCAAATTCCTCATTTATCAAGGGAGGTTGTTCGTCAGAATCAGCACATAAAGTTTTTGATATCAATGACTGGACATTTCTATTGCTAGTTGATGTAGATAATGCTGATGCAACAAGAAATCTTGCATTGGGTACTCAGGCAGTAGGTCCTACAGAATTTGATGGTGTAAATTGGTCTAATTTGGTGGCCGACCAATCCAGAACAGTAATAGTTCCAAGCTCATTTTCAAACGCAAATCAAACTGTAACCGCTTGTAATTTAATTGTAAGCACAGGAGTAGATGTGATTTTTGATTCAAATGGAGCAACAAAAAACAGTATTGTTATCTATGGAGATTTAACAGTTGATGGGTCACTTACTATTGGTGATACAGAATCATTGGTAACACTTGACCCTAGTGCTAACCTAGGAGTTATTACTAAAATTGAAAAATCAACAGAATTATTTGATATCCATGATAACACCTATTGGTCATCTCCAGTTCAAGGACAGCAGATAAGTACAGTTTTTATTGGGGTAGATCCAACTCGTATTTTTGAGTTTAAAGCAGGAAATGTGAATCCATTATATGCAGGTACAAATTATAAATATTGGTGGATAGCATCAGGTGCGATGGATCAGGCTGTAGGATATGCGGCAGAAGGTAGTTCTATTGGTGTACAAACACTAAAATTTACAGGAGTTCCGTATAATGGTCCATATACAGCAAGTATGTTCTTTAGTGGAACTGTTGATACTGGCGATTCTAATGAAAATTTTAACCTAATGGGTAATCTATATCCAACGGCAATTGATATTCAAAGAATTTTGGAAGATAATGCCAGTGTGAATGAGATTGCTCTTTGGACACATGCTACCCCAATAGGAGGAGGTCAATTTGACCCTGCAGATTATGTTTTCTATAATACTACTGGGTCGACAACTCCAGGTGTTACAGAAAATATTGGTTCAGGTCAAGGATTTATGGCCAGAAGTGTTACAACGGGTGGATTAACATTCAATAATGGCTATAAATTGATTGATAGAAATGATCAGTTTTATAAATCTGGCAATTCTAAAAAATCAAATCTAAACAAAATAGAGAAGGATAGAATTTGGTTAAAATTAAAGAATGGTAATATTAGGAGTAATATATTAATTGGTTTCTTGGATGAAGCTACAGATGGTAGAGACTTGTACTATGATGCACAAGGTTATGATAATGATAAATCTATTAAGTTTTATTCTATAATTAATAATGATAAGTTTGTTATTCAGGGATTAGGTTCGTTTAGTTATGATAAAACTATTGGATTAGGTTTTGATACAAAGTCATCAGGTGATATGATTATTAGTATTGCTGGTATAGAAGGTGAATTAAAGAATGTTGATGTATTTTTATTTGATAAAATTTTAAATATCACCCATGATCTAAAATCTTCTGATTATACGTTTGAGCAAAAATCAGCAGGGGAATTCAAAGATCGTTTTTCTTTACAATTTAAAGGACAGGCACTGGATGTTGGTGATGAGATCTTTGCTAAAAATGAATTTATCATTAGTAATGATTTCGAAAGTTTAAAAATACGTTCAGCAAAAGAAGTAAAAGATATCAAAGTGTATGATCTTTTAGGACGAATGATTATTCAAAAGCAACCAAATAAAAAGTCGTTTAACATCAATACTACCAGTATTAAAAATGGTACGGTTTTGATAATTAAAGCTACTTTAGATAATGGTTCTGTTATAAGTAAGAAAACGATTAAGTACTAATAGAATTTTTCAACATAAAAGGTTGACTAAAACCGTTTCTTGTTATCAAGGAACGGTTTTTTTGAAGTAAGGTTTTAACAGCCAAGCGCATAAATATTTATATAACTGACGTAATGTTCATATGGAATTTTATAGGTGAGGTTATTTTTTCAGGCTTTCCCTTGATAGATAAGAAAACAAGAACACTAAGAGGTGAGCTGTTATTATCATATAGTAAGAGGTTGCTACACCCCATTTTATTTCGGTCATATAAATCATTTTACGAGTTCACCTGAAATAATGGATATGACATTTCAAAATGACTACGATTTCCAGCTTTAAGCTGTTTAAAATTTCATTTCAAAGTATGGTAAAGTTGAGATTGTAAAAAGATGGAATTTTCCGTTTTAAGATGTGACAAAATAGAGTATTAAAATATTAGTTTCACACCGTTTTCAAAGGATAACACTTAGAACTGTATTTCTGATAAATATTTTAGAGAGTGTGTAGCTTTTCCGGAAGTCCGTTTTATAATTCCCCCTTTAATAAAAATGATTAATAAATGAGAATTATAAACCAAGGTTGTACAAAACTTAAGGAACAACAAATTCCCATTTAAGTTTGCCTAATAGGGCTATAACTTTTTCTTTATCTGCAATTTTACAAACAGTATAGTCAAAATTGTTGTTGTAAATCAATATGGTAAGTCCTTTCTTTTTTAAAATTGCATTATTTCTATGAAGATAGTCATATGCAAATTCATTGGACTTAGCAGCATAGAATTTCATATTCTTAAGCAATAGTAGATTGTGAATATTCTTTTGAGCAACTCTGGCTTTTTCACTGTAGGTCATTAATTTTGAATAGGTCAGGATCTGTGTCACTGCCCATTGAAAATATAGTATATCATCTCCATTATTTGTCCATTCTGCTAAATAGGGGTTTGGTTCAAAATTAATATCTTCAAATTTAATTTTTACACCCCAATTTTTGATAGTCTTTAAGGAGAAATCTTTATAAACGAAATCGAATTTTTTAGGATCTGATACGGCAAGCCATAACTTATTAGCCAGCTCTTTTTTTTCTCTTTCATTATAAGTATCCAAGGTCAATAGATCTGCAAGTTCTATAAATAATTGTTTGTCAATATCTAGTTCTTTTGCTTTGGGTTTTGTTTTAGTATAGCTCCTTAATTTACTTTTGAATTTAATATTGGTATAGTCTTTTTGCTGAGCTATCATAAAATAACTAAAAAGTAGAAGGTATAATAAGAGTATTGTTTTTTTCACTTTTAATTATTTTAATTATAATATTGCATCAAAAATCTAACGAAATGAGACTGTGTTTATTGGGTAAATATAAAAAAATATCTGCTTTTTACTACAAAAAGCAGATATTAATAAGGGGAACATAAAAAAATGAGAATTATGGTTGAACCAGTTCCCATTTAAAGTTTTCAAATAGGGATGTTATTTTGTCTTTATTTTCTAAGTCACAAACAACAATATTGTAATATCCTTTAGTTACCAGAGCAACCAACCCTTTTTTTTCTAATTCCAAATTAACCGATTCAATATATGAATAGGCCCAGTCATCATCTTTTGGTGGTGAAAATTGAAGATTTTTGGTTATAAGTAATTCACTAAAAGAAGAAGCAACACTTTCAGCATCATCTCCATAAGTCATTAATTGAAAATAATCCAGTATTTTATTTAGTGTTAACTGAAAATAGGGATATTCATCATCACTAACGGTCCAGTCTGTAAGGTATGGATTGGGTTCTAATACAATTTCTCCTTTTGCATTCCTTGTGCCCCAGTTTTTATTAGAGGAAACAGCAAAATCTTTAAAAACATAGTCAAATGTTTTCGGATTCTCTAAAGCTAGCCACATCTTGTCAACTATATCTTCTTTTTCAGCTTTAGAATAAAGCTTTCCGCTCAAAAGATCAACAATTTCTGTTAACATTTGTTTTTCTATACCAATTTCAGTAGTGCGTGGGGCGTCCTCTTTGTATTTATAAATATAACTTCTAAATTCAACATCAGAATAGTCCGTTTGCCCAAATGCAAATGAATTTATAGCCAAAAAAATGGAGAGGGATAGTAATTTTTTTATCATATATTTACTTTAGTTAAACTTTATCATAGCGTATAATTATTTCAATATCAGCTAATTGTAATATTAAAATATAAAAGTTAATCTAAAAATAAATTGATTTCTTAGGGGAATCAAGTCTATTTTACATTGCAATTTATGAATATTTTGTGATTTGAACAAAAATTATTCGAAAATTATTCGAATTTAGAGTGTTATCACCACATCTATTCAAATGAAAATCATAGAATTACAAATATTCTTTCAGAGAAATAGAAAATTATTTTGAAATTAATAAGGTTCTAGGCTTTGATATAAATAACAACATAAATATTTAACAATATTGTCTTTTAGATGAAAATTAACTACTCAACATGACAGGCATTACCAGCATGGTAATTTCTTCACCTTCTTCCAATCCATCAATAGGGGTTAGAATACCAGCTCTGTTAGGAAGTGACATTTCTAATAAGATTTCATTTGAGCTCAAATGATTTAGCATTTCCAATAAAAAACGTGAATTGAATCCAATCTGCATGTCGTCTCCTTCGTAACTACATTGTAATCGTTCGTCAGCTTTGTTAGAAAAATCAAGATCTTCTGCTGATATTTTCAATTCGGTTCCAGCCATTTTCAATCGAATCTGGTGGGTAGTTTTGCTGGAAAATATAGAAACCCTACGAACAGAATTATAAAAAGAATTTCTTTCCAGTGTTAGTTTATTTGGGTTTTCTTTTGGTATGACTGCTTCGTAATTCGGGTATTTACCATCTATTAATCGGCAAACCAAAATACTGTCTCCAAAAGTAAATTTTGCATTGGTGTCATTGTATTCAATGATTACATCATCTTCGCTTCCTGATAAGATATTCTTTAACAATGTTAAAGGTTTTTTCGGCATGATAAATTCAGCAACTTCGCTGGCGTTTACATCTGTTCGAATATATTTTACCAGTTTATGCGCATCTGTGGCAACAAAAATTAAATTTTCAGGTGAAAATTGAAAGAAAACACCACTCATAACCGGGCGAAGATCATCGTTTCCTGAAGCAAAAATTGTTTTTGAAATTGCTGTAGCAAGAATATTTCCTTTTAAGGTAGTAGAACTTGGTGATTCTAATTCAACAGATTTAGGAAATTCTTCACCATCCGCGTAAGCGAGTGCATATTTACCACTATCGGAACTAATTTCAATAGTATTGTTATCTTCTACTTTAAATGTCAGAGGCTGCTCAGGAAAAGTTTTTAAAATATCCAGAAGCAATCTGGCAGGAACAGCAATAGCACTTGTTTCATCTGATTCAACATCAATGGTAGTACTCATTGTGGTTTCCAGATCAGAGGCTGAAATCTTTAATTGATTATTATTTAATTCAAATAAAAAATTATCGAGAATTGGTAATGTATTGTTGGTATTAATGACCCCTCCTAATATTTGAAGTTGTTTTAATAACTGTGAACTAGATACAATGAATTTCATTTATATATATTGTTAGTTGCTAATGCGTTTTTATATTAAAGTATAAGTTACAAATATATCATATTATACTTGAACTCAAAAAAAAAATAGAGTGTGAAATATGTTTTTTAAATGTTAAGATTTTCTTAATACATTAATAATAAGGATTATTTTTTTAGATTTGTTGATATACCTACTAAATAATTAAATTAAAAAAACCAAAACAATGCTCCTTTTGTATTATTTTATAACACATTAGGCTCAATAAATATATCAATTAAAATTTGGAATAAGTAATATTTCCCTATTCTATTTTCTAAAAATATTTGAATTATACATCTTTTATGAAACGTATTCTAATACTCCTTTTTATTCTTGGATTTTCATTTATAAATGCACAGGCACCCAATAAGAAAAATTCAGTTGAAATTTACCAGTCTATTCAGAAATTGAATTTTTTGGGAACAGTTTTATATTTGGCTGCACATCCTGATGATGAAAATACAAGAATGATCTCTTATTTTTCCAATAGGGTTCATGCCCGAACTGCTTATCTGTCTCTTACCAGGGGTGATGGAGGGCAGAATTTGATAGGACCTGAGATTAGAGAATTATTGGGAGTTATCCGTACAAATGAATTGTTACAGGCGAGAAGGGTGGATGAAGGAGAACAGTTTTTTGCCCGTGCCAATGATTTTGGGTATTCAAAACACCCAGATGAGACATTAGAATTTTGGAATAAAAAAGAGGTGTTAAGTGATGTTGTTAGAATAATCAGAACATTTCGACCAGATATTGTAATAAACAGATTTAATACAGAATCGGCCGGTAAAACCCATGGGCACCATACTGCCTCTGCCATGTTAAGTACAGAAGCTTTTGATTTATCAGCTGATAAGAATTATAAAACTGAAAATTTACCGCCATGGAAAATAAATAGCATGTTTTTTAATACTTCCTGGTGGTTTTACGGATCTAAAGAGAAATTTAATAAAGCTGATAAGTCGAAAATGTTATCTATTGATACAGGAGTTTATTTTCCGTCAAGCGGATTGTCAAATACAGAAATAGCTTCATTGAGTAGAAGTATGCATAAATCTCAGGGTTTTGGCAGTACAGGATCAAGAGGCAGTGAAAAGGAGTATTTGGAACTGATCAAAGGAACAATGCCAACAGATAGGAATAATATTTTTGAAGAAATTAATACAAGTTGGACACGGGTAAAAGGTGGTGAAAAGATCAAAATAATTCTGGAGGATGTTGAACACAATTTTGATTTTAATTATCCTTCAGCAAGTATTCCTGATCTTCTGAAAGCTTATAGTTTGATAATAAATTTGGAAGATACTTACTGGAGAGATTTTAAATCAAAGCAAATCAAAGAAATCATTGCTGATTGTGCAGGATTGTATATGGAAGTAATTTCAAATGTACCAAATGCAACTCCGGGAGATGTAATAGATTTAAAAACGGAATTGATCAATAGGAGCCAGGAAAAAATATTTTTGAAATCATATAGTATTCATAATGGGGTAAGTAGTTCCTTGATGAATTCAAACCAAAGCTTAGAAAATAATAAAAGAGTTGTCTTAAAGGATCAGATGACCATACCAAAAACTTCTGCATATTCCACTCCATACTGGCTAAATAAAAAGGGTAGTCTGGGAATGTATCAGGTTGATAATTCAAATTTGATTGGGTTGCCCATGACACCCATTAATAACTTTATAGTTTTTAATGTAAATATAGATGGAACAGATTTATCTTTTAAAAGAATTATCAAGTATAAATACAATGATCCGGTAAAAGGAGAGGTATATCGACCATTTGAAATTATTCCAGCAATCACTTCAAGGATAGCATCTAATGTAATTATTTTCAATGAAGATACTCCAAAAGAAATACCGGTACAGATTATTGCCAATAAAGATAATGTAAAGGGAATGATAAAGTTGAATTTACCTGTTGGATGGAGTGTTAGCCCACAAGAGATTGTATTTGATTTGTCAAAAAAAGAGGATGAAAAAAAAGTAGTATTTGTTGTTACACCCACCAAAGAACAGAGTGAAGGCACGCTGGAGGCGATTATAGTAAGTGGTAAGAAAATCTTTACCAAAACATTGTTTAAAATTGATTATGATCATATTCCTAGGCAATCTGTTCTGCTGCCTTCAACTTCCAGGATTGTTCGATTGAATTTAGTAAAAAAAGGAAATACTATTGGATATATCAAGGGTGCTGGTGATGAGGTACCAAAGTATTTACAGCAAATTGGATACAAAGTCAATATCATTGAACCTTCCAAAATAATGGAAGAATCATTAAGTAAATATGATGTAATTATGGTGGGTATCAGGGCTTATAATACGGTAGAAGATCTAAAACATAAGCAAGAAATGATTTTAAATTATGTGAAAAATGGTGGAAATTTGATTGTGCAATATAATACCAGTCATCGTTTATTGGTGAAAGATAATTTAGCGCCATATAAACTTCGATTATCAAGAGACCGAGTTACCGATGAAAATGCAGAGGTTAAATTTTTAGCACCTAAAAGTGAGGTGTTAAATTATCCAAACAAAATAACAAAACATGATTTTGATGGATGGGTACAGGAGCGTGGATTGTACTTTCCTGATAAATGGGGAAAAGAGTTTGTACCTATTTTATCTTTTCACGATAAAGGAGAATCACCAAAAAAAGGCAGTTTACTAATTGCTAAATATGGTAAAGGATATTATATGTACACAGGGTTGTCCTTTTTTAGAGAATTACCTGCCGGTGTACCCGGAGCCTATAAATTGCTTACGAACATGATCTCTATTGGGAAAAATGATTTTGAAAAGAAAATTAATAAGTAAACATGAAAAATCAAGAACAATCTGTTTCTAAAAAATGGAAAAAAGAATATACAGCAGTATTGCTTGCCAATATCGCTTATATCCTAATTTTTTATTTTCTAATGAAAACTTTCTCCTAAGCAATGGCAAATATAGACTGGATCATATTATTAGGAACATTATCATTTATTGTTATCTATGGTTCATGGAAAACAAGAGGAAGTCAGAATGTAGACGAATTTATCAAAGGTGGAAATAAAGCAAAATGGTGGACTGTTGGTTTGTCCGTAATGGCAACACAGGCAAGTGCTATTACATTTTTATCAACACCCGGACAGGCATTTCACAGTGGGATGGGCTTTGTCCAGTTTTATTTTGGATTACCTATTGCCATGGTTATTATCAGTCTGGTTTTTATCCCAATTTATCATAAGCTTAAAGTTTATACTGCCTATGAGTTTTTAGAAAGTCGATTTGATTTAAAAACTAGAACTTTAGCAGCAATTTTGTTTTTGGTGCAAAGAGGTCTTGCAGCCGGAATAACCATATTTGCTCCTGCAATTATTTTGTCGGCTGTTCTTGGTTGGGATTTGGTTACGTTAAATATCCTTATCGGAGTTTTGGTTATTATCTATACAGTTAGTGGTGGTACTAAAGCGGTAAACGTTACCCAAAAACAACAAATGGCGATTATTTTTGTTGGAATGTTTGCGGCATTTTTTATTATCATTAGTTATTTGCCACAGGATATTACCTTTAAAAAAGCTTTACAAATTGCCGGAGCTAGTGGTAAAATGGAAATATTAGATTTTTCATTTGATCTAAGTAACCGATATACCATCTGGACAGGGTTTTTAGGAGGTACATTTTTAATGTTGTCTTATTTTGGTACAGATCAGTCACAGGTACAAAGATATTTGTCTGGAAAATCGATTCGAGAAAGCCAGTTAGGATTACTTTTTAATGGATTTTTAAAAGTGCCTATGCAGTTTTTTATTTTATTGGTTGGTGTAATGGTTTTTGTTTTTTATCAATTTAATGCTTCTCCATTAAACTTTAATCCGGCTGCAACAACAGCTGTTAAAAATTCTGCTTTTGCAGAAGAATACAAAGCTTTAGAACAAAAACATCATACAATTGAAGAAAAGAAAAGAGTAGCACAGTTTCAATTTGTTGCCCATAACTCTGATGAAAAAATAAGAGAAACGATCAAAACTTTGAACAGAGAAGAGGTTGAAAATAGAGAAAAAGCAAAAGAAATTATTTTAAAAGCGGATGATACACAGGAAACGAATGATAAAGATTATGTATTTATTCATTTTATTTTGAATAATCTCCCCCGTGGTTTAATTGGTTTACTTCTGGCAGTAATTCTATCGGCTGCAATGTCCTCAACGGCATCTGAGTTAAATGCTTTGGCATCTACCACTACTATGGACCTTTATAAAAGAAATGAAAGGTCAGCAAAAGAAGATAAGCATTATGTAAAAGTAACCAAGTGGTTTACTATTGGATGGGGAGTGCTGGCTATTTTGGTGGCAAGTGTGGCAAATTTATTTGATAATTTAATTCAACTGGTAAATATCATTGGATCTATATTCTATGGAAATATTCTTGGTATCTTTCTTTTGGCATTTTTCATCAAAATGGTAAAAGCCAATGCAGTATTCTGGGCGGCTATCATCACACAAATAATCATTATAATTGTTTACAAATTAGATATTTTGCCTTATTTGTGGCTTAATTTGCTTGGGTGTATTTTGGTAATGGGGATAGCGATTACGCTGCAACAATTTGCTTTTAAATCTAATTTAGAAGTTGAATCATAGCGGTTGATTTTAATAAAAAACCCTGAAATTCACTAAGAATTTACAGGAATTGTGTTGTTAAGAGAAATATTTATTTCTATTCCACAGGAATCTCAATTCTTACCTTTTCCCATGCGAAATTAATCGAATTACTTCCAACGGTATAAATTAATTGCTCCTGATTGTCATTAACAAATGTTGGTTGTATTTCAACCCTCAAAGCATCTTCTTTTTCTTTGTATTTAAAGGCTCCCCAATTACTGTTTTTCTTATTGAAAATGATTGTCCATGATTTGTTTTCTCTTGGGATAATAAAAAAGCCATATTTACCGGCAGGAAGATGTTTGTCCTGAATTTTTACGTCTTTGTTAAATGAAATGGTCGTATTTTCATTTGCTCCAGCTCTCCAAACCTTGTCATACTTTTCCAGTTTTCCCCAGACAGTTCGACCTTTTACACTCGGTGATCCATAATCAATTGAAATACTTGTACCATTTATAACGCCTTCTGTTTGTATTCTTGGACTCTTTTGCGCACAACTGATAGTTGTTATCAATAAGAATACTAATAAAACTTTTAATACTTTCATTTTTAAAGGTTTAAAAAAAATGAGGCTTTTGATTATCTCAATTACCTCATTTTTTATATT
>Ga0256834_1002490_pt1 | contig 11555 bp, 5 predicted proteins | sample 4281140metaG_FD_190536 | JGI IMG/M metagenome (GOLD analysis project Ga0256834, IMG submission 190536) | Hydrothermal vent microbial communities from East Pacific Rise, Pacific Ocean - 4281-140 | ecosystem: Environmental > Aquatic > Marine > Hydrothermal vents | place: Pacific Ocean: East Pacific... | reverse complement strand
ATACTTAAAGCTAATAAATACAAACTGTAATATAAATACAGTTTACTTCTATTTTGGAAAAAAATTAAAAAATGGTATACGAATAAAACGAAAAGACCTCCTCTTATCCACGAAAATATTTCAGAATGAAAATCTAAAAGCATTATTTATCTAGATATAATTTTTTAAATAATTCGGCCTTTCTATTTCTACTTATACTGGCTGTTAACCCATTTGTCATAATAAGTTCTCCTCCTAATCCTTTTAAATATTCTTTGATGTGATTTAGGTTTATTAAATAAGAATTATGAACTCTAAAAAATTCAGAAAATTGAAACTTTTTTTCTACTTCTTTTAGCGTTTTAGAAACCAATATTTGCTGTTCAGATTTTAAGAAAATTGTGGTGTAGCTTTTATCAGATTTTAACATTATAACATCATCTTTATCTAATAAATAAACTTTACCATCAGCAGATATATTAATTTTATCATGATTATTGTCATTTAAATTATTTAACAATAATTGCAATTTATTCTCAAGTAAATCTCCTTTTTTTGATTTTTTGATTTTATCCATTGACGCAAGTAGTTCGTCTTTATCAACAGGTTTTAATAAATAATCAATAGCCGATACTTTTATAGCTTTAAGAGCAAATTCATCATGTGCTGTTGTAAAAATTAGGTTAAAATCTCTATTTTCTACTTTTTCAATCATAGTAAAACCATCCATTTCAGGCATTTGAATATCTAAGAATACAACATCTGGTTTTTGCTCATTAATAATCTTAATAGCTTCAATTGGAGAATTACACGTAGTAATTTCTACATTATCTATATAATTATTTAATTTCCATTCAAGAGCTTCTAATGCGTCTTTTTCATCGTCGACAAGTAATATTTGTAGCATAACTATAGTGGTGACGTTAGATTAATTTTAATGCAAGATACAACTTTTTTATTTTTGAACTTAAAAAATTTAATCCTTAATTTTAATTTTTCTATTTATTTCGTTTCCTAACTCATCAACAACTGTTATCAGGTATTCACCTGATTTTGGTTGAATTTCAATTTCGTGAATATTTTGAGTAATTCCTATAAATTTTTTGTTTAAATACCAAAAAACTTTTGCTTCATAATCTGAATGTACTAATTTTAGTATCAAACTGTTTTTATCACCTTTAAAATTCTTTGTAAAATATATTGTTTCGTTATCTTTTGGAGTTATAAAATCCATAGGATTCTTATCTTCACTTAAGCAATCTTTTCTGAAATTGGGTAATTTTTTATAAAATGGATGGTATTTTTGATAATAAAATTCTTGCAAAGGAGGTAAAACAAACCAACTTTTATGAGTAATGTTTAACTGTCTTTCACAAGATGTATTTACCTGAAATTCTTCGTTTTTATCTAAATGAACTAAAACATGGTAGGGGCAAGGAATTGTTTTTAAACCTGATCGTTGTACAAAAACACTGTCTTTAACCTCACAAATATCACTAGCTCTATAACCGCTTTTACTACAAACAGGTATTTTAACTAATTCATCAAAAGGAAGTTGAAACCAATTACTTTTAGGTAAAACATCAAACACGTCAAATAATATAGGTGCTGCCGTAGAAATACCCACTAACCCTGGTCTTCCTTCTCCATCAGCATTTCCTACCCAAATACCCACAACATAATCTTTTGTGGTTCCTATTGCCCAAGCATCTCTAAATCCAAAACTTGTTCCTGTTTTCCATGCTATCTTATTTGCAGTATTAAAAAACTGCCAATTTTGATTACCTTCTGGTCTGTTTACTTTATTCAATGCTTCAAAAGTTAAATATATAGATCCTGCATCAAAAATTGTTTTTTCTGTTGAAATCTTACCAAAATATGGTTTGAAATTCGCCAAATAGGAAGGTTCTACAAATTCGTTTTTATAATATTTACCTTGTGTATCATCATAATGATTTATTGTTGATGCCATAGAGGCGTAACTTTTACATAAATCCCATAAATTACTTTCTGCTCCTCCTAAAATTAATGATAATCCGTAATGATTTGCATTGTATTTAATATCTTTTAATTTTAATTCTTTTAAATAATGCCTAAACCTGTCTAACCCAAAACTTCGCAACATTCTAACCGCTGGAACGTTTAAAGATTTTGATAAAGCAACACTTGCGAAAACAGCTCCACGATATTTTTTATTAAAGTTTTCCGGATGATATCTTCCTATTTGTGTAGGAACATCTACAACTAACGTATTCGGTAAAATATCTCCCGAATCTAACATTGCTGTATATAAAAATGGTTTTAAAATACTTCCTGTACTTCTTGGCTTATGAATAATATCAACATCTTTTTGGTGGTTTTTTGTAGTTGGCGAATTACCTACATAAGCTAATACTTTTCTGGTTTTCACATCTAAAACTAATACTGCTATATTATTTATTTGATTTTTACTTAATTCTTTATAATGCCTTTTAACAATAAAATTCACACGTTGTTGTAGCTCTATTTTAACAGAAGTTTTAATTCGTTTTCCTTTTTTATTCTTAACTACATTTTGAAGTAAATGAGGTGCTATTTGTGGAATTGCAAATGGTTTTTTTGGTAATTCCTCTTGAATAGCTAGTTTATATGTTAATGAGTCTATTTTTTTATTTAAAAATAATTTTTTTAATAAACGATTTCGTTTTAGAATTAATTTCTGTTGATTTTTACCTGGATAAATTAAACTTGGTGCATTTGGTAAAACAGCCAACGTTGCACTTTCTGCCCAAGATAATTCATTTGATGAGCGTGCAAAATACCTCCACGAGGCAACATCTAGCCCAACAACATTTCCTCCAAATGGTGCATTTGAAATATACAGTGCTAAAATTTTTTCTTTGGAGTAACGAAATTCTAATCGAGTAGCTAAAATAAGTTCTTTTAGTTTTTCAAAATAAGTTCGTTTCTTATTTTTTCGAGAAAGTCTAATTACCTGTTGTGTTATAGTACTACCTCCTCTTTTTATTTGTTTATGCTTAAAATTTTGATAAAAAGCTTTTAAAATTGAAATTGGATTAAATCCTGGGTGTTTATAAAAATAAGCATCTTCAAACTGTACAATACAAGCAGCAAATTTTTTAGGAATACTATCGTTTTGAGGAAACCTCCATTGTCCATCATCTGCAATTCTAGCTCCTAATAATTCTCCTTCAGTACTTTCAATTACCGTTGAGGTCGGATTGTTAAATAACTGTTTTGGTAACAAAAAATAATAAACTGTTCCCAAAATAACAGCTATTATAAATTTGATTTTATGTTTTTTAATAAAATTCACTGTTCTAATCCAACTTATTCTATAAATTATTATGAGAACCTGAAATAAATTTAGGTTAACGAAATTATCACTTTACAACTTCAATCCATTTTCCTTTTGTTCGTGTAAAGTAATCATTGTCGTACATCGCTTCTGCTTGCAAACCATACAGGTAGTATTTCCCTAAATATGATGCATTTAAGAGTACCGTAAATGTTTTAGTTTCATTCTTTTTTAAATTGAAATAAAAGTTCACTTTATCATCTCTGATATCGGTAAAATTAGTATTCCCAGTAGTGGAATTTTCAAAATCCGTGAAACGTGTATTTACAATTTCCCAACCAGACGGAAATATTTCGGTTAAAGCGATATTTTGAACTTCTTCAGGCTTTAAATTACTTACCGTTACCTGTGCTTCAAACTCAGTTCCTTGAATTAATTTTGAGATGTCAATTGTTTTTCCTTGTGTATCTTTATAAGTCACTTGCACACCCAATCCTCGTTTTTCTTCAATTTCTTTTCCTAATGGTAAAATTCCAGAATTTAAAACCGATACAAATACTACATTTGCTTCCTTATTTGTAATTGAAACTAAATTTCGTCCTTCTTTTATGGCTAATTTTCGTTGAGCAATTGCAAATTTTGAAGTTATTTTTTTAGGAGTACTATTATTCAAAGTGTACGCTAGTTTTATTGATTTTCCTCCATTTATTTCAACCATTTTAGCCATTGATAACAAACTATAAGCTGTTGTTTGTGTACTCATCCAAGCGTTAGAAGATAACCTTTTAGCAATATATTTGGCTAATTCTCTAGATTCTTTATTCTTAATTAACAGCATTGTTTCCATAGCCATTGCCCTATTTCTATCTACCGAACCATAAGTATAATAACCGCCTTTACTATTTTCAAAATTAACAGTTGCTGTATTTGCAATTTCAATTGCTGCTTCTTTTTGACCTGCTAAAGCATAAGCTGCGGCCAAACGCCATTTAGCATTGTTTGATAACTCACCAAATTCTCGCAACCTGTTCATTGAAGATAAATCTGGATATCCTGCCAATGCCAACGTGTACAATCTGTAAGCCTGAGCAAAATCTGAGTTGTAATTTTGATAACTTGGTCGCCAATTACGAGCTGTTTGTTTTTGATATTTTAACCAGTTATTCATAAAGGTAAGCGGTAAAACATATCCTTTTTTCTCTGCTTCAATCATAAAATGACCTGCATAACTTGTTCCCCAGTCATTGGCGTAATTTTGCCCCATCCAATAACTTAACCCTCCACTTGGAGTTTGGAAATTTCCTAATTTTTCAATTCCTTTTTTAATATTATCTGCTATTTTTTGTTTTTGCTGAACAGGCAAATCAAAAATATTACCTAAATATAATTGTGGGAAAACACTTGATACAGTTTGTTCAACACAACCATGCGGGTATTGAATTAAATAGTGCAACCTACCTGTAAAATCCATTGGTGGCAAGGTTGAAAATTCAATATTAGCAACATTGGTTCCTACTACCCCAAAAGTTTCAATATCAATTGTTTGTGTGCTATTTGGTTCTAACTCAATAATTATTGATTTTGATGATATTGGATTCGGGTTTACTACATCAATTTCAACTTTATAAGAAGATTTTTCTCCATTTCCTGAAGCAATAACTTCAATTGTACCAATTCCTTTAGCTTTTGAAACATCCAACTGAAAATACACCATTTTTTCATCAGGATTTGTAAATGATACTTTTTGAGAGTTTACACCAATAACTTTAATTCCGTTACTTAACTTTAAATGGACTTCTACATTTTTTACCTTTTTTTCCATTGCAAAAACAGATACGGGAAGTGTTACTTTTTCTCCCGGACTTAATTTGCGTGGTATCGATGCTAAAACCATTAATGGTTTACGAACCGGAATGGTAACTTCAGCTTTTCCATAAGCTGCTTTTTTAGCATCTGCGGCAATAACCATAACTCGAACAGAACCTATGTATTTTGGCATTTGAATTGTATGTGAAGCTGTTTTTCCTTTTGCCAACGTAAAAGGTCCTAAATAAATTACAACTGGTTTAAAACGGTTTGCTTTCTTTGTTTTTCCTGCAACTACATTTCCATCTCCTCCAATTGCAAAAACCTGCTCAATACTTCCTCCATAAGCTCCAATTACATCATCAAAAATATCCCAAGTTTTTACACCTAAAGCTTCTTTAGTATAAAAAGCATTCCAAATTTGTGGAGTCTTAAAACGAGTTAAGTCTAGTAAACCTTCTTCAACAATAGCGATAGTATACGACATTTGTTTTCCGTTTTGTTCGCTTACTTTAATTTTAAACTTCTCTTCCGGTTTCAATACTTTTGGTAATACAATTTTAGGATTTAAACGTGTAGCTGGATCTTCAACTAACATTGGTATTACACCATATAATCGCAGCGGTAAATCATTAGCTGTTGAAGCATGCGGCTGCAATAATGAAATGTTTACATAAACATTTGGAGCCATTTCCTTTGTAATAGGTATTTCAATTTTAGTTTGCCCTTTTTGTGTTTTTTGCCAAATGGTTTGTAGTACTTCTGTGCCATTTTCAATGCTTATTAAAGCTCTTCCTTCAGTCCCTGAAGGAAATGTAATAATAGCTTTTTCACCAACGTTGTATTTATCTTTATCTGAAGAAAACACCAACATTTTTGATGCTTCTGGGTTTTTGGTAGGGCGTTTCCACCAATTTTTATAAAAATAAGCAATTGTTCCCGTAGCATGTCCACTTTTTTTATCGATTACTCGGATTAAAAACCGACCGCCTTCATCATCTGGGATATTTAATGTAAAAGCGCCTTTGCCTTTTGAATTTGTATTAATTTTTAATGTTTTAAATGGTTTGTGGTAGCTGCTTCCACTGTATGATGATAAGTTATCATATGATGAGCTCCACCACCAACGCCATTCTATTTTATAAACTTGAATCTCAATATTATTTCTTGCAATTGGTTTTTCTTCAGAAGATATTGTAACTACATCAAATGTGATATTTTCATCTGTATCATACGAGCTATATGCTTTTATTTTTGGCAACCTTAAACCAATAAAAGAACTGAATGGTGCATAATTTTTTGAGAGAACATCCATAGAAAAATCACCTCCATTTTCATAAGCTTTCGTTAAAAAAGCCACTTTTAACATACCAGGAGCCCTGTTTTCTAAATTTATTTTCTTGTTAATAAATGCATTACCATTTACATCTAATTTTCCTTCAAATATTGTTACCTCTTCAGATGAAAATTCACGAGTTGGATCTTTAAAAATATATTTTGGGTATTTTTTATTGAAAGCATTGGAATTGACGGTAAATTTTGCATTTACCGCTACTTTTATGTTTTTTGCAGGTGCACCGTGTAACCATGCTACATTTAATTTTCCATAAATAGGTTTCTTATTAGATAATACTTTTTCGTTAAAATCTATTTTAATTTTTAAACGGTTAGGCTTAACTGTTTCAACTTTTAATTGTTTGGTAAATTTTGCACCTCCAACAGTTACAACACTATTCCAATTACCTGTTGGGTCAGTATCAGAAGTAGGTATGGTAAATTTATAAAAACCATTTGTACTTTTTGTTTTAACCTGTTTAAAAACTAGTTTTCTACGTGCATCTGTAACTTCTAACTTAATTGGGTGTTCTTTTGGGAGTGGGTTTGCATTGTCATTTAAAATAAATGTTAAGTGAATAGAGTCTCCAGGTCTCCAAACACCACGTTCTCCATATAAAAACCCTTTAAGCCCTTTCTGTAATTTTTTCCCAGAAACATTAAACTTACTTAAAGATAATGAATAGCCATCATCTAACTTTAAATATGTTTTACTTTTTCCTTTTGAAACAATTGCAAAAAAAGCATTATGGTCAACATCCATTCCTGTAATTCCTTCATTATCTGTAACTGCTTGCGCTATTTCTTGCTGTTGATAATTGTAAATAGTAACTTTTGCTTCTGAAATAGGTTTTGTAGTTAAAATATCTGTCACCACAAAGAAGTATGATTTATTTTCTCCTTTTTTAGCTATAACACCGAGGTTTGAAGCTAAAATATTTGTTGAAACTATACGGTCTTCATTATCGTAATATGCTTTTTTACACGGATTATTTCGATCTCTCCAATTATAATAATTATCGTTGTAACTGTAAATTAAATTATCCCAATATTGTTCTTCGCGTTCATCCAAATCTTCTGATTGTTCCGTTGTGTATTCTTGGTTGTCGTAGTAGAAATCATCTTCATAATACTCATCATACTCCTCTTCTTTATTAGGATTCACTTGGCTTCCTTCACATTTATACAATGAATACGCTTGTTTTATACTTAATTCAACCCTATAAATTGCTCCTGGGTCTGATTGTATCATTTTAGATAAATCTATAGCATAAGCTTTCCATTTTCCATTATTTTCAATTTCATTATCAATTAAAGTAATGGTTTTTTTTGCTACTCTTCTTCCAACTCTTCTAATGTTATATCTATTAGTATTTCCTAAATTATTGGTTTGTAAAAACTGTAATATGTTATCTTCAAAAATTTTAATAACTCTTACATCAACTGCTTTTAAATTTACAGCTTCAAAATTAAATTTTAGATTGTTTGAATTGGGTAAAATTACACCGCTAGTGAGTAACCTAATTGCAGGTTTTAGTTGCTCAAATGCAACTTTTTCAGAAAATTGATGCTTTAATTTATAACCATCAATACTTTTTATTCCTTGAAAAACATCAACATCTACAGTTCCAACAATACGGGTTGATGGATATACTTTAAGTATATTACCATTAACAATGTATTTTAAGTTTTTACTATTTTTAATTGCAACTAAACCGCTGAAATTTTGCTGTTTTTTAAGCGGGTCAGAGAAATTAATACTTAAGTGTTGTTCTGGAGATTGAATTACATCAATATTTAAAATTGAAAAATTATTTTTACCTGGAATTTTCAGTATAGATTCGCCTTGATTTTCAATATTTATTTTATTTCCTGTCCAAGATAATAACACCTTAGAATCATCTACAAATCGTTGAACACTGTCTATTTTAAATAAAAATTGTTTACTGATAGAATCTGTACTTTCCCACTTAATTGATAATTTTTTGTTTTTTTGAGTTGCTTCAATCAATGTTTTTGCATTGTTTAATGTTAATACGTCAGCTGTTTTAATAATTCCTTCAATATATTGCCATTCTTTACTGTACGATTGAAAACTTGTAGTAGTAACACTAAAATTTTGTGCTATAGTTTTAAATTTAAATGTATAATTTTTATATTCAGACGGTATATTATTGTATATTTTACCTAAGTTAATGGTTACGGTATATTCTTTATTTGGCTTTAAATGTTGTGAAGGTTGAAAAAGTATATTTCTAGAATTTTGAGCAAATAATTTCCCTTCTATTTCAGGAGAAATACTTAAAATGCTTTTATTGATTTCTTTGTTTGGAATCCAGTAATTTACTTCATTTACCAATCCAATTTTAATGGGTTCAGCAACAGAAACTACCCCTGAAGTTGTATAACTAATATACTTTTTAAATTTAAAAATATTGTTAGTTGTATTTTGAGAAGCTTTATTATTACAAGAAGAGAAAATCACACTAACTACAAGTGCGAAAATTAAATGTTGAAGTTTCATTATAGGTTATTTTTATTGTTTAGCTAATTTTTTATGAAATTACTAAAAAACAATAAATAAAAGCTGAAAAACTCAAGTAATCTGAGGAATATTTGTCACTCTCATAAGATTACTTCACCATACACTCCTTGAGGTGGCAAGCCTAATAGGTTTTTAAAACCTGTTAGGTTTATTTAAATTTAATTAAACTACTTTTTAATGGGTAACACATAAAAGAATACAGCAATAAAGTGAGCAAAACTACCTAATAATACAAAAATATGAAAAATTGCATGGTTGTATTTTAAATTTTTAATACTGTATAAAACAGCTCCAACAGTATAAAAAATGCCCCCAGCTAATAACCACATTAAGCCCTCAAAAGGTAAATTTTGAACTAATGGTTTTATTGCAAAAATAACTACCCATCCCATTAATACGTAGGCAAATGTTGATATTTTGTCGTATTTTCCTGTAAAAAACAACTTCAATACAATTCCTGCTAAAGCCAGCCCCCAAGAAACTCCAAAAATAGTCCAACCAACCCAGCCTTTTAAAACAACCAATGTAAACGGTGTATATGTTCCTGCAATTAAGATATAGATTGCAGAATGATCAAAAATATTTAATTTATATCTTAACTTTGGGTTTTGAACATAGTGGTAAAACGTTGATGCAGAATACAATACAATTAAACTTACTCCATAAATACTAAAACTTACTATATGCCAGGCATTCCCTTTTAAACTAGAATAAACCACTAGTAATACCAATGCAATAACACTTAAAATTAATCCAATAGCATGTGAAATCACATTGAATTTTTCTTCTTTTGGCTCGTAGTATGTCAATTTATTTTCTTTCACATTAGCTTAACGAAAAAGATGTTATTTAAGTATGTATTTACTTATTATTTAAATCAGAAATTAGTTCATTATAAATCAAATTGTATGTTTTCTTTTTTAAAGCATTTGTATCTTTTAATGTTAACCCTTCTGTGCTAATAAAATTATGAATTTTCACTCGTAATTTACCGGGTCCTCCACTAAAAAAAGTATATGAAAATCTTTTTTTACAATCGTAAAAAGTCATTGGTACAATTGGTATTTGATGTTCAATAGCTAATTTAAAAGCACCGTTTTTAAATTCGCTTAAAACAATACTTTCATCATCAGGTACTAAACCTTCTGGAAAAATACATACATCTAGTCCGTTGCTTAACCTTCGTCTTACCTCATCAAAAACTGCTTTTCTACTGCTTGAATTACTTCTGTCAACTAAAATACAGCTTCTTTTATAAAAATATCCAAAAATGGGTATTTTTGCTAACTCTTTTTTCCCAACAAAAACAAATGGATTTTTAGTAACTGAAAGCATAACCATAATGTCAATCATAGAAGTATGGTTAGGACAAAATATAAAACTTTTATCTTTCTCTAAAACTTGATCTTCTTGTAATTCAATTTTAAAGCCCATCACAAAAAGAATAGTATTAGCCCAAGCTCTGGCTATTTTAAAAAATGCTGGATATAGTTTTTCTGAAGAAGTAACTATAATTAATACTGGAAATATTGGAATCATAGTTAAAATTACCCAACCTAAAAACCAACTACGCCAAACAATATAAAAAAGGTATTTAAAAAATTTCATAGACTTCAAAAGTAGTAATTTAAAATTATTCTTGTTTTCTTCTTGAAATATGTATTTTTGCTATCAAATTTTCAAGTACATGTCAAGAATTTTAACTGGGGTACAAAGTACAGGAACTCCACATTTAGGAAACTTATTAGGTGCCATTATACCGGCAATTAAAATGGCTAACGACCCACAAAATGAGTCTTTTTTGTTTATTGCAGATATGCATTCATTAACCCAAATTAAAAATGGTTCCATATTACGAGAGAACACTTACAGCACTGCAGCAGCTTGGTTAGCTTTTGGTTTAGATGTAAATAAAACCGTTTTTTATAGACAAAGTGATATTCCTGAAGTAACGGAGCTTTCTTGGTATTTAAGTTGTTTTTATCCGTATCAACGGTTGACTTTAGCACACAGTTTTAAAGATAAGGCTGATAGATTAGAAGATGTAAATGCTGGTTTGTTTTCATATCCAATGTTAATGGCTGCAGATATTTTACTGTATGATGCTGAAATTGTTCCTGTAGGAAAAGATCAATTACAACATTTGGAAATGACACGTGATGTAGCAAACAGATTTAACCATCAAATGGGAGAAATTTTAGTTCCACCTGAAGCAAAAATACAAGAAGGAACCATGTACGTTCCTGGAACTGATGGTGGAAAAATGAGTAAATCAAGTGGAAATATCATCAATTTATTTTTACCTGATAAACAGCTCCGTAAGCAAATTATGAAAATTAAAACGGATTCTACTCCGTTAGAGGCTCCTAAAAATACTGAAACTTGCAATTTATTTTCACTTTATAAATTGATAGCTTCACCTAGTCAAATTGCTGAAATGAAAGCAAATTATGAAGGTGGAAATTATGGTTACGGACATGCAAAACAAGCATTTTATGAATTATTAATTGATACATACGCTGAGGAAAGAGAACGTTATAATTACTATATAAATAATTTGGAAGAGATTGACAAAGCTCTTTTAATTGGTGC
>Ga0256834_1002489_pt1 | contig 11556 bp, 13 predicted proteins | sample 4281140metaG_FD_190536 | JGI IMG/M metagenome (GOLD analysis project Ga0256834, IMG submission 190536) | Hydrothermal vent microbial communities from East Pacific Rise, Pacific Ocean - 4281-140 | ecosystem: Environmental > Aquatic > Marine > Hydrothermal vents | place: Pacific Ocean: East... | reverse complement strand
ATTATTACCAACCACTCACTACAGAAGTTTGAGACACTGCTCAAAAAGCCTTATGATGGAACATTAGCCATTACAGTACCGTGGCAGGCTCCACGATTTAAACGGTTCTACTATGAAAACGGCGCAGTCGATGTCTGGTTGGCACGCTATGAGATAGAAGCAGAACAGGAGATGTTAAATCTACTACTTAATACAGGTCTGGGTGCTGAGAGCATGAAAGGACTTGGTTTTTTGGAGGTGGTAGAAGAACAGTTCCACTAGATATATATTCTGAGTTTCAAATCCTAGAAGGAAGATAGCTAATCTAATTGGAACTGTCATTTAGCATTCTAGCAAAATAATCTTTAGCATGAAATGAAGTAAACTATAGATATATATTCTGATAACTATTGCTTTTAAAAGGAATTTATAATATACTTCTCTTAATTAAACATATACAACAGGAGATTTGGTGAGTGAAAATAGCATTATTATCATTGGCATTATCATAATAGTTTTCTTCTTTGGATTTTTATTTGCTAGAAATATAACCATAAATATCACGAATAATTTTAAAAAAGAGGAAGAGTGAAAAGAGGCTATACCCCGGGCATCATCACTGACTTGTGTCAGGAGAGGCAATCCGTACTCAATCTTCGGGTGAACCACGGGGCTTATTGGGGTTATTATAACATAAATATGTAAATGTACAAAGGAGATGTAGTGCAAAATAAATGTTTTGATGAACTGGAACGGTTTATTTCAAAAAGTAGACTCTCTACATATCGTCATGCGATGGATCAACAAAACACCCTTAAGGTCATTGGTCATTACATCTACAATACTAAACTTTCTGAAAATTTTTATTTACTACTTCAAAACTTTGAAGTAACTTTGCGTAACGCAATATACCTTGCTTATAATAATAAGTATCCTGAAAAATCCTTTTACTTTTTACATGAAACAGACTCTCGAAACCGCTATTTACAAAAAAAAGAATTTCACTCTCGTGAATGTTGGAAAATGCTCTGTGGAGCACGACATAAACTCATAAAAAAATCTTCATCTGTTAATAACGGAAAATTAACTGCTGAATTAAATTTTGGCTTCTGGTCCAAACTCATGAGTACACATCATGCAAATTATGTGACAATGTGGCATCAGATTTTTTTTGATGTATTTCCTCACTATCCTTATAAATATCCTGTTGATAAAGCTATTGTAGATATAGAAAATAAAATAAATAAAATTCGCAGATTTCGCAATCGTATTTTTCACTACGAACCTATTTTTAACCATGAGAACTTACATGCTATGCATAAAGATATTATTGAAATCCTTGGCTGGATAAGCCCCGAACTTCAAAAGCTAAGTTTGGCTTTTGATGAATTTGATGATATTGTACATTCAAAAAAGAAAATTAATAAAAAGCTTCAAAGGCTGTATGTAACTGCTAAAAAAAATCGAGATCATTTAAAACAGAAAAAAAGGTAAGAGATGGCAGATATTATAAAAACTTTCTATGCTTATGGTAAATATTTTGAAGATGATCTCCTACAAAGTTTTAATCAACTAGCAACAAAAAAAATCGACAAAATATTACATATAGAATTAAGTGATTATAGCTACAGCTTGGTGGATACCGATAGGTTAAAAGATAGGCTTGTTTTATACATTACTTCATCTGCTGGAGGTAATCTTTTCCCTTTTATATTTTTAAGTGAAAAAGTTTTTGATATTGAAACTAACGGCAAAATCAAAAAGGGTGGTATTTGTAAATCTTTTGAAAATATGAAAAAGTATTTAGATAAAGATCATCAAAAAGAGCTTGATAGTATCTATGATGCCATTGAGTTTGACAAACTCAAAGAAATTGTTGCACAAGTTGAAGCAGATAAAGCCAACCTAAAAAATAGCTACTATCTTGCACTCTCATACAATAAACAGTTTTTTAATGAAAAATACCCCTCAGTTTTTCAAAAAATGATAGAAACAAAAGGTAGTGATATTAGCCTTGAGGGGCACTGTTTTATTGATAAAAATGCTAGTAAAGTTGGATTTGATGTGGGACTCAATTTTTGTAGTACCAATGAGATGAGTGACACAATGGGGAAAATAGCCAAACCAAAGCTTCTACCCATCTCAAATGAAGCAGGACGATTTGTAAAGCTTGGTTTTGAGAAAATCTTTAATGATTTTAAATTTAAACTTTTTGGTTTAAACTACATTCTGCTGCCTACGATTTTTGATTCAAAACTCAATCATGATATTTTTTATGAAATCAATGAAGCAAAGAAAATTGACAAAGGTACGCAAGCAGTTTCTCAAAGAGTTCTTTTAGAAGAGGATTTAGAAGAGCTAGTTGACGAGCTTGATAAAAAAAATCTCACCAATGAACTTCTTTTTACAATGCTTTTTTATGAGAAAAATAATAAAGAGATTGTTGTTTCTCATACCATTGAAGATATCGTTCCGACACGAATTGGCATTGCTAAAAGGATAATGAAAAACTATAATATTGATGCCTCTAAGCTCTCAAAATATGAAAAAAAGAGCGTTAAAGATAAAAATCCTGAGACTATCTATATTAGAGACTATATCAATGATAGACTTTTTTTGGCAAAACTACTGTTTGGCAAAGAGATAGTAGATAGTGATATACTCTATAGTGCTCTGTATAAAAAAATTATTTTTGGAAATAATATTGAACATGAAAAGAGAGAGTTTTCAAAAATTCTAAACGGCTACTATAAGGACGATACCAACTTTCAAAAGCACCAAAAGTTTTTTGACTTTGTGAGTGATGAAAAATTGAAAATAGGTAGCAAAATTAATTTAGGAGGAAATATGCACTTTAAAGATATTCAAGAATTGACAACATGGAAATTTAAGAATGTAGAGATTTTAAAAACACCAAGTCAAAAGGAATTTTTTATAATAGGAATGCTATGCCGCTTAGTCATTGCATGGCAAAAAGCAAAAAACGATAATCACTCATCACTTGAGAGTTACTTAAATACTATTGGCACTGTCAATTCTTTAAACATTGAAAGTGTCTATAGAAAAGTCATTAATGGTGCTAGTAAATATCATGTTTATGGTAAGAGTTATGATTACCTGTTGACACTCTACAGTGAAATAAAGTCCTTGCAAAAAGATGAAAAAGTTTCTAATGACAAGGCAAACATACTTTTTGTCATGGGCTACACAGATTATAAAAATTTACCAAAAACAGAAAAAAAGGGAGAAGAAAATGAGTAATTACGCTGCACAGAGTGAAATGTTATTATTATGGGATATAGAAAATGCTAATCCGAATGGAGATATTCTAAGAGATAATGCACCACGCTATGACGATATTGCACACAAGGCACTTGTAAGTGATGTCCGTATTAAACGAACAATTCGAGATGATCTTTTCAATCGTAAAAACAAAGAAATTTTTGTTAGAGAGACAGCTCATGCAGAAGGTGGTATTAATGATGGAAAGACCCGCGTCGAAGATGTCGGTGGAACTGAAAATGTTATTGATACTATTATTGATAAATGTATTGATGTCAGAGCCTTTGGCGGTGTTTTTCCTGTAGAGAAAAAATCTTACAATTTAACGGGTTCCATACAGTTTAAAATGAGTAAATCACTGCATCAAGTGAGTGAACCTACTTACATCAAAGGAACAGGGGCATTTGCCAGTAAACCTAAAGCAGAAAATAAAACTTTTAGAGAAGAGTATATTTTACCTTACGCGCTCTTTGGTACCTATGGTGTCATCAATGCACTCAATTGTGACAATACAAAACTGACCGATAGTGATGTTAAAGAAATTATCGACAGTCTCTGGAAAGGCACTAAAAACCTTATTACTCGAAGCAAAATGGGTCAATTACCTCGGTTTTTACTGAAGATAACATATAACGAAGATGGATTTTTTATAGGAGAGTTAGACAATAGGGTCTCTTTAACAATAAAAGTAGCTAGTGAGAATGAGATAAGAGGTGCCCAAGATTATGAATTGGATTTATCTAAAATCACAGGCTTACTAGATAAATACCAAAATAAGATAGAAAAAATCGAATATATCGTTGATGATACTTTTGAAACAAAAATAGCTATACCCGACAGTTGGACTAAATTAGAATTGGATTAGAGATGATTATTGAGCTTGACTTTTGGGCAGATTACGGTCACTTTAGCCACCCTGCCACCATCTATAGTTCATTAACTTATCCTATTCCACCTAAAACTGCCGTTATGGGATTTTTAGGTGCCGTAGGAGGATTAAATGACGTTTCAGCATATCAATTTTTAAATACTATTACGTATGCTGTAAAAATAAATCAGATTCAAGGTAAAGCAAACTATTGCTTTAATGGTGTTAAAGATGCCTTGCCTTCTATCAAACATCATAGACAAATAATAAAACAGCGCAAACAGTTCTATAGGGAATTGTTAATTGCACCGAGTTATAAAATTTTTATTGATTTTAGTGCTTGTCAACAAGAGAGTGCCCTGATTATTGAAAATATTAAAAACCATCGCTCTTTGTATCAAACCTATATGGGTATTAATCTCTGTTTGGCAAATTTTGAGTTTATTCATGAGCATGTCGGAGAACAGATACAAAATAATAAACTTATCCCTATTGATTCTTGTATTACTTTAGATACAGAGTTTGAGATAGAACATAATAAAAACTACAGTGATGTTCGCTTTCCTTTAATAGTTAAGAAAGAAAGAATCTTTGGAAGTTTTACTGATGTTTTAGTTGAACTTAGTGGTAAGCCTATTTTGGCAAAGCCAAAACAATACACTAAACTAGACAGTTATAATGTCATGTTTCTATGAAATATCGCTCCCATCCTGACCAAAAACTAACCGATCATCTCAACAATATTATACTTTATGATAAAGAAGATGATCTATTTTACAGATGTGTTCTTTTTCATGATTTAGCAAAAGTAACTGATAGCTTTCAAACCTATATTCAAGATACAGATAACCATAGTTCTAATCCTCATGCTCCTGCTTCTGCTATTATCTATCTTCTAAATCACATAGATCGTCATTTACAGATCAAAAAAAATGATCTCTTTATTTTTAATGCCATACTGTCACATCATGGAAAGCTAAAAAGTTTTAGATATGAATATGGAAATGACATTTTAGACTATTTTAAAATGGATTTACCCATACAACAATTAGAAGAAATTTATACAAAAGATGATGTTGTCAACTATTTTCATTTACAAGAAATTGATATATCACAATTTAAAAGATTAAAAAGAAAAAATCGAGATTTGAAATTTTCAATCGAAGATTATATCGATCAAAAACTACTCTTTTCAAAACTTATATTTGCCGATAAATATGAAGCGATATTCAAAGAAAATCATCACAAAACGGTTAATACGTGTAAAATAGGAACTTTACATAAATACTTACAACAACATATCAAAAAAGATTGCAATCGAGATAAAGTAAAAGATGACATTTTGAATAGATACAGTGATAAATTTCATATTTTCACACTTACTGCACCAACCGGCATAGGAAAAACTTTAACATCACTAGAATTAGCTTTAGAAATAAAAGAAAACGGAGGTCTTGGTAAAATAATATATATCTTACCATTTACTTCTATTATAGATCAAACTTATGAGGTTTTTGATGCTATCTTTAAAGATAGCATTACCAAACATCATTATGCAGTCTCTTTTGATGAAGATGGTGATGAAAACAATGATTACGATAGATGGAAATTTATCTTAAATAGCTGGAATGAACCCTTTATAGTTTCAACTCTCTATCAGCTTTTCTTTGCACTTTTTTCAAATACAAATAGTGACAATATCAAGTTTCAAGCGTTACAAAATAGTGTGATAGTGATTGATGAGGTACAAGCTATACCGTTTGAACTCTGGAAAGTTTTTAAAGCAATTTTACCTAGTCTATCAAAAAAGCTAAATAGTACTTTTATTTTGATGAGTGCTACAATGCCTGTTTTAACAGAGAAAACAGTTGCTCAAGAACTTACTGATAAAAAAGAAGTTTTTCGACAAAAAAATCGCTATGTACTAAAATATTTTCAAAGCAATGCATTAGATGATTTAGCAAAAGCTATTTTAGATCAATATCATCAAAAAAAATCTGTTTTATGTGTTGTCAATTCTATAAAAACATCGAAATTGCTTTATAAAAAAATTAAAGAAGCTTCAGAAAATAGCTATTGTTTAAACTCATATATGTTTTTTGAAGATAGAAAAGAAGTTATTAAAAACCTTAAAGATAAAAAGAGTAACAATGTCTCAAATAAAATTCTCATCTCTACACAGGTGATTGAAGCTGGTGTTGATTTGGATTTTGATGTGGGTTTTAGAGAGTTTTCTCCTATCAGCTCTATCATCCAAACAGCTGGAAGAATCAATCGCGAAGGTAAAAAAGGCATCAGTGAAATTTATATTTTTGATACGATTACTAAAGTATATGACGATACGATGATAAGTGAAAGCAGAAAAAATCTTTTTGATGCTTTACAAAGCAATGATATCTATGAAAAAGACATATTAAAACATGTTGAAGATTATTTTCAAGCCCTTGATGATAACAAAGGAGATAGTGGCATCTTAAGAGATATAGAAAATTTCTGTTTTGATTGTATCTCCAAAAAAAATCATGATGCTTTTAGGCTAGAGTCAGATTTTATCAAATCAGTAGCATTGGGAGTTAATTTAAAGATATGTGAATATGACTATTTTGAAAAATCAAAAGATTTAAAAATTTATGAGAGAAAGAAAGAAAAAGAGAAAATAATCAAAAAATTTCAATCCTATGTGCTTAATATTAAAGAGAAAGATCTTAAAGCTTTGGGGTTTGAACTCTCTTTTAGTGATATATTTGGTATCTTTTATATTCAAGCAATTGATGGAATATACTCTTCACAAAGTGGTTTTTTACTTAAAGAAGAAAAAAGTGAATTTTCATTTTCCTAAACTTATGCTAAAACGACAGAAATCTGTCATAAAGAACAATTATGCAAGCCATCAACTACACTACTGCCCGAAACAATCTAAAAACACTTATTGACGAAGTTTGCGACAATTCTGAAGAGGTTATTATCACCACTAAAAACTATACTGACCCCCACATAAACTGCACAGTGTATAATACAGACTATACAGGAGTGAGAGTATGGAACATGAAGAGACACCGATTAAGCGGATGACCGCTAAAAGAAAAGCAGAGATTGTCATGGATATCTTCCAGGGGAAAAGCACCATAACAGAGATATCCCGCAAATATGATTTGACTCCTGCTACTATAGAGGAGTGGATGGAAGATGCCCAAAAAGGGATAGAGAATCAGTTACGAGCACGTCCTAAAGACGTTGCTGCCATGTATGAAGAGAAGATCAATGAGATGAAAGCAGTCATCGGTGAACTGATATTGGAGAATATAGCCTTAAAAAAGTACGACGCTCTGTTCGGGGAAGAGAAGAAGTGATACAGGTTCAGAGCGAAATGCATGCCAAAGGCTACCAAATTAGTATCACAAAACTGTGCCGACTCTTCGGTATAAAACGCAGAAGCTTCTACTATAAACCAATAACAAAAACGCAAAAACTGAATCAAGACAGAGTAGAGAAGCTCAAGGAGGCTATGGAGAGATTTCCCTCCTATGGTTATCGCCGTTTAGCTCTCGTATTGGGTATGAATAAAAAAGCAGTACAGCGGATCCTTCAGATAAAAGGCTGGCAAGTCAAAAAACGTTCAAAAGGGCATAGACCCAGAGCCAAAACAATACCCTCACGATCATCCTTTCCTAATCAGAGATGGGCTATTGATATGACAAGAGTATGGAGCCAACAAGATGGGTGGGGTACCCTTGCCTGTGTAATCGATACCTGCACCAGAGAGATCGTAGGATACAGACTCTCCAAAAGCGGCAAAGCCACAACAGCTGAAGCAGCTTTACAAGAAGGCGTGATCTATCGTTTCGGCAAACTGAAACGACTTGAGAAACAGATTGTTCTCAGAAGTGACAACGGATTGGTTTTTAGCAGTAAATCATTCGCCAAGACCGTCAAGAACTATCATTTCAAGCAGGAGTTTATCACCCCATATACGCCTGAACAAAACGGTATGATTGAAAGGTTCTTTAGAACCATCAAAGAGGAGTGCATCTGGCATCACAACTTTATATCATTCAAGGAGGCTGACAGGATCATTGGAGAGTGGATTAGATTTTACAATCAAAAACGACACCATTCAGCATTAGGTTACAAAACACCGGTAGAGGTGTTTCGTTTAGCAGCATAGGTGTGCAGAAAGGGAGGGGTCATTACAGTTTGACGCTATTATTTAAGAGCAAGATACTATAATCCTGAGAGTACACGGTTTATGAGTAGAGACAGTTATGACGGAACATCAGCTAACCCCATAACCCAGAACCACTACCTGTACGCCAATGCGAACCCGCTTACGTATATTGACCCGAGTGGGTATGCAGCCAGTACAGCAGAAGTGAGTGCCGTTGGTTCCGTAATGGGGATATTGTCGTCTATCGGTAGCGGTATTAGAATGGGTGCCTTGGTCTCAAAAAGATTTGCCGTGAACTCAATACCGGCACTACGCAAAGCCGTGAGTAAAGATGGAGAAGGATTTGTAGGGTTGAGTCACTTGTCTTATATTTATATTGTAGCAAGACTTTATGCTAAAACAATTGCACGTGAAGATGATCCCTTAGAGATGACGCCTATTCAGGTATATGGGAGTAGCAGTTTACCGGAACATCAAGCACATATTGAAAATGCTATGATTGGATTGGGTTCCAATAGAAGACCTACTCCGGCGGTGTTGACAAGAGTTGGAAGTAAAGATAATGATAGGAATTTTTTAGGAAGAAAAACAGTTTGTGGAGGATATCCTAGACTTGATGGACAGCACTGTGATGAATATCCATATAATTCGACTTTAGAAGGTGGAACTGAAAACTTTAACCTTGGAAATGTTTCTGTTAGATTGGTTTCTGGACATGAATCGAGAATGCAAGGAAAGTTTATACTTAAATCATACACAAGATCACCAATCAATGTAGGAGATAAGTTTGTAGTTATACCGATAGGTAGTACAAGTGGATATTTTGATAAAAGAGGATTGTGGCATGAGTTCCAGTAAATTTAATATTCAAATAATTATTACAGTTTTACTGGTGTCTTTTTGTATGGCTGAAGATGATAATAAACGGAGTAATGAAATGATAAATAAATGCTGGGATAAACACGAGATATATTGGAAAAATCGTGATAGTAACATTGTAGTAAAAAAAGGGGATGAACTACAAACTATTGAAAGATTTGAAAAAAAATATGATGTTATATTACCTAATGATTATAAGCAAAGTTTATTACGTAATTATCATTATAGCAGACGAGGGAGAGATGGACTTAGATACTCATGGTTTGGAGATGATATTGAAATAAATTTTTTGTCTATTAACAAGATTGAAAAGGAGTTAATTGATCTTGTGCAATATGTAGATTTTGAAGAGAGTTCAAACTATAAAATCTATTATTTTGGAAATATTTCAAAATATTTAAATAAAACATGGTCAAGAAAGTGGATACCAATACTAGAGAGAACTGATGTTGATTTGGATATATATATTGACTTAGATGAAGATTCTCCGAATTATGGTAAAGTAATAATTTTTCATCCTTTTATTTATCTTAAAGAAATGGGTGATCACGCACGTTTTGCTGTAGTAGCAGATACTTATAGCAAGTTCTTTGAAAATATCCAAAAATATATGATACAACATGGTAGTGTTAATAATAATTATTTTGAAAAGTTACTTTATCTTCCTAAAGATTATTGGGAAAGTGATTTATATAGATAAGTCAATATATATGGTGTATGAAATCAAGTGTTAAGGATAAAAATCATCCAAAAATATGTGTCAATTGAATAAAATGATATAAGTTTTCTTCCAGAAAATAGCTGAATTTTACATGTAAAATAACAATAGCACATAGATACACTATACCTATGGAAATGATTTCATTACCCAATACAGTAATACCAACAACCTACTTCATCAACACCAATAAAACCTTGAGCAATACCTATAACTACACCGGAGAGAGTAATAACAGCTTTCTGTTCACAGGAGAGCAGTTTGATCCTGAGAGTCATGACTATTATTTAAGAGCAAGATACTATAATCCTAAGAGTACACGGTTTATGAGTAGAGACAATTATGACGGAATAGATGTGAACCCCATAACACAGACCTACTACCTGTACGCCAGTGCGAACCCGCTTACGTATGCTGACCTGAGTGGGAATATGTCTTATGCAGAACAGACCGATGTACAAGTAGTTCAAAGCATTTTAGCAGGAGTGGCAAAAACTCCTCGACCAATGACGTATAATGAGGAAAATAGATTACTTAGAGATTTAGAAAAATTTTTAGGTGCTGGTTGATCTGAACTCCCTACATGCCAGTTTTTGAAAGAAGCAAGAGAAAAACTAGTCGAAATAATGAATTGGAGAGATCAAAATCAAAATCTTGATGAAGAGATAATAGCAGCAGTTGATGATGCCCTAGAGTATGGAAATTGTACAGAGTAAGGAGAGGCAATGAGAGTTATTAAGAGCACTATGATAGATCGTTTGCAAGGGTATTTAGAAGCATTAGATGATATTAACGGGGGACAAAGAGAATTTACAACTGTTGTGACTTTAATATCATCTGAAAAGGATGATCTCTTAACTGAAATAGAAATGTTTTCTAAAAATATTTCTATGAAAAATCCAAAAGTTATAAAAAGAAAAAACTATAAGGATCTTTGTGGTATTGATTCATTTTTAAATTTGTTACTTTTTCCTAAGCCTTTTTCTGGACTTTATCCACCTTGGGATACACACTCCCTTCCAATGGAAGTTTTAAAACCTTATAAGGATTATTGTCTTGCACATATATCTGATTACATAGACTTTGCTTTTAATGAAGCCGGTATGGGAAAAAGAGAGTTGGAGAGAGATGTTGAATTATTGCTTATAGATAATGAAAATCAATACTTGATTTGTATAGTTATGAAATATAAAAATGTAAAAATGTTTTTATTTTTTTATAAAAAACTTTTTTTAAAGGATGATTTTATTCAACTATTTGATCAACTTGTTAAACAAGAAGAGTGCTAAATATGGGATTGAAGCTGAAAAAATTTGGTGAATTCCATTTCAGACACCTTATCAAAGCATCACAAAATACACGATGTCGTTGGACAACCTTGTAACAAAAATCGTTGACAGGTATTACATCTAACGATCCTTGTTCATTTATTAAAACGGCTATAGAAATATTAGAAGCACAAATTGCATGGAGATATAGTGATATAATTCCTGGTACACCTGAAGCGCGTGGACATTATATGAGGATAAAAATACTTGAAAAGCATTTAGAGATGCTTAAAGGAGCTTATAATATGTGGTGTAAAAAATAGGAACAGGTAATTAATTATGAAAATACTGAATAACAAGGTAGTGGAATTTATCAATGGTTATTTAGCTGCTTTTA
>Ga0256834_1002488_pt1 | contig 11564 bp, 10 predicted proteins | sample 4281140metaG_FD_190536 | JGI IMG/M metagenome (GOLD analysis project Ga0256834, IMG submission 190536) | Hydrothermal vent microbial communities from East Pacific Rise, Pacific Ocean - 4281-140 | ecosystem: Environmental > Aquatic > Marine > Hydrothermal vents | place: Pacific Ocean: East... | reverse complement strand
TTTATCATTTTTTCTCCTGCTACTTCAAAACTTATTAATTACTGCTTTATATATAACGGCTATCGTGAGCAATATGAAGCCACGCTTTGGCTTCATATTGCGCTCCACGTACTTGTTAACGGTCACAAGTTTTTCTATGTAAATAATATTTCTTGCCATTCCATCTCCATATAGGGAAACAAAAGCCTCGACCTGTAATCATAATATCGGGAAATCCTAAATTACTTTCTTTCAATATTTCATATCCGCCAGGAAAATCAAATTGAGAATTCCATACTTCATTTTGCTTTATTAATAAATCAATTCTCATTCCAGTAACTCCACTTAAACATGTACCATACTTAATAATAAAAATTTCTTTATTGTTATCATTATTTATATCTATTAAATCAATGGAATATTCAATGCTTCCACAATCTACATCCTGATAAGTTCCTTTTAGTTCACTCATTAATCCATCTGTAGCTTCTTCAACTAATACATTAGCGAAAGCAGGGATAATTGAAAATAATGTGACTAATAAAAAATATTTCATATTGCTCCGTTAACTATTTATTCAAACACATTATATACAGAGTAACCTTAAATATCAAAAATAACACACACTGATAATATGTGTTAAATATAAAGAATTTGTTAAAAATATGACAAAATGACATATTTATAAAGTTTTCTAGGAAAAGAGCTTATTATTCTTAAAGATTTAGTGTGTATTAATTATTATATGTACAAATAACAGCCTCAAATGTGTGTTAATTTGAAAATACTCTACATAACACACACAATGTTAAAGGATTAAAGATGCAAGTTATTCGACAGAGAAAACTTATGTGCATTGGATAAAGCATTGTACATTAGTTCATCTTGATATAATTGCTTTTATATTGTTGAGTTTAATATTAGTTTTTATAGGTTTATCTATGTATCACCAAGTGGAACTTAGAGACAAGAAAAAATTAAAAATCTCAATTTCTTGTTTTATAGGCATTTATGATAGAATGTTCTTGTGTAAATAATTATTCTGATAAGGATAAAGGCGATGCAAGATTATCATAATTTAAAAGAGCACTACAAGTTTACAGATGAAGAAGCGATGATTTTAAAAGAGCTTCAGCCTAGGATGAATAAACTAGCAGATGTTTTTATTGATGAATTTTATGATTATATTTGGGGGTTTGGTAAAACTGCTCAGTTCTTGAAAAATAAGGAGATTATTAGTTACCATCGAAAAAAAATAGGAGAGTGGTTCATAAACCTGTTCTGCGGTAAATATGATTTATCATACTTTACATATCTTTACAAAATAGGTGAAATTCATGTTAAAATTGGCCTACCTACTCATTATGTAAACTCCGCATTTACATTTGTTAGAACTTTTATTTTAAAAAGTATAGAAGAAAATTTTGTAAACAAAGAACAACATATTAAAGAGATAAGAGCAGTTGAAAAGATCGTAGATATGAATCTTGATACGCTAACTAGCTCTTACAGAGAAGAGGAACTAAGCAGATATCTATCATTATCAAAAGTTGAAAAAAATATCTTAGCTGGTTTAAAAAAATTTAACTCATATATAAACTACTTTTTAGCAGGAGCATTAGCTCTTGTTGCATTTTTTGCTATTGGACTTTTTGTTTATGATATTTATCTACTATTTTTCTCAGACATAGGTATAGAAAAAGGGATTTTAACCGTTTTAGGTAGCTTACTTGTTTTATGGGCAGCTATTGAATTGATAAATGAAGAGATAAACCATCTCCAAGGTAAAGGTTTTGCTATAGGTGCTTTTATAATGTTAGCTATGGCTGCATTAATTAGAAAAGTATTAATATATTCTCTTTCTTCTGAGAAATCGGAAGAACTTTTAATTATAGGTGCTGTTATAGTTGGTTTATCTATATCATATTGGTTAGTTGGAATGAAAAAGAAAACATAAAATCAGAAACTTATTTGAAGATGGAAGAGGAGTGGAGCGAGGAAATAATTATTAACTATCCTAGAATAAGATTTCTATACTGCTCAGGTTCTTCTTGTGTTATAGTTCCATCATGTTTTTTTAATTATGAGTCATGCATAAAAATACACTTTTTAACATCTTTCAAACATCAGAAGCAAAAAATAGATCAATAACCTGCTAAGTTGTAAAAAACATTATATCTTATTAGTGTTTTTTCACTAGGTCTTGGATATCTACTATATGCGTATTCAATAGTTTCTCTAGTTGTATTATCGAGTACAAAATATCCAGTTTTTTTTAAAAATTTAAAATCACTCATATCACCATTTGGATGTAGATAAAACTCGATAACATTGTTTTTATTTACATTTAAATTTTTTGATAGATTAACTCCAGCAACTCTAGTTAATACCTCTTGTGTAATGCGTCTCATTATCTCCTGATTATCTAATATATATTTTTGTTGACCTGTAGAAAGTTTTCCAAATTTAGAGCCATATAGTTTTTTTATATCTTGATTAACACTACTACTTTTAACCTGTTTTATTTCAATTTTCTTTTCTTGTGCTGATTTATCCTCTAACAGCATAGAATAAAGTGCACTTTTTTCTTTTTCTTTAGTAGTATTGTTTTCATTTACTAATGATATATAAGGCTTTTGTGATATTGGTTTTGTTTTATACTCAACTTTTGGTTTTTGCTTAGTTGGTTCTTCTGTTTTATTTAAAACTGATTTTTTAATCTCTTGTTTTGGTTCATACTTTATAGGTGTTTTTATAGGTGTTTTTGTTAGATGAGTTAATTGTGAGCCTTTTGGCATTGGTGGTGCTATTTTTGGATGAATTGGTTTCTTTTTAGATTCACCAGATTTTTTATATTTTTTTGGCATCTCTTTTAGAGAAATTTTAATTTTGTTCTCTTTTTTAGGTTTTATATCTGAATTAGCTATAAAAGAGCCGAGCATTAAAAAAAGTAAAAGAAGTAACAAATGAATAAGTAGGGCTACAAATAAAGCAAAAGAGGAGCGATTCATAATTTCCGTTTAGTGTAATTTTATAGTATTGTAACAAATATAGATTAATACTTCTTTGATATAATTACATACGAAAATATACTAAAGGTACTAAATGAGCACAAAATCATCACTCAATGCATTCTCAAAAGCACAAAAATTAATCCCAGGTGGAGTAAACTCTCCAGTTAGAGCATTTTCAAGCGTAGGTGGTTCACCAATTTTTATTAAAGAAGCTAAAGGGGCTTATTTAACAGATGTAGATGGAAACAATTATGTTGATTATGTTCAAAGTTGGGGTCCATTGATTTTTGGTCATAGAGATGAGAGTATAGAAGCTGCTGTAATTGAAGCAGTAAAACATGGTCTTAGTTTTGGAGCTCCAACTATTGCTGAGACAGATTTAGCTGAGCTTGTAGTATCTATGTTTAACTCTATTGATAAAATTAGATTTGTAAGTAGTGGAACAGAAGCTGTTATGAGTGCTATCCGACTTGCTCGTGGATTTACGGGTCGTGATGATATTGTTAAATTTGTTGGTTGTTATCATGGTCATAGTGATTGTCTTTTAGTTGAAGCGGGTAGTGGTGCAGCTACTTTTGGAAATCCATCTTCTCCAGGTGTTCCAGCAGACTTTACAAAACATACACTTTTAGCTGAGTATAACAATATAGAGAGTGTAAAAAAATGTTTTGCAGATTCTAGTGACATCGCATGTGTGATTATAGAGCCAATAGCTGGAAATATGGGTCTTATTCCAGCTGATAAAGAATTTTTACTTGAATTAAAGTCCGTTTGCGAAGCAAACGGAGCTTTATTGATATTTGATGAAGTTATGAGTGGTTTTAGAGCTTCTATAAATGGTGCTGAATCTATCACAGGAACTACTCCAGATATCGTAACTCTTGGTAAAGTTATTGGTGGTGGTATGCCAGTTGGTGCTTTTGGCGCAAGAAGTGAAATTATGGCACAACTCTCTCCAGAGGGTCCAGTTTATCAAGCTGGTACTTTAAGTGGAAACCCTGTAGCAATGGCAGCAGGATTTGCAGCACTTAGTAAACTTAAACAAAACTCAAAAGTTATGTCAGTATTAAATGCTCGTGGTGTTCGTTTAGTTGAGGGTATGAAAAAAGAAGCATCAGTATATGGTATAGATATGCAAATAGATACTCGTGGAAGTATGTTTGGTTTCTTTTTTAATTCAAATCCAGTTAAAAACTTTGCAGATGCTGGAAAAACTGATTCTGAACTTTTTGCTTCTTTTCATGCAGGGATGCTTAAAGAAGGTTTTTATTTTGCTTGTTCACTTTATGAGACAGGTTTTATATCTACAGCTATTACAGATGAGATGATTGAAGATACAATTAAAGCGAGTGCTAAAGTTTTTAAAGAAATAAAAAATGGATAAAGAAAATAATAGCGAAGAAAACACAGAAGAAAAACCAAAAATAAGAGGTATAGTTGAGGCCGTCGATGGTCTATCTCTAGGTATCTCTATGGTTGTAGCGGTAGTTATGGGTGTAGGAATCGGATATCTGATTCGTAGCATGACAGATATTGGATGGACATTTTTTATAGGTGTATTTATTGGCATCGCTGCTGCTATTTTAAATGTATATAAAGCATATGCAAAACAAAAAGAGAGTTATGAAGAGTTAGCAAAAGAACCTCGTTATGCAATTAAAAAACATTTAGAAGACGATAAAGATCCAGACTATAGTGAAACTAAACATTATTAAGTCACTTGCAAATCAAAACTCAAAGATTTACAGATAAGAAAATATGTTATAAAGTATAATTTATGAAAATAACTATATCATTACACCAATAAAATACAAAAGGTTAACAATTGAAATTTCTTAATAATTTATCAAAAAGCACAACAGATGTAATTGGAGCAATTATAGCTATAATTATTTTTTGGGTAGGTGTACAATATTTTGTAGATTTTGATGTAACCCAAGAATATCAAGAGCACAATAAAACATCAATAGAGATACAGGAGAAAAAAGAGTAATTAATAATAATTTTCAGACCTCCCTTAATTACTTATTAATACAATAAGAGATATAATCGCGAAAATTATTTTTAGGACTCTATTTTATGAGAAGTCATTATTGTACAGATTTAAGTGAAGCAAATGTAGGACAAGATGTTGTTTTAGCTGGTTGGGCTAATAACTATCGTGACCATGGTGGAATTATATTTATCGATTTACGAGACAAAAGCGGTTTAGTTCAGCTTACTTGTGACCCAGCAGATAGTGCTGAAGCACATAAAGTTGCTGATAGCGTTCGTGATGAATTCGTACTGATTGTAAAGGGTAGTGTTCGTCTTCGTGGCGAGGGATTAACAAATCCACGCCTTAAAACTGGTGCTATTGAAATTATGGTTACTGAGCTAATCATTGAAAACAGGTCAGCTCCTGTTCCATTTGTGATTGGTGATAAAAATGTTGGAGAGGAAACTACTCTTAAGTATCGTTACTTAGAGCTTCGTGACCCTGATTTATATGAAGTGTTTCGTCTTCGCTCTAAAGCAGCAATCGCAGCTAGAAACATTCTTGATGAAAATGGATTTTTAGAGGTTGAAACTCCAATTCTTACCAAATCAACTCCAGAGGGTGCTAGGGATTATCTAGTTCCATCTCGTGTACACAACGGAGAATTTTACGCACTTCCTCAATCGCCACAACTTTTTAAACAACTTTTAATGGTTGGTGGGTTTGATAGATATTTCCAAATAGCAAAATGTTTCCGTGATGAAGATTTACGCGCTGATCGTCAACCTGAATTTACTCAAATAGATGTTGAGATGAGCTTTTGTAACCAAGAAGATGTTATCAAAGTAGCAGAAGATTTACTTGTGGCAATGTTTAAAGCTTGTGGTATTAAAATTCAAACACCTTTTAACCGTATCACTCATGCAGATGCAATGGAATGGTATGGCTCTGATAAACCAGACTTAAGATATGATTTAAAGATGGTTGATGTTATCGATATTTTTGAAAGATGTGATAACGAAATTTTTACAAATATAGCTAAAAAACCTCATACTAATCGCATTAAAGCTCTTAAGGTTCCTGGTGCTGATTTAGTATTTTCAAAAAGAGAGATGAAAGGCTTTGAAGAGTTTGTAAGAAAATTCGGTGCTCATGGTCTTGGTTATTTTCAAATGAAAGAAGACGGTCTTAAAGGTCCATTAATTAAATTTTTCAACGAAGAAGATATTGCTTTGCTTATTGAAAGACTTGGTATGCAAGTTGGTGATGTTGTATTTTTTGGTGCTGGAGATAAAAAGACTGTATGGGATTATATGGGCAGATTTAGAAACTTTATAGCTGAGCATGAAAAAATGAATCTTATTGATGAGAATGCTTACGAATTTGTATGGGTTGTTGATTTTCCTATGTTTGAAATTGAAGATGGGCGTGTAAAAGCTCTTCACCATCCATTTACACAACCAAAAAGCACTGACAAAGATGATGTTGAAGAGATAGAATCTATCGCTTATGATATCGTTTTAAATGGTACTGAGCTTGGTGGTGGGTCTATCCGTATCCATAAAGAAGATGTTCAAAATGAAGTATTTAAACTTCTTGGAATTGATGAAGAGGAAGCTAGAGATAAATTTGGCTTCTTGCTTGATGCTCTTAAGTTTGGCGCACCTCCACATGGTGGTTTTGCACTTGGATTTGATAGAATTATGATGCTTATTAGCAAAAAGAAAAGCATCCGTGATGTTATCGCTTTTCCTAAAACGCAAAAAGCTTCTTGTGTGCTTACAAAAGCACCAAGTCAAGTTGATAATACTCAACTGCGAGATCTACACATTAGACTACGAGAACAGGCTACAACATAACTTTTGCAAAAGTTAGACTAAAACTTCAAGGATCTATCTTTTGAAAAAACTTTTTTTAATTATTGGAGCTCCTGGCTCTGGTAAAACTACAGATGCACAACTAATCGCAAAACAAAATGACAATATAACACACTATTCTACTGGTGATATGCTAAGAGCAGAGGTCGCAACTAAAAGTGAGCTAGGATTAGAGATAGATAAGTATATATCTAAAGGTTTAATAGTACCTATAGAAGTTGCCATTAAAACTATCACCAATGCTATTAAAAATTCCCCTACAGATATTATTATCATTGATGGATATCCTAGAAGTATGGAGCAGTTAAATGCTCTTGATAAATATCTCAGCGAAGATTCATCTTTAGAGCTTATTAGTGTTATTGAAGTATATGTAAGTGAAGAAACTGCAAGAGATAGAGTTCTTGGCCGTGCTCGTGGTGCTGATGATAATACAGAGGTGTTTAACAATCGCATGAAAATTTATACCGAGCCTTTGTCAGATATACAATCTTTTTATAAGAGAAAAAATCTTTTATATGTAATTTCTGGCGAGGATACTATCGAAGCAGTAGTTTATAAGATGGAAACTTTTATAAAATCAAAAATATAAAAAATGCTTTGTCAAAAAAAATTATATTTTCTATTAAGCCTTAGTTGATATAATTAAGCAATGTTAAGCAAGGTAAACAAACCATGATAAAAACGATATCGATTTTTTCTTTAATAAGCATTTCTCTAATAGCCTTAACACTTGATGAGAGTGTCGAGTATGCACTTAAAAATAGTTCAAAGCTTAATGAAATCAAATTAAATAAAGAGATTAAAAAACTAAACAAAGAGGAGAAAAGTGGATTAAAATTTGGAGAAATCAGCCTAATTGGAAGTTTTGATCATTATAATCTTCCTAGAACGTTAGCTCCTATAACTCCATCATCCATATCTCCATCAACACCAACTACCAAAGATCTCTTTAGTTTAGGAATAAACTACTCTGTAGCACTTTTTACAGGTTTTGCTCAAACAAAAAGTGTAGAGATAGAGGGACTCCAAATTGATAGCGCTATAGCTATAGAAAATTTAACAAAAGAGCAAATCATTTATAATGTTAAAAATATATACCTTTCTATCCTTTCTTTAGAGAAGCAATCAGATTCACTTAATGACTACTTTAAAGCTCAAAATGCTTTTGTAGATATAATAAAAGAGGAAGTTAATCTCGGCAAAAAAGCTTATATAGATGAGCTAAAAGCAAAAAATGATTTAGAATCTATAAAAGCTAATCAACAAGCACTTATAACAAATATAGAGATTTTAAGAGCATCATTAAAATATTTTATAAATGAAGATATAGACACTTTAGAGGATTTAGAGATATCAGTATCTAATATGGAGTTTGATACAAAAAACATTGATTCTCTTGATAGACTAAAAGTATTAGATTTAAGTCTTAAAGCAATTGATAAAAAAGTAAAGATAAAAGAGTCTTCTTATTATCCACAAATTTCATTAAGTGGATATTATGGACAAAACTTTGGTTTTAATGATTCAACAAACTTAAACGAAGGTGATTTTAATGATGAAACCATTTGGCAAATAGGTGTAAAACTAAAATATAAACTTTATGACTTTGGCTCAAGAAGTGCCTCTATAGAGTCAGCAAAAGTTGAAAAACTTCAAAATATTATAAAAAAAGATGATGTAAAAAGGGAGATACAAAAAGATATTGCGACAGCCCTCTCAAAACTGAATGAAACTATTTCAAGTTATAAGAATACAGTTTCACAATATGAGCTTTTAGTACAAAGTGCAGAGATAGAGCAAATTAGATATGAAAGTGGTTCAATAACTATAAATGATCTACTGTTTATAAATGCTCAAAAAGAGTTAGCAAAATCAAAAATGATAGATTCAAAATATTCATATCAAAAAGCTATCTACTATATAGAATATATACTTGAAAAAGGAAACAAATAGATGAAAAAAATTATCGCTGTTGTAATATTTATAATTATTGTAATTGTTGCAGGAAAATTTTTAATTTTAAAAAAAGACGAGGTTGCAAATGCCACTACAGCAACTAAGCCAAATATCTCTGTTAAATTAACTAGTGCAAAAAACTCTACCCTTACAGATAAAAAAAGTTATTTTGCAACACTAAATGCTGATAAAAGTATAAACATTTCATCAAAATTAAGTGGTTATATAGAAAATATCTATGTAAAAGAGGGTGATAGTGTAAAAAAAGATACTTTGTTGCTAAAGATAGACTCTAATGAGATAAAATCAAATATAGACTCTTTAAAGAGTTCACTTAATGCTATGAAAAAAGATCTAGAATATAAAACTTCAGTTTATGAACGCAATAAAAAACTTTATGATAAAAAAGCACTCTCAAAAGAGATGTTAGATCTTAGTGCAGTGGTTCTTAGCTCTATAAATGCTAACATAAGTGCAACTTCTCAAAAAATATCATCGTTACTTAATCAATTAGAATACCTAAATATTAAATCACCTTTTGATGGAATAATATCTACTATTATAAGCAATAAAGGTGACTTAGCAATGCCAAATAAACCAATAATAAAACTAAATACAAATAAGCAAAAGCTAGTATTTTCATTTATAGATAAGAAGATAAAAAAAGGGTTAATAGTACTTATTGATGCTAAGGAGAGCGGAGAGATTAAAACCATCTATGATGATGCTAAAAATGGCTTAAAAGTTGCAGAAGTAGAACTATATAACCGTATAGATGCTGCTAATGGTGAAAGTTTTAGAGTAGATGTTGTTGTAAATAAAATAGATGGATGTTTGGTTGATAATAGAGCAATTCTTTATAATAACGATAAAACTTTTTTAGTTGTATATAAAGATGAAGCATTTAACTTTATGGATGTTGAAATTTTACTTACGCAAAAAGACAAAGTGATTATCTCTCCATGTACAAAAGATAAAATAGCAATATCTTCTCAAAGCAAATTAGCTATTTTGCCACAATATAAAGATGTAAATATCATAGAGGTTAAGTGATGATAAGAACTAAAGTTCAAAGCAGGGAGGCATTAAATGCCTAGTGAAAAAAAATCAAATAGCTTTATAGAGGGGTTACTTAATCGTCCATCATTTATATTTTCATTTTTAACACTTTTTATATTTTTAGGTATAGTTGGATATACAAAAATAAATCATAAGCTTTTTCCAGATTCAAATTATCCCCAAATAGCTGTAGCAATAGTTCAACCAGGTGCATCGGCTGAATCAATGGCAACCAATATCGCTGTTGATGTTGAAGAGGAGTTTTATACACTTGATAAAGTTAGAAGAGTGTTTTCAACAACTATTGATGAAGTTAGTGTTATAAATGTTGAGTTTGAATATGAAAAAGATATTGACGCAGCTTCAAACGATGTAAGTAGCTCGTTGGAGAAGATAAAAAATAAACTCCCATCCACTATTTTAGCACCTCAAATTATAAAAATAACTTCAGCAACAGCCCCTATCTTGACAGTAGCTGTCTCTCCTAAAAAAGATGATATATCTTTAGAAAATATACGTGAATTATCTGAAACAAAACTAAAACAAATACTTTTAAAAATAGATGGTGTAAGTAATGTTGATATTTTTGGAGGTTATGAAAAAGAGATTCAAATTATAGTAGATAAAGATAAGCTTGAAGCATTTAACTTACCCATATCTCAAATAATAGCAGTTATATCTGCAAACAATAAAGATTTAGCCGCAGGATTTATAACAAATGAAAAGGGAAGATATCTATTAAAAGCATCTTTAAAAAGAGATAATATATATGCTCTAAAAAATCTTTCAATCACACCTAGCATAAAACTGCAAGATGTTGCAGATGTTACAATTTCTCATTATGAAAATAGTGCTGAGTATTTTGGAAATGGAAAAAAAGCTATAGCATTAGCGGTTCAAAGAGGGGATAGTGCTGATATTGTTAAAACGATTGAGAGAGTTGAGAAAGTTATGAAATCTCTTAAATCTACATATCAAAACTTAAACTTTGAGATAAGCGATACGCAAAAAGATACTATTGTTCAAAGTACAACAAATATGTTTGAATCACTTCGTGATGCTATAATTATGTCAACTATAGTTATCTTCTTTTTTCTTGCTAGTTTTAGACAAGTTTTAGTTGTACTAATCACTATCCCTATAGTTTATGCTGCTACCATAGCTCTTATGTGGATAGTTGGTATAGAGTTTAATGTTGTTACACTAACAGCAGTTATTTTGGCACTTGGATTATTGCTTGATGATACTGTTGTTGTTATGGAAAATATAGAGAGGCACTATAAAGAGCTCAACGATGATATACATAAGGCAGTATTTACTGGAACAAAAGAGATTATGTTTGCTGATCTCTCAGGGACTATAACAACTATGATAGCACTTGCCCCTATGCTTTTTGTAGGTGGTTATCCACAAACTGTTTTTCAACCTCTAGTTGGAACTCTTTTATTAGCACTTGCTGCCTCATATGTTATCTCTATTACAGCTGTTCCATTGCTCTCTTTAAAAATCTTAGCATTAGATAATAAGTTTATAAACACAAGTGAGAAGTACTTTCATAAAATATTTTCAAAAGTGACAGATGCTGTGCAGATGTTTTTTACAAATAGTGTTAAGTTAGCGTTAGATAGTAAAAAAGTTGCGACTATTTATTTTATAGTATTAATATTTTTGTTTGTTACAAGTGTAAAAGGAGTTATG
>Ga0256834_1002487_pt1 | contig 11565 bp, 12 predicted proteins | sample 4281140metaG_FD_190536 | JGI IMG/M metagenome (GOLD analysis project Ga0256834, IMG submission 190536) | Hydrothermal vent microbial communities from East Pacific Rise, Pacific Ocean - 4281-140 | ecosystem: Environmental > Aquatic > Marine > Hydrothermal vents | place: Pacific Ocean: East... | reverse complement strand
TCTTGAATCGTTCGTTGCCGTATAGACTCTGAAAAGTTCGATATTCTGCTCCGTCAGATCGATACTCCTGCGAGTCACCTCCATGAGCCTTTGTATCTCCCAGAGTCTGTAGACACTCTCTTTGATCCTTGCAAAAAGGATCGCTTCCGCCTCTTTGAAGGAGGCCGAAAGTACCCTTCTTGACGCTCTGGCAAGAGCATATTTGGCCTCCGTTTTTCCAAACCACGGAATCTTTTGGGAAAAGGAGACGGAGTTTGTCTGCATAGGCTCCAAAGATCGGTTCATTGGGTTGTCTACTCTTATGTCGCTGATACCGAGGCCAAATACCGGATTATCGAAATTTTTGGAGCTCTCGATAACATAGTCGGCCGCCCTGATACGGGCCTTTATAGCTTCGAGTGTCGGGTGTTTCGATCGGGCCGACTCTATCAATTCCGGCAAAGTGGCGGCTTGCAAAGCGGCCGCCAGGATGGATAGAATGAGCAGGGTACGCATCTTTCGGTCCTACAGGTTGAAAGATGTTTTGAGACGGTACTTTTTCCCCTCTTCGGTCGTGATGAAGATGTGAGCCTGCCATGTTCCGCCCATCGCCGCATTGAATGTAGCTTCGTACGTTCCGTTTCCAAGCGGCACAGCTTTCACTTTGGACTCCATATACGGCATTCCGGGCATGGCCGGCATGAATATTTTCAGTGCCACCTTGGCATTCTCGAGCGGTTTTGATGATTTGTAGAGTCTCAACTTTATGGTGTTCTTGCCCGTCGTAAGAGGTTTTTGGGAGATGAGTTCCGCTTTCAGCCCCCTCATTTTGACGACCTTTTCATAAGAAGCGGCACCGGAAGTTGTGAAGACGAGCGCTAAGCCCAACAAAATTGCCGATAGTTTCATTTCATCCTCCTTGATCGGTTGTGTAACGCTATTGTAAAGGAGTTGTGTGCAAAGAGTGTGGAAGCTAAAAGGGCGCAGTATCAAAAAAGGTTCTAAACTCTACATAAACCCCAAAAGTGTATAATCGCCAAAAACTTTCATCAGGAACTAAAATGCGTGCATTGATAAGCGTCAGCGATAAAAGCGGTGTGGTCGACTTTGCAAGGGGGCTGCAGGAGCTTGGATGGGAGATCGTCTCTACGGGCGGTACATACAGGATTTTGAAAGAGAACGGTGTGGAGGCTATCGAGATAGACGAAGTTACGAAGTTTCCGGAGTGCTTCGAGGGGAGGGTAAAGACACTAAACCCCTATATCCACGGCGGTATTTTGCATAGAAGAGACAAACAGAGTCATCTCGATCAGGCCCGAGAGCTCGGGGTGGAGGCTATAGATCTTGTCTGTGTGAACCTCTATCCTTTCAAGGCCACGATCGATCGGACTGACGATTTTGAAGAGATAATAGAAAATATCGATATAGGCGGGCCGGCTATGGTGCGCAGCGCCGCAAAGAACTTCGAGAGTGTATTTATCGTGACGGATCCGGCGGATTACGGGCATATCCTCTCCGCTTTGAAAAGCGAGGAGGATACTTTGTCTTTGCGTCGTGAACTGATGATAAAGGCTTTCGAGCATACGGCTGCATACGACAGCATGATCGCAAACTATATGAACCGGCGTTTCAACGAAGGCTTCGGCAACAAGCAGTTTATTGTCGGAAAGAAGGTTTTCGATACACGGTATGGCGAGAATCCTCACCAAAAAGGTGCACTTTACGAGTTTGACGACTTCTTCTCGAAGAACTTCAAAACAGTCAAAGGTGAAGCGAGCTTCAACAACCTGACCGATATCAGCGGTGCGGTGAAGATCGCGGCGGCTTTCGGCAACGAGAACGCCGTCTGTATAGTCAAACACGGCAATCCATGCGGCTTTGCGATAAGGGATTCACTGACGGATGCCTATACCGAGGCGTTGAAGTGCGATCCGGTATCGGCTTTCGGAGGGGTAGTGGCAGTAAACGGTGTAGTGGACAAGGCGCTGGCCGAAAAGATGAACGAGATATTTCTTGAAGTGGTTATAGCCGGGCGTATCACAGAGGAAGCGCGCGAAGTTTTCTCTTCCAAAAAACGTATAAAACTTTTTGAATACGATAGCGACAGACTGCTCGTTTCCGAAGATATGTACGACTTCAAGCATATCGGAGGCGGTTTCGTCTATCAGGATGCCGACAGGGTAGAGCCGGGTGAAGTAAAGAGTGCAGAGCTCAAGTCGAAACGGGAGGCATCTGCACAGGAGATGAAAGATCTTGAAATCGCATGGAAGGTAGCGGCCCTGACCAAGTCCAACTGTGTCGTATATGTCAAGGATGGAGCGATGGTCGCCGTAGGTATGGGAATGACGAGCCGCGTCGATGCCGCAAGATGCGCACTCAAAAAGGCGGAAGAGGTAGGGCTTGATGTTTCCGGAGCCGCGATGGCCAGTGAAGCCTTTTTCCCTTTTAGAGACTCGATCGACGCCGCTGCCGCCGCAGGCGTAAAGGCGATCATCGAGCCGGGAGGTTCAATTCGTGACGACGAAGTGATCGAAGCGGCAGACGAACACGGTATAGCGCTATACTTTACAGGTAGACGCCACTTTCTCCACTGATCTGCGGCACTCTTTCTCAAGAGTGTCTTCTTCTACAGGTTTAAGTGCCTCGTATATTATAAGTTGATTGACTTGGACTAAACCTTTGTGATATAATAAGGCAAAAAATCGGTTTGGACCAAGGAGAAGAGTGTATGAGCAAGAGTCTGTACGAGACACTGGGTGTAAGTGAAAACGCCAGTGCCGACGAGATAAAAAGAGCCTATAGAAAACTGGCGAGAAAGTATCATCCTGATATAAACAAGGAGCCTGGTGCCGAAGAGAAATTCAAAGAGATAAATGCCGCGTACGAAGTATTGAGCGACCCGGAGAAGAAAAAGCAGTATGACCAGTTTGGCGACCAGATCTTCGGCGGGCAGAACTTCCACGATTTTGCGAGAGGCCAGGGTGCCAATGTGGATCTGGACGAGATTTTGAGAAATATCTTCGGAGGCGGAGGCTTTGGAGGCTTTAGCGGCGGTGCCCAGGGAGGCTTCGGAGGATTTGGCGGTTTCGATATGGGTGCCGTGGATCTCGATATCCACGCCAAGATTACGATTCCGTTCAATGTCGCGGTACAGGGAGGTACCCATTCGGTTTCGCTAAACGGCGAAAATTTCGACATCAGAATTCCTCCGGGCGTAAAAAGCGGAGAGACGCTTCGAATTAGAGGCAAGGGCAAGGTATATAACGGGCAACGCGGAGATCTTTTGCTGAAAGTTGAAGTGGCTCCCAGTCCGGAGTATGAAAGAAGAGGGGACGATCTGTACAAAACAATCGATATACCCCTTAAAACCGCAATGTTCGGTGGAAAAATCAAAGTTCAGACACTTGAAAAAGAGATTACTCTGAAAGTTCCGAAAAATACCAAAAACGGTCAGAAGTTCAGGGTAAAGGGGCTTGGTGCCTTGAACAGAAAGAGTAAAATAAAAGGAGACCTCTACCTAATAGCCAATATCGTGCTTCCAAAAGTAGAGGATCTCGATCCCGAACTTGCTAAAATGATGCAGGAGAAGCTCCCAGGAGGTGAAGATGCATAGTTATGACGAACCGGTATATCTGATCAGCGTAGTTGCCAAAGTGCTCAATATTCACCCGCAAACTCTAAGGCAGTACGAAAGAGAGGGGCTGGTAGAACCTTCCAGAACACAGGGTAGAATGCGCCTCTACTCTCAAAGAGATATCGACAGGATCAAATTGATATTGCGCCTTACCAGGGAGTTGGGCGTAAACCTTGCCGGTGTCGATATCATCATGCAGTTGAAAGAGAAGATCGATGCGATGCAAGAGGAGATAGATTCGCTTCGTGCCGAGCTCGAGAGACGTGAAGGTGGCAGTACCATCCCCAGCCACAAGGCGATAGTCGCCAAAAACAATTATGAAATCATAATCTTTGAAGAGGAGTAGGGCAGCGCTACTCCTTCAATCTTTTTATATCGGCACCAAGAGCTTTGAGCTTTTCGTGTAACGCTTCGTATCCTCTGTCGAGGTGATATATTCGGTGGACGTTTGTCGTCCCGCTTGCCGCCAGACCGGCAAGAACCAAAGCGCTGCTCGCTCTTAGATCTGTCGCCATGACATCCGCTCCAAGAAGCTGGATAGGGCCGTTGAGTGTGGCCGTGTGTCCTTTGAGGTGGATACTCGCACCCAGTCGCTGCAATTCACTGACGTGCATGAATCTGTTTTCAAAGAGCCTCTCTTCTATTATGCTGACGCCTTCCGCCTGTGTGGCGAGCGCCATGAACTGTGCCTGCATATCCGTCGGAAATCCCGGATATTCGGTAGTCGATATCTCAAATGCCTTGAGTCTGGCCGCCGGATATATTGTCATGGAGCCTACACCGTTTTCAATGCGGCAGCCTGCTTCGTGCAGTTTGGCCGTTACCGCGTCCAGATGGTCCGCTCTTACGTTGTGTAGTGTAACGTTCGAGTAGGTGATAGCGGCCGCACAAAGGTAGGTACCGGCTTCGATACGGTCCGGTATGATAGAAAAAGGTTTCAGTTTAAGCGGCTCTCTGTCTGTACCGTGAACGATCAGTTCGTCGCTTCCTACTCCCTCTATCTTCACGCCGGCCTCGGAAAGCACTTCACATAACTGTACCACTTCAGGCTCTTTTGCCACGTTTATAAGCTCCGTCTTTCCTTTCGCCAGAGCCGCAGCCATAATGATATTTTCACTACCGGTTACGGTTACCTTGTCGAAAATTATTCGAGTTCCCCTCAACCCATCAGGAGCGGTCGCTACTACGTAACCGTTTTTTATCTCTATGCGGGCCCCCATCTGCTCCAGTGCTTTAAGATGCAGATCTATCGGTCTTTGGCCTATCGCACAGCCGCCAGGCAGACTCACTTCGCAGCGCCCGAAGCGGGCAAGAAGAGGGCCGAGTACCAAAATGGAGGCGCGCATCGTCTTTACTATGTCGTATGTCGCGACCGTATTGTCTATGGCTTCGTTGTCTATACTCAGCGTATGATCTTCAAAAATGAATTTGCCGCCGAGTTTTCCCAGCAGCTTCAAAAGTGTGTGTATATCGGCGACATTCGGTACATTTTCCAGGCTGCACGGCTCATCGGAGAGCAGTGTGGCCGCTATGAGGGGCAGCGCGGCGTTTTTCGCCCCCGAAATGGTTATTTCACCTTTCAATCTGGCAGGTCCGGAAATAGATAGATAGTCCATTTAGTGCTTTTCCTTGAATTTCAGATAGTCTCTGAGTATCTTTTCATGATCGAATACCAGACTCTCCCACGGAATACGGGAGAGATGGTAAAGTGCAGTTCTCTTTGCGTCGTCTCCGGCTTTGGGTCTGCCGACAGCACGGCTGATATAGACTACCGATACGGTGTGAAAGCGCGGGTCACGATCCGGATCGGAATAGACTCCCAGCAGATCCTCTATTTCGATTTTCAGTCCGGTCTCCTCTTCCATCTCCCTTTTACAGGCATCTTCTACCCTCTCTCCTACCTCTACGAAGCCGCCGGGAAGAGCCGTACCGAGCGGTCTGTTTTTCCGCTCTATCAAAACTATTCCCAGGAAGTTCTCACTCTCGTCGAAACACTCTATTATGCTGTCGGTAGCCAGGTAGGGGGTTTTTATAGACATGGAAGATCCTCGGCAAAGATGGGTTGATTTTACCATAAAATGAGGATAAAATAGTGTAATATTTTTTAATATGGAGACGAGATGTCAAGTAAACTCGATAGATTGAAGGCTCTTGCCGATGAATTGACATCCTACGAGGTAGATAGAAAAAAGAACCTCAAAAGGCTTAAAGAGATATTCGTAACGCTCCAACTGAACGATAAATGCCCGGAGTTTACGGATATTTTCGAATTCAAGGCGATCAACCTGTCAGCAATCTCTTTGACCAGGGAGAGTCTCGGCACAGTTATGGAGGGAAAATATGCCCAGATAATCGGTATAAAATATATCGAAGAGGAGGGTAAAAGGCGTGCAAAGAATATAAACCTCAGATATTTCGGTCGTGTCGAGCAGCTGGAGAGGGATCTAAGGCGTTTGATAGTGGAGTTTGTATTGAGATGGCGCCTCGAGAAGAGTTACCGGGGTGTCGATCACTACAGGACTCTGGTCAAAAAGTGCGAGAATGATGAAGAGTGGTCTTGAACATCTTTGCGGTTTCATATAAAGTCCAAACGGAAGTGCCCGATATTAGAGGAGAAAAAAGGTTTTTTCAACTCTTTTGTTGAAGTTAAGTTTACGATTACCGATATTCTTATAAAATATTTTTAAAAAAGGACAATCTTGACACTATACAAACGTATGACCTTTTTCATATCGATCCTTCTGCTATCACTCTTCGTAGCCGTACTCGGTATCAATTTTCTGAACTCCAAAAATCATGTTGAAGAGCAGTTGAAGAGAAGCACAAAAAATACGGCCATGGCATTGAGTCTGGCCTTGAGCGGGGTGGGGGATGACAAAGAGAGTGTAAAATCCCTGATTGACACAATATTTAGCCGCGGATCGTACGAGTTGATTGCGCTGCAGGACTCTCAAAGAGCACCCATATACCTGAAAAAGAGGAGCGAAAGCTCTTCGAAGATTCCGTCGTGGTTAAAAAAATGGCTACCGATAAGCGCTCCTATGGAAGAGGTTCTCGTATCGGGCAAAGATAGACCGCTGAGAGTTTTGCTCGTAAAGGCGGATACCACCGAAGCGTATCAACAGCTATACGGTCTGTTTATCTATCTTGTCGTTCTCTTTTTGCTTTTCGGGTTTTTGGGAGTGCTGCTGCTTCGTTTGATACTCAAGACGGTATTGAAATCGATCGAAGATATCAAAAGCCAGGCGGAAGGTCTGCTACACAACAAGTTTTCCATACAAAAGGAGCTTCCTTCGATACAGGAGCTGAGAAAGCTTGCGGAAGTGATGAACTCCGTAGTCAAGCGTGTTAGGGAGATCTTTCAAAGAAATGCCGAAGCGATGAAGAAAAGTCAGGAGGTGCTATATCGTGATCCGCTTACATCGCTCTTTAATAGAAGGTATTTTCAGATAAAGCTGCCGGAGTATCTGCTTGCAAACGACAGCAGATCCAGAGGATCTTTGGTGATGATCCGCATCAACGGGGTATGCGAAGCCAACAAGAAGATCGGTCACAAAAAGATGGATGAGTTTTTCGTCGAGTTTGCGCATATTTTGCAAAATATGTGTGAAACGGTGCACGAACCGACAATATGCCGATTGAACGGTACCGAAGTGATGCTTGTCCTACCGGTATTCGATACAGACACCGCCGAAGAGCTCGCAAGAAACATTATGAAAAAAACCCTTGTTTTAAGCGATAGATTCGATGTCAGAGAGATTGTGTACTTTAGTTTCGGAATTACCGACTATGTAAGAAACGAGTCGATATCGAAGCTTCTTGCGAGGGTTGATTATGCACTTTCTGATGCCGCCTTGTACAATGAAAACCATATAACCGTATACAAAGGTGACAAAAAAGGGTCTCACATTCTTGGAAAGACCGAGTGGGCGGAGCTCATCAAGTCAGCGATAAAAGCCGGCAAGCTTGAGCCGGAACTCGAACCGGTCATAAACCTGAAGAAGGGTGAAAAGGTCGCTTACTCTCTTACTTTCGACATTAGAAGCGAAGCGTACAGTTACAGCTACGGAGACTATCTGCCGGCTGTCGTAGAGCTTGGGCTCGAGCACGATCTTGTGATGTACGAGCTCGAATATCTGAAGAAGAACCGATTTACGCACAATGCTCTCAGTCTCGAGATATTTGCAAAAACTCTAATAGACAGCAACAGCTACCTGATGTTCGAAGAGGCTGTCAAGGAGATTTCGCAGGCAATGAAGGGGAGACTCTTCATAGAGATATCCGAGTATGATATATTTACCATAGATCCGATCGTGATCGAGCGGATATCGAACTCTCTCAAAGAGTATGGAGTCAGATTCGGAATAAACAGATTCAGCGGCGAAAAGGGCGACTACGGATACTTGAAGTATGCCGCTCCTGCTTATATCAAAATGCACGAGACACTTTATCTCGATTTGGACGGCGGATCTAAAAGTGCACTTTCGACGCTGCTTGGAAGTCTCGATATAAAGCTCATACTTACAGATGTGCATCAGGAGAATCTGCATAGATTGAAAAGAGACGGTATTCAGTATGTCATTCCGTCTCAATGAGATTAAAGCGCTATCGATTCCCAGAAAAAATCGACATGTTTTTCAAACTGTGTCGCAATCGGTGACGTAGATTTGGCATCTATTCGCAAGAGAGAAACGTGAAGTCTTGTGTAGAATAGGGGAGAGATAAACTCCTGTGCCATGAACATCGGGTCCGCTGAACGTATCATCCCCTCCTGCATCATGATAAAAAGGGCTTTGGATATCTGATGTATATCCTTTTGATGGAACTCTTGCAAAAAACTCTCCCTGAGCTTTCTGTTTTGAAACAGTTCTATTATCATCACCCTGAAGAGTTTCTCCATTCGTTTGTCAAATGAGACCAGTTTGTAAGCTACCGCAAACTGATGCAGAAAAGATTTTCCTTTTTTTGCTCTCTCTTCAAGATTCTCCGTCTCGAAAGGCGTAGTGAAAATCTGCTCTACGATCTCTTTGAGGATCTCCTCTTTGTTTTTGAAGTGGTTGTAGATAGCGCTCTCTCTGATTCCCACTTTTGCCGCAATTTTGCGGACCGATGCACCCTTGTATCCCTTTTCCGCAATAAGATCTATCGCCGCATCGATGATTTTCTGTCTGGTATTTTGCTGTTTCGGCATTTTTGAACTCCTTGATTTTGGGCTTTTTGAGGTGAACAAGCGTTCTTGTATAGAGTATTCTACATGAACAGACGTTAATTTGAAATTAACTACTCATGAACATATGTTCATGAGCTGAAGGAAAGGAGTCTTTAATGGGGGAGTATGTAAAATATAGTTTGAAAATTATAGTTTTCAATACAAAAATAGATATCGATACGGAAGGAATCTGTGTATGCGCTACCCGCTCGATTTTGAAGATAGTTTCGACAAGACACTCCTTTTCTGGATGAGCCGATATATGCATTCCAAACTCAACTCTCTATCCAACAGGCAGGTAAAAGATCCCGATAGACTTGCATATGTAATCACTGCACTAAGAAGGGGCGTTAAAAGTATTGACGATCTCTCCAGGCTCGCCAAAGAGGCAAGAAATGCCGGGTTGATCGGTATAAATACCTACTATAAGCCGCTTGAGAAGCTCTATCGCTATCTCGAAGGTATAGGACCCGCATCGATGAAAGAGATAGACGAGGAGCTTATCAGCGACTTCTTGGCCGGTGCCACCGCGTCACTTTCGGATGCCACAAAAAAGAATTACAGGGTAGCTATGATCAACTTTTTCGGATATATTGACAGGCAAAACGGAGATGAGGACTCCTCGAAAGTCCACCATTACGGTATAGAGTTGAAAAACTGGGGCGGATTGTCTGGAAAAAGTGGTACCAAACTGCCCTCCTACATGCGTGAAGAGGAGGTAGAGCGTTTTTTGGAAGCTATCGAAAACTACCCTTTCAGATCCGATGTGGCGGCAAGAAACAGACTCCTTATCAAAATGATCCTCTTTACCGGTATACGTGTCGGTGAGGCGCTGAATCTAAAAAGAAGGGATCTCATGCCGGAGAACGGTGTCTATCTCATAAGAATCGTAGGTAAAGGGAACAAAGCCCGAGTCGTGATGATCAGAGAGTCTCATATTAGTAAATATCTAAATGAGTGGCTCACTATTGGTCGGTGTCAAAACGACTATCTGTTCTGCAACAAGAAAGGGACTCCCCTCACCCAGGCGTACGTGAGCAGAATCGTAGAAAAAATACTGCTTCATGCCGGTATCAGAAAAGAGAAAAACGGTGCTCATATGCTGCGTCACACTTTCGCTACGATGCTCTATCTGAAGAAAAAGGATCTCGTTCTTGTTCAGGAGGCTTTGGGGCATGCCAGTCTCGATACTTCTCGCATATATACGCACTTCGACAAAGAGCGTCTCAAAGAGGCGGCCGGTGTAATGGATGAAATCGCTGGAGAAAAGAGTTGAGAGTCACATTTCTTGGAACATCGGCCGGAGCTCCTACCAAAGAGCGATTCGTCTCCGCTTTGGCTTTGCAGCCAGAAAACAAGAAGGAGTGGACTCTTTTTGATTGCGGAGAAGGTACCCAATACCGCCTTATGTATACTCCCCTCTCCCCGTTTAATCTCTCCAAAATATTCATTACACATCTGCATGGCGACCATATCTACGGAATTTTCGGACTGCTCGCCTCCAGAGCGCTTCAAAAAGCGCAGAGGGGGTTGGAGATTTACGGACCGGAGGGTATAGGGGAACTTGTAGAGACTGTTTTGAGTCTTACACAGTTGAACCTTCCCTTCGAGATGAGTATCGTGGAGATCGGTGATGCAGATCGTTACACTTTTGATGATTTTTCTGTGGAGACTTTGAAGCTTTCCCACTCGATAACTACATTCGGATTTATCGTAACCGAAAAAAATCGACAAGGAGAGTTCGATGTCAAGAAGGCAATGGAGGCTGGAATACCACCAGGACCGCTATACGGAAAACTGAAGGGTGGAGAGAGAATCAGACTCCCGGATGGACGCGTCATAGAGCCTGATGAGTTTATCGGGCCTCCAAAACGCGGGAAAAGGATAATAGTAGCGGGAGATAACGACGACCCTTCTCTGTTTGAAAGATTCAAAGGTGTCGATTTGCTGATACATGAAGCGACCTATTTGCAAAAAGATTTCGAAAAGCTTCCAAAAAAGTTTATGCACTCGACGGCCAAATCCGTAGCGGAGGCGGCTTCGCGAATGGGCGCCAAAAGTTTGATATTGACTCATATCAGCCCGAGATACGATACGAAAGAGAAGGTAGAAGCCCTTTTGAACGAAGCGAGAGAGCACTTCGACGGTGAAGTCGAAGTGGCTTACGATCTTATGAGTATAAGAGTTTGAGAGAGTTTAGCCGAGACTCTTTTTCAGGTCATCGACCGTAGTGACAAATTCCACTTTTTCAACTATACCGTTGTCAAGATCTATGACCATTACGTAGTCTGCATACTTTTCGTTCTTGAATTTTTTAGCCTCATCTTCACTTTTGAGCAGATAGATCGAAAAGTCGTTTTTTTGAAGCCCGGGAAGCGCCATATATTCGTAGATCACTTTCGGCATTCCGCTTACATCGGCTATGAATACCGCATGGTGTGAAGCGAGGTAATCCTTGGGCTGTGTCGATAGAAACTCTTTGACAAGATGGCCAGTAGCCTTTGAAAAAGCCATGATCACTTTTTTTGTATCGGCTCCTATCTCACCCTCTTTGTCGAACTGGTCTACAAGTTTTTGCGCACCGAACGGCTCGCCGATTTTTACGGCAGGTGCCACTTCCCCCTCTTTTACCGTTACGACGGCTTTCTCCTCTACTTTGTTGCTACATCCGCCAAAAAGCAAAACCGTGGCAAAAAGCGCCACGAAGAGTATCTTCTTTTTCATCCCTATTCCTTCTTTTTTG
>Ga0256834_1002486_pt1 | contig 11566 bp, 8 predicted proteins | sample 4281140metaG_FD_190536 | JGI IMG/M metagenome (GOLD analysis project Ga0256834, IMG submission 190536) | Hydrothermal vent microbial communities from East Pacific Rise, Pacific Ocean - 4281-140 | ecosystem: Environmental > Aquatic > Marine > Hydrothermal vents | place: Pacific Ocean: East Pacific... | reverse complement strand
AAATTATAGCCTTTTTAGGTACTCCAAGAAGGATTTTCGTTCCTTTAAAAAAAATTCCTCCCTATGTAATAGAGGCGTTTATTGCAGCAGAAGACGCTAACTTTTATCATCATAGAGGTATAGACTTTTTAGGCTTATTAAGGGCTTTATATAAAGATATTATTCACGGAAAGATCGTTCAAGGCGGGAGTACCATAACTCAGCAGGTAGTAAAGTCCTTACTTCTTTCTCCAGAGAGGACTATAAAGCGAAAAATCAAGGAAATGTTCCTTGCCTGGCAGATAGAAAAGTACCTTACTAAGAATCAAATTCTTACGATCTATCTTAATCACATTTACTTTGGCGAGGGTGCTTACGGTATAGAGGCAGCAGCTCTTACATACTTCAGTAAACATGTTTGGCAACTCAACCTAAACGAAGCTGCAACTCTTGCAGGCCTCCCTCCAGCTCCAAGCAAGTACAATCCCCTTAGTAACTATAAGCTTGCCATTGAAAGAAGAAACTATGTTCTTAGAAGAATGGCAGAGGTTGGTTACATTTCCTGGAAAACAGCAAAGAAAATCGCCTCAGAACCTATAAAACTTAAGCCCAAAAACTTTAACATTCCTGCTGATGTTGCTTATTTCGTGGATGCAGTTAGGGAGGAGTTAAAGGAGATACTTCCAGAGGAAATTTTAAAAGAAGGTGGACTGAGAATAGACACGACCCTTGATCTTTCTTGGCAAAGAAAGGCTACTAAGCGTGCAGTAGCAACTTTAAAGAGGCTGTTTAGAAAACAACCTCTTCCACAGCTTGCAGCAGTTTGTTTATACAATCAAAGCGGTGGGGTAAGAGTTTTAATTGGTGGCACTGACTACATGAAGTCCCCTTTTAATAGGGCACTTTATGCCAAAAGACAACCAGGCTCAGCGTTTAAGCCGTTTATTTGGGCAAAGGCATTAGACGATGGACTTCTTTTACCAGATTCGGTTATTCCTGATGAGCCTATAGTTGTTAAAGGTGTAAATAATGGAAAGGATTGGCGACCTACTAATTACGACGGTAAGTACCTAGGACCATTAACCCTTAAAGAGGCGCTTGCAAAGTCAAGAAACACAGTAGCAGTTAGAATCGCCCTTATTCTTGGTTTAGATAGAATAGCAGATATGTTAAAAAAATTAGACCTTCACTTCGACAGACCCATCAATTATAGTATAGCCCTTGGTGCTTACGAGGTAACACCTCTTGAGTTAACGAGGTGCTACACGATTTTTCCTGATATGGGTTACATGGTAAAACCACACTTTATAAGAGACATTTACAACAGTATAGTAGGAAACGCAAGGCTTCTTTACAAGGCATCTCCAGAGATAAAAAAGGTAATTTCTCCTTCTACTGCTTACATAATGAACCAATTTTTGCAGGCTGTGGTTCAAAATGGAACAGGAAGGTGTGCTAGGGCTTTGGGAATTCCCGTAGCAGGTAAAACTGGTACTTCTCAAAGTTACAGAGATGCCTGGTTTATAGGCTATACCCCCTTTTATACCTGTACTGTTTGGGTAGGATACGACGAGAAAAAAAGCCTTGGCTGGGGAAAAACCGGTGGAAGGATAGCTTGTCCTATTTGGTTGAGTATAATGTCTTCTACTAAGTTAATTCCACAACAATTTCCAGTGTATGTATCTCCAGACACATTTCAATCTATAGAAAGTGAATAAAACGCGAAATTTTCTTGACTTTTAGAGTTTTAACTTTAAACTTGCCCTTAAGGATAAAAAGTTTATACAATAAGTTAACTAGGTTGAGTTTGAAAAAGTTAAAATTCTTAAGCTCGTTTTTGACCTTAATTTTGATCTTTTCCTTAGTTTTCCCGAATCAAGGACTGGCTCTAATTTCTATTTCTCAAGAAATATCCATGGGAAAGGCTATTCTAAAACAGCTCAGAAAACAGGTGTCCTTTGTTCAGGATTTAGAAATAGACGGTTATGTATCTTTGGTAGGAAGGCTTCTAGTCAAAAAAGGCGTTGGCTTTTCACCTTTTCACTTTCACTTTTTCGTAATAAAAGACGACACCTTTAACGCCTTTTCAGTACCGGGAGGGTACATTTTCGTTAATTCAGGGGTTTTTGAACACATAAATTCTGAAGACGAATTAGCAGGGATTTTAGCACACGAAATGGCACACAATCTTTGCAGGCACATTGCTAGGAGAATTCAAACCGCTGAAAAGATGCAGGTATTAACTTTAGCAGCAATAATTGCTGCCATATTACTAGGAAGTCCCAAGGTGGTTAATGCAGTTGGAGCTACTTCCATTGCTTTAGCCCAAACGAAGATGTTAGCCTACAGTAGAGCCGACGAAGAAGAGGCTGATAGGGTAGGTTTTCAAATTTTGACTAAAGCTGGTTACAACCCCTGGGGAATGGTGGAGTTGATGAAGAAGCTAGCTAGACAAAGCGACTTTGCTATTGAGATGACCTACAGATATTTACTTACTCATCCTTTACCCCAGGAAAGATTGAACTACTTAGAAATTCTTGCAAAAAATTACACAAAAGACAAAAAGCCAAAGAACCTCATATGTCCTGATCACGCTTATTTCAAAAGACTTTGTGCAAAGGCTACGGTTATATCAAAGGATCCAGAAGGACTAGTTACCGTGTACAAGAAGATGTTACTGGAGAATGAAAAGCCTTGGATAAGGTATTCTCTGGGACTAGCTTTAGAAAAAGAGGGTTTTTTTAAGGATGCCGTTGAAAACTTAAAAAAGGCTATAGTTGAACTTCCAAAAAGGGGGTACTTTTTGCTAGACCTCGCAGAAACTTATCTTAAACAGGGAAATTACACACAAACCTTAGAAGTTTTAAGGCAAATAAAACTTAAAAAAAAGGCCCCTCCTTATTACGAGTTAGTAAGGTTGAAGTACTTTTACCTCAAAGCTCGAGCTTTTATGGGACTTGGAAGGTATAAGAAGGCTTATAATTTGTTTAAAAAGATTCAAAAAAGCCACTTAGTATCTAATTGTCCTGACTTTTACTTTTACTTTGGCAAAGTGGCTTCGGCTCTTCATCGTTCTGGAGAGGCTCACTTTTTGTTCGGGATGTTTTACTTACAACAGGGAGATTATCAAATCGCTGCTTATCACTTTAGACAAGCCCTTTTATTTTTACCTAAAACGGATAAAATGTACCTAATGGCAAGAAGGGAGTTAGAGGGTCTTAGGCATTAATGACCAGGAGGTCAGAGTAAATGGGAAAAAAGGTTTCTGCTCCAAGAACTCACAAAATAAAGGTTAGAAAACCTTTTAAATTTTCCTACAAGGAAAAGCTCGTGTGTCCGTATTGCAATAACAGCGAAGACTTCTACGAGATAATAGAGAATGCAAATTTTTTCGTATACTATCTTCAAAACGAGGACGGTGAACTCGAACCAATAGACGAAGAGGTCGAAGTCATAGGTCCAGTAAAGTTTTTTTGCGGAAGATGCCACGCAGACCTCACAGCCCTCAAAAATAAGCTGAACTCAAAAGGATAATGGAGTACTACATCGTCCTAAGCTACAGAAAGTTCTGTGAGTACTTTTCAGAGTTTAAAAAGGGAGACCTTATAGGTATAAGGATACCCTTTAAACCAGGGGAAGAGGTTTTAGTTGTTGACCTGATAAACAGAGGGGTGGAGGCGTTTCCGTCCTTTCTTTCCCAGCTTTTAAGCAAGTCAAAGTGCATGCAAGTACAGGTTTTAAAGGAATTTATGCCACCTTATACCTTCGTAGTAAAGGACAAGACGAGCTTACTTGAGGTAATGTCAAGGGTGTGTAAGGAGGGATTGTACGAAAAGAAGTTCGTAACGAAACTGGACAAAGCTAACTGTGGATTGGGTATAAAGCTTTGGAGTTCCATAGAGGAAGTTTTTAACTTTGCTGGAACGCAAGTCCTCGAATATCCTTTCGTACTTCAACCTTTTTACGAAAATCTGAAAGACATAAGGGTGGTTTGGCTTGGGGACGAGTACAAGGAGGCATATCAAAGAATAAATCCTACTAACTTTAGGCAGAACATATTTTTTGGAGGCGATTCTAAGCCGTACGAGCTTTCAGAAAGGGAGATGGACTTTTGTAAAAGGGTCATGAAAAGAGGAGGCTTCCCTTACGCACACATAGACATGATTTATGTGAATGGAAGTGGACCGTTTTTAGGAGAGATAAACCTAAAGGGTGGAATAAAAGGGGCAAAAATATCGAGCCTTGAGTACGAATCCATAATTTCAAAAATTACTAAAGAGTACTTCAAGTCTTGGGAAAGCAGATTTTCTCCTGTTAAGTACCTTTATCCCTAAAACTTACAATTTGTAAGTTTTGTAAGTTTTGAAGTTTTTTCTTTGTAACAATTGTTCCTGTGATTTCTATTCTATCCCTGATTTTCTCTAGGTTTTTGAAAAACGAGGTTCTTTTTTATCCTCTGGCACGGAGTTTGTCTTTTTAACACTCAAAAACTATTTTAAGGAGGTAGGGGTATGGGTTTTAGGAATTCTGGTGTTTTCAGAAAGGCTTTGCTCTTAAGCTTGGTGTTTAGCAGTTTTCTCGTTGGTGCGGTTTGGGCAGCTGATCCTACTGGTGCAAAGACCATAGAGTCAAATCCCGGACTTGCAGTTGACTTCGTGTGGGTTCTCCTGTGTGGCTTTTTGGTTATGTTTATGCAGGCAGGTTTTGCGTGCGTTGAGGCTGGGTTTTGCAGGTCAAAGAACTCCACGAATTTGATGATGAAAAACCTACTTGACTTCGTAATGGGGTGTTTGGCATTTTGGGCAATGGGATACGCAATACTTATGGGTAAGGATTGGCACGGGCTAATTGGTACATCTGGCTTTTTCCTTGCAGGAAAGTACTACGATGTGCAAACCTACCTGTCTTTTTTCTGGCAATTAGTTTTTTGTGCAACTGCTGCAACGATCGTATCTGGAGCAGTCGCAGAAAGACTAAAGTTTTCAGCGTATCTCATATATTCCATAGTAGTTAGTGCCTTTATTTATCCAGTTTATGCTCATTGGGTATGGGGTGGAGGCTGGCTTTCAAAGTTACCTTTTGGTCTAGGACATGTTGACTTTGCTGGTTCAGGGGTGGTGCACGCTATTGGAGGAATAGTTGGACTTGCTGGAGCCATTGCCCTGGGTCCTAGGTATGGACGCTTTGACAAGGAAGGAAATCCAAGACCTATTCCAGGACACAACATACCACTTGCTGCATTAGGAGTTTTTATCCTGTGGTTTGGATGGTACGGGTTTAACCCAGGCTCCACCTTTTCAGCTCACCACCTGAGAATTTCCATTATAGCAGTTAACACCACATTAGCAGCAGCTGCAGCGTCACTTACTGCAATGCTAATAGTTTACGCTCAGACGAAGAAGTTCGACATAGGAATTGCTTTAAACGGGGTTCTTGCAGGGCTGGTAGCAATTACTGCTCCCTGTGCGTGGGTTGAGTCCTGGGCTGCAGTGGTTATAGGCGTAATCGCAGGCATAATTTTAGTGATTGGGACCTATCTTTTAGAGTGGCTCAAAATTGACGATCCAGTAGGAGCTGTGCCAGTTCACGGGTTTAACGGACTGTGGGGTATTATATCCGTTGGAATATTTGCTGACGGAACCTACGGTATTTACTCAATAAAGCCACCCTTCGTAAAGGGACTCTTGTATGGAGGAGGATTTGGACAGTTATTAGCTCAGTTAATAGGTGCAGTTGCGCTTTTTGCGTGGGCTTTTACTACTGCTTTTATTTTGTTTAAGGTCATGGATGCAATTATGGGAATCAGGGTGTCTCCAGAAGAGGAGCTTCACGGACTTGACATACCAGAACACGGAACTCCAGCTTATCCAGAATTTATTACTTTAAGAAGGAGGTAAACCATGAAAGAGGTAAGGGCTATAATAAGACCTGAAAGACTGGACGAGGTTTTAAAGGCACTTGAAGAAGTAGGACATCCAGGGGTAACAGTGGCTCAAGTAGAGGGACACGGAAGACAGACAGGATTGGTTGAACAGTTTAGAGGGAGGACCTACAAGGTTGACCTTTTACCAAAGTTAGAGGTTAGGGTGGTGTGTAAGGACGAGGATGTAGAGAAGATAATGAGAGCCATTAGAGAGGCTGCCTACACAGGAGAAATAGGTGATGGAAAGATTTTCGTTTATCCAGTACTTGAAGCAATGAGAATTCGCTCTGGAGAAACCGGAGAACAGGCAATATAAGTATTAAGTGAGGCGTCCATCTAAGATCCTGGTGGACGCCCTCTTTTTATTGCAAAGTAATGGTCAAGTCCGAGTTTTTCTATTCTGTACCTTAGCTGTCTGAAAGTAAGTCCGAGTTCTCTTGCTGCCCTTTTTATTATAAACTGATTCCTTTTAAGGGCATTTAAAATCTCCTCTGGAGTAGGCTCTGGTTGAAGAGAAGTCTCCTCGCTTTTTTCCCCTTCACTGGAAAATAGTCTAAGGTCACTTGGTTTTAACAACTGTTTTACGAGCTTTTCTGTTACTACTTCACTTTTTGCCACTATAAACACCCTTTCTATAAAGTTTTCGAGCTCTCTTACATTACCAGGCCAGGGATATTCCATCAATCTTTTTAATGCTGCAGGGGAAAACACTACCCTCTTGGAATACTCTCTTTGTAACTTGGACACGAAGAAGTTTACAAGACCAGGAATGTCTTCGAGTCTTTCCCTTAACGGTGGGATCCTTATGGGAAACACATTTAAGCGATAAAAAAGGTCTTCTCTAAACTTACCTTTTGCTACTAGTACCTCTAAGTCTTGATTCGTTGCAGCGATGATTCTTACATCTACTTTTTTGGTGTAAGTGCTTCCAAGTCTTTCAAATTCCCTTTCCTGGATAAATCGCAGAAGTTTTGTTTGAAGAGCAGGCGTTAGCTCTGCTACCTCGTCAAGTAGAACCGTTCCCTTGTTTGCAACTTCAAGCAATCCAGGTTTGCTTTTTACTGCACCTGTAAATGCACCTTTTTCGTATCCAAAAAGTTCAGCCTCCAGAAGACTTTCTGGAAGGGCAGCACAGTTGATTTTTACGAAAGGACCACCTTTTCTGGGGCTTAATTCGTGGATCAGCCTGGCAATAAGGGTTTTTCCCGTGCCTGATTCTCCGTAAAGAAGAACAGTTGCTCTCGTAGGTGCAACTTCTTTTATAAGGGTTAACACCTGCAACATCTTGGGACTTACTGAAGCGTAAACGAACTCGTTTAATCTATGCCTAAGTTCACTTTTTAAGGAGAGGTTTTCCTCTTTTAAAGAGGCGTCTCTTACCTCTAAGGAGGCATTTAACTCGAGCAACTGGGCAACGAAAAAACTCAAAAGCTCTAAAAACTTAAGATCTTCCTCTAGGGAAATTCCACACTCAAATACCCTGTCAACCCAGAGAACTCCAACGGGATTTTTGTCAATCACGATAGGAACTGCAATAAAAGACACCTCCTCTTTTTGAAGGCTTCTTGCTCCGGTTTTATTGAGGAAAAAGGGTTCAGAAGAGACATTTTTTATTGCACAGGCTTGTCCTGTTTGAAATACCTTGCCAGTTAGTCCCTCTCCGGGATCGTAAACTCCCTTTGCTTCCTCTTCAGAACTAAGCCCATAAGAAGCTTTTATTCTTAATGTCTTTTCCTCTGGATCCCAAAGAACTATTGCAGCCCTTTTTACTTCCAGTTTATCTCCGAGTGTGTTTAACACCTTTCTTAAGGTGTCCTCTAGGTCAAAGGCTCCACTTATTAACTTGAAAGTAGAGTAAAGAACCTCGAGTTTTAAGAGCTCTACACTTTTCACTTCTAAAAATTCACCTCCAAAAAAGACAAAAGCAACATTTATTCCCTTTCAAACTCCCCATTTTTCCTTACACTTTTAAAGTTGTTTGTAACATTTTTGTTATTTTGTAACGATAAGGAGATTTAGGTCGAGTTTTGAATTGAATTTGTAATTTTTGAAGGGTTTGAAATGTTTGTTTTGTTGATTTTTAAAAGGTTCAATCCTTTAAGCCTTTGAAATCTCTTGCAAAAAGAAGTTACAAATCTGGTACAAAAATTGTAACCTTATTTATAGCACCCGCATGCCTTCCCCTCCTCCGGGCAGGGAGGTCCGTTTTAGGATCTCCACCCTGCCCACCTTTTTAACTTAAAATCTCGTAAACTCCTTTAAGTTTTATGTAATCTAAAAACCTTTTATAAGTAGGATGAGACGAAAGGGTGCTGGAGTCTCCCACGCAAAGAAGCTTTCGCTTTGCTCTAGTTATACTCACATTCAATCTTCTAAGATCCTTTAAAAAGCCCAGTTCTTTTTCTTCGTTTGAGCGTACGAAACTTAAAATTATTACCTCTTTTTCCCTTCCTTGAAATCCGTCAACGGAGTTCACCTCAACCTTTATGGACTTTTCTAAAAACATCTGTTTCAGGAGTTTAACTTGAGCTGCGTAAGGTGTGATTACCCCTATCCACTCACGCTTCACTCCTGCTTTGAGAAGCTCTTCCACTAAATCAACCACCAACTTTGCCTCTTGATAGTTTTCAAAGGAGGTTGAACCTTCTGGCTGAAACTCCATTGCATTTACCTCTTTTGTGTCTAAAAATCCCAGTACCTCGTCTGGAGAAAGTAGTTTTTCAAACCTTTGACAATCCGACACCCCTAAGTCTCTTAAGGTGTGATCTTTTACTGAGGGGTGTGCTTTTAATTTGCCCTCGTAAAATTCTTTATTAGGAAACTCCATAATTTTTTCGTTCATTCTGTACTGGATGTCTAGCATCATGGAAAGGTTTTCGTGTTGATTTATGAGTTTTTCAAAAAGTGTATTTTCCAACTCCTTTGCCTCTTCGCTTAGAATAGTCGGAGGAAGTTGTTTGTGATCTCCAGCAATGTAAAATCTGTTAGCCTTCATAATAGGGATCAAAGTAGATGGCTCTACCTGTTGGCTTCCCTCGTCTATGACTGCTACATCAAAGGAAAAGTCCTTTAAAAATTCTGAAAATGCCATAGAATTCGTGGACACAACCACATCAGCCTCTAAAATGATTCTGTTAAACGCCTCCTTTTCAAGGGCTTTAACCTCCTCAAACTTTTCGTTTATCTCCTCGTTTAAAACCAGCCAGTTCGCCATAGACCTCATAAGGGACTTTGATATTCCTCTGGCACCTTTATTCGTGCTTGCAAGCTTTAATATCTCTTCGTCAGTTAAACCTCTTCTAACCTGAGGGATTGGTTTTTGAAAGGTGTCCCTTTTTTCCATAAGCTCCTGAAGGGTTTTGTGCTTGTGTTTTAAGGTTTCTGCCTCTTCGGTTTCCTCGAAGAGGGCAAAGATCGAAAACCGTTCCAGTTCTTCCATGACTCTTGCAGGATGTCCAACCCTTACGAGTTTTAACCAGGGATACTGGGAAAGCCTCAAGATTAGGTTGTCTGCAGCTATGTTAGAATCTGCACAGGCAAGAACTCTGTTCCCAGCTTTTACTAGTTGAACTATTAGCTCTGTTAAGGTTCTTGTTTTCCCAGTACCAGGAGGTCCGTGAACCAGAAAAAAGTCTGGTGATCCCAAGGCTAGTGATACGGCCTTCCTTTGAGATTCGTTTAAGCTAGAATCTTCAGCTTCAAACTCGACTTTCTCAGCACCCTTAGGGGATTCAATTCCAAGGATGATGTTTCTTAGGTGCCTCTGTCTTCCTGTAGCGTGTCTCAGAAGCTCTAAGTTTTCTTCCATGCGCTTGAAGGTTACATCGTTCACATAAAGATCTATCCTAACCCCGTGTTTGTAAACCCAAGAAGGAGGTTTGTTTTCAAACGCTACGGTTATAGACCTTTCTGTAACCTTTAAAACCGTTCCTAATAAGTCACTTTTTAAAGGGTTACCTCTACTTACTAACACTACATCTCCAGTAGAAATTTCAGTGTCTATAGACTTCCTTCTCGAAAACTTTACTAGGTATAGATGGAACTTGCTTCCAGCCCTGGAACCCTTAAGATTAAGAACTGCTCTTCCAAGAAGCTCTCTTTCCTTTCCTGAAAGACGACGAATTTCTGCTTGTTGAGCCTGCATCTCTGCCTTTCTTTCGGCATTTATCAAACTCTTTAACCTTTCCACATACTCGTGAACCCTTTTTATCTCTTTCACCTCTTTTTTCGAGGGAATAAACTCGGCAAACTCCTCACACCTTTTTTCGTTCTTTAGAAATACGAGAGCACAGGTGTTTGCAAAGTAAACCTCCTTAACCTCTTTTACCTTGATTCCTAGTCTTTTAAGCATTTTTTTTAAAGAACCCTTTTCCAAAATTCCATAAAAAATTAACGGCACTTTTTAACACTCCTTTTTAAGTTTATTATAAATAACATGTTAATTTTTCCACTCTTTCTTGTCATTTTAGTTTACATGATGTATTTTAAAAATAAAAGGACCAATAAAAAGTAATGAATGTTAATTTTTACTTAATACAAGAAGCTTTAGACATTGATAGATTAGAAGAGGAATTTTTCGGAGATAAAAATACACTGGTTTTTCTCTTTAGTTCTGTTCAGATAGATCTTTCGAGATTAAGAGAAGTACTCAAGAGGAAAGGGGTTAGCTTTGTAGGGTGCAGTACTGCTGGTGAGATTTTTATGAGGGAACAGTATCAAGACGAGGTTATATTTAGAGGGAGTGCAGTTGTGGGAATTTTTGAATTTTCTAAAGAGGATATGTTTTTAACTAAGCTAGTTTCAAGAAAGGCTAATGAAACAAGTAGAGATCTTGGTAAAAGAATAGGGGTACTTGGAAAAGAAGTTTTTACTTCACCTGCTTTTGTAATTCTAGGAGCAGGTTTAGGACTGGATGGTGAAGAGCTTGTAAATGGTATAAAAGATATAGTTGGGAAGGAAGTTACTGTTTACGGAGGGCTTGCTGGGGATGACGAGCTTTATAGAAAAACTTATGCATTTACACAAGAAGGTATATCTTCAGACGGAGTCGGAGTTTTGATATTAAATGAAGAAGAAATGATAATAGATGGGGTGACTTTTTCGGGTTGGGAGTGTATAGAAGGAGATATTTTAATTACAAGTGCTAAAGGAAACGAAGTTTTCTCTATCAATCACAAACCAGCTTTGGATTTTTATTTAGAATTTTTAGAAATTTCAGAAGAAGACTTTCCTCAGATAGGCGTGGAGTATCCTCTTATTTTTTACAAGGATGATGGGAGGGAAGTGATAAGGGCATGTATTAGTGTAGATAGAAAAAAGAGAAGTTTAATATTTGGAGGAACCGTACCTGAGGGAATAAAAGGAAGAATTGGTTTTTTCCCGGGTAAAAAAACTGTTGAGGCTACCATCAAGGCAATAAAAGAAAAGGCATCCCACGGTCTGTTCCCAGAGGTTGGAGTACTGTTTTCGTGTATAGGTAGATACACATCCTTTGGGCAAATGATAGAAGACGAAATAAGAGCTACGGTGAAGTACTTCAACTGTCCAATTATAGGCTTTTTCACTTATGGAGAATTTGGAAAGAGGTTTAAAGAATCAAATTTTCACAATCTTACATATACCCTTATGCTTTTAAAAGAAAAATTAAAGTAGGGAGGCTATGAA
>Ga0256834_1002484_pt1 | contig 11568 bp, 10 predicted proteins | sample 4281140metaG_FD_190536 | JGI IMG/M metagenome (GOLD analysis project Ga0256834, IMG submission 190536) | Hydrothermal vent microbial communities from East Pacific Rise, Pacific Ocean - 4281-140 | ecosystem: Environmental > Aquatic > Marine > Hydrothermal vents | place: Pacific Ocean: East... | reverse complement strand
TTCTTTTGATCAATGGTTTTACGATGTCAACCCCAGTGTATTTAGACGAAAGGTCAACCAAATGGCTTCCTATGCGAAAATCGCCACATCCCAAGTCAACAAATTCTAATCCTTTAAACTGTTCCGTGTCCGCTTTTTCCCTTATGGTCTTGATATAACTAGATACAATATTCTTGTCTACTGATCCTGCTCCAGAGCAAAATTCTCCTTTTTCCCCTCCCCATTCATTGTTGCGATATATTCTGGTAAATATTTCTTCTGGGCTTAATTTTTTATTGCTTTTTTGCAGAGATTTATATTTTGATTGTATCCTTTTTCTTGAGATATGCTTTCTTAGTCTTGCTTTAAGAAATGCAGGAAAAATTTTTCTTAAAGGTTTGCTGGTAGGTAGTTTCATACTTTATGTCATTTATGGCTATAAATTGCCGTTATTCCTTATGCATGGTGCTGGAAGAAGTCCGGACGCTGTTAAGCATATGGCTCTTGTTTCTCAAGTATTATCTACTGCGCGGTTCTCCCTCGATGGAATAAATTCCCTAGTGGAGCGCGTAAAGTATTATCAATTCATAGGTTTTCATTTACCCCATGCTGTCGCCTATGGTAGACTTTGCAAGCGGTGTTGTCTATTGGGTTTAGCTGTATACCCGGTGCCTTAAAAATATTTTGGATCGTATGGCATGGAAAGAAATGAATACTTTATTTCTGTAATCATCCCAAATTACAATTATGAAAAATATATACAGGAAGCAATCCAGTCCGTATTAAATCAAACCTTCAGTAATCTGGAAATTGTGGTAGTGGATGATGGGTCTACCGACAATTCCATCCAGCTGATACAGGAGTTTGGCAGTCAAGTTAACCTTGTTCAGCAAGAAAACCAGCACCTTTCTGCTGCCCGCAATACGGGGATTAAAGCCGCAAGGGGAAAGTGGGTTGCTTTCCTTGATGCGGATGATGTCTGGCACCCTCGCAAGCTGGAATTCCAGATTGATGCGCTAAAGGAGAATCCGGATTGGTTCTTCATTGGCGCCCAAGTTCTCGAAGAAGGCGAATACCCCAATTATGATAGCACCAATGTGGTGTCCCGGGAAATACGGCTATGTGATTTTCTGGTGTATTCTCCTATGTCCGGGTCTGATGCTTTGGTGAAAAAATGCTGCTTCGATGAGGTTGGCTTGTTTGATACCGGGTTACGGTCCAGCGAGGACAGGGACATGTGGCTGCGGCTGGCTTCCAGGTATCGAGGTGGTGTTGTCGAGGCCCCCTTGTGGCACTATCGCCAGCATGCGGCTCAGATGAACCGGAACGTACAGACGATGATAGTTACGAGGAAAAAGGTAATCGGCCGTTTTTTCGATACTCATGATGTCCCTTTTTCCCAAAGAAGGGTTGCCTGGGCCCAGTGTTTGTACGACGCTGCTTTGTCTCACCGTGGTAATGGAGGAAGCATCTTTCTTGCATTGATTTATGGCATAGGCTCCCTTCTCTACGCCCCGGAAAGTTACCACCCTAAAGCAACCACTACACGAAGAGTAAAATTTGTGGTGGTGACAGTATTGCGCTTGCTTCGGTTGAGCAAGGAGAAGCCGATTGAATAGGCTTTTCCCCTTTCGGTGCTGATTCCTCGTATTTTGGGATCCGATTGAGTTTGGGTGAAGCAGGTTTTGATGTGGCGGTGATGCCTCGGTCAATTACGGTTGTACGCTGGTGGAGGGAGAATATAGTCGCGGTATGCATGGGGATTCCCTGTCTTTCCGTTCTCAGCAGCCTTGATTATGTTGTATGTTTCCCGAGTGGAAACATAGTGGAGGACATAGTTTTCTCCGTCGTTATAGTGGTTTTCCAATTCACTGAACATGGCATCTACTGGATCCCCCAACAGGGCGTCCATGTCGCTTTCCTGGGTGCCATGAGTATGAATTTTGATAAAAACCCATTCTGGCCGTCCCTGCACATGAATTCCTGCCTCAACCCATAGGGCGATCCGGTCGGCTGTTGGTGGATGGTTTGCACGTATGTCAGCATTTTCGATACGAGGCAGCAATCCCCATTTGCGGTTGCGCCAGTTCAACATTAGCGGGCCCTGAACAATCATGAGGTCACCCCAAGGAGCACGGTCTACAGTGACGTCTTGGCCTTCATTGTGAGATTTGGGTTGTTGGGGGTCGTCTTTGGCGTAGTAGATGGAGTTGATTTTGGCGGTTTGCGTGGCGCTTGGGGCGGAAGGCAGGGTGAAGTCTGCATAACAGCCCTCTTCTTCCAGAATAATTAGTTCATTGTTGATGCCGCAGTTGGATCCATCTGCTTCCGAATTGTCTAGCGCCCAATTTCCGTGTACGAACCCCCAGGCAAGTTTGCCGCTTTCTGGCCAGATGCTCAAGGCTCCATGGGTTTGGTGCAGATTTTGGGTGAACCGTGACAGCTTTTTCCTTAGGCCGGCTTCTGTATCATTGTGATGATGCAAGTGGATTTCGATCTCTCCAAAACCTTTTTTGCACAAGTGTTCAATTTTTTCCAGATGCTCCTTTCTGTATTCTTCTTCAGGATAGTAGAAGCAATGTTTTGGATAGCAGCCGTCGGCGTCTTTGTGTTTTCCCGCTATTTTTGGATATTGTTCAATCCAGCGGTTGACGCGCCGGACTTCCGTTTCATAGTCTGCATTGGACCACCGGGGTTCAAAGTGATCGACAAAGCAGAACATGATATGAGTGGGGCCTTCATGCTTCGGGCGTTTCTTGCGACTGATATAGGCGGGTAGCCAGATATGCATGTTTTTGCGCCGAATTTCCAGTATCAGTAGTATGCCGGCCAGGACAACTAAGGCCAGAATCAAAGCAAGATAGGGTGTCATTGGTTAGGGACTCCTCTGTTATAAAACATGTCCAGCATTTGCCGGGAGTTTTCTTCCCATGAGAATTTTTGCGCATGAGTTTGGATGCGCCCTCGGTTCCAGGTTTTATGCAGAGCGCTTTCTAATGTCGATTGCAGGATTTCCAATTTCCCGGGCTCGATCAACATGCCGCAATCTTTGTTTACTACCTCAGGTATGCCGCCAATCCGTGTGGATACTACCGGTGTGCCGCAAGCCATGGCTTCCAGCAGGACATTGGGAACTCCCTCAAAATAGGAGGGAAGGCATACCAGGCTGGCGGCGTTATACCAGTGGCTCAGATTGGCATGGGGTACTTTTCCCAGAAGTTGAATGCGGTTTTGCATTTGTGTTTGTTGAATGCGTTGCTGTAATGCCATTTGCATAGCACCGGTTCCCGCAATGTACAGCTTCAGCTCAGGATGTTGTTTTTCCAGTCTCAAAAACGCCGCCAACAGATCCATGCATCCTTTTCTCTGTTTCAAGTCACCTACATAGAGTAGAAAAGGGGCATTGTCTATCCCCAGTTGGTTACGGGCTTCAATGCTGGATATGGGCCTGAAACGTTGATGGTCTATCCCGTTATAGATGACCCGTATTTTTGATTCTGGTACTCCCAGTTGTTGCAGTTTCTGTTTCAGATCCCTGCTGACCGAAGAGACGCCGCATACCTGCTTGCCCCAAGCCTTGATTTGCCGTTTTACCGCTGGGTGTTGACCGCTGATGTTGATGTCGCTGCCATGTATTTTTACGAAGGCGGGGATGCCAAGTGCTTCCGCAATGCGGGTGCCAGCAGTACCTTCCGGGTAAGCCCAGGAAGAAAGCAGGTAATCAGGTTGGAATTTTTCTATCCATTTCCCGCATTGTAGTTTCAGGGATGCCCATAGGCTCCAGCCATAGGAGCCTCTCAGTACGCCCGGTGTGTACCAATACCAGGGATAGATGGCCTGGTTTTGCAACTGGTGAGGCGCCAGTTCAACTTGTGGTTGGTTCCAATTTCTTAGTCTGTCTTTCCAGCTAATGGGTACGATGATTCGAATGTCCAGATGCTTTCCCAAATGGTTGAACTGCTGGAAGTTGAAGGTGCCGCGCTGGTTTTCCCAGGGAGTAGGGTAGAGGTTAGTAATGATAAGCAGGCGTGGACGCATGGTGTTCAGGAAGACAAACTCAATAGAACAGTGACGACAAGATAGAGTGTTATGATTGATATGCCGCAAATGATGATCCAGAACCAGAAATGGTCGGTGAACCTGTACTCAGGCAGTTTGGGATTGCGCAAGCGGGTGCCTTGATAATGGGCTACCGCCATGCCGCACAGAAGAAATAGCTGCATGGAATAGCTTCTGCTGAGAAAGAAGGATGCGGTAGCAAATCCTACGAAAGACAGAAATAGGGCCCGGGCAATGGCCTGGTCTTCTTTTGCAACAATGGTTTCTTTCCGGGGGCGGGGTTTTTCCACTAGAAAGAAATGATTCTCATTACTGTCCAGGCTGTTCTCAGCAACAACCTCCCATGGGGATTTAGTGATTTTTTCTTGCTTTTGCAGCCGAAACATCAGCATGAGGCAGATGCCAACATAGCTAAACCAGAGAAAGTAGCCGGGAATTCCCTGTTCAGCCAGAACCAGCACATAAGAGTTGTGTGCGGTTCGCACATGATGATCTGAAAACAGGCCAAATCCAACCCCAAAGACAGGGTTCTCTCTGAGCATGAGCATGCCTTCATACCAGGCTTCCACCCGACCAAGGGCTGATGCCTCGCCAGGGCTGATGGTGTCGAGCCGGCTGCTGAGTGCAAACAGTACAGGCACTGCTATCATGCTGATAATAAGTGTCTTGAAGACGCCATATCTACGCCATGAATAGACGCCGAGAATAGCGCCCAAGGCAAGTGTGGTTCCCCGGGAATCTGTCAGGCTGATGCCCCACAAGATCGAGCCTACTCCCAATAGCAACAGTAGCTTGATAATTTTGCTGTTGCTGTTGTGCATCAAATACATGGCCATGGGCAAGGCGGTGACGAGAGAAAGGCCGACATCGTTTGGGTCGTTGAAAATTCCAATATAGCGTATGCGTCCGGCAATGGGGACTTCTCCCGTCCAGCCCACGCCGGTAAATTCCTGCTGGATGCCATGTAGGCTGAAAAGAACTGCGCCGCCAACCATCAGCCACATCATTATGCGAATTCGTTTCCGGGATAGTGCGGTGGCTGCAATAAGCAGGAAGGTCAGATAGAGAGGAGCGAGCTGGCTTACGGCGTCCAGGGCGTTGGAGAAGCCTTCGCCGGCGAGCACCACGGTCAGGGGGGCGTACAAAAAAAGCGCGCTGAGGAGATAAAATGGCGCTGCTTTCAGCTCTATGTTGCCAGCGCCCAGCCATAGTAAAAAAGTAATGAGCAGCAAGGCCGGTATAATAGGCCAGTCCAGAATGGCCGGAATATATTCCTGGGGACGTATGAATACGACGGCTACATACAGGACGAGAAAGAAGAAAGCGAGACCGGCAGGGTGGTCTGTTACTGCGTTTTTCGGGAGCGCATCTGCAGAAGAAGATTCGAGCGCTTTCGTTGTGGACTTATCCTTGTACATACAATCCGTTTACACTTGATAGCAGGGGCATCGCCTTTGTCTGTCTTTTGGCTGTGGGGCCGCTTTAGCTTATTCCGGGGCCGGATGCCCAATTGGATTGAGCATGCGTATTCATGCGGCTGGTATACACAGGTTGTGCGGGGTTGTGCATCTCTCTGCTCGCATTGCGATTGTTCTGTTAATCATCAATGTTTTCAGTTGGTTATGTTGATTATTGACGTCTTTCCCATAGCGTATAGAATCCCTTGCGAGAGGGAAGAGCGGCAGATGTCTTGAAACAAGATATCCTGCGCCAAATCATATGGTAACATTTGCTTTGTGAAGTAGTTTGCAAAAATGCTATCTTTAAAATGAGGATGATAAAAAATGGATTTGATGAAGTATATAGTTGTCTGTTTTGTAGTGTTGTTTGCAGCAGGTTGCGCCACCCAGTCTGGTGAGGTTATCAATGCCCCCCCTCCTGGAGGGTCTGAAGTGGTGGATAAGTACCTGGTGGGCGTGGACGATACGCTGGCTGTGTCTGTATGGAGAAACCCGGAATTGTCCGTCAATACTGTGGTTCGTCCAGACGGCAGGATTACCGTGCCCGTGATTGGTGATGTGGTTGCGGTTGGCAAGACTCCGGAAGAGGTGGCAGCAGAAATCAGAGGACGTCTTTCCAAATACATTCGTAGTCCCCAAGTTGTGGTGAGTGTAACCCAACTGGTGAGTAATGCTTACTTGACGCGGGTTCGCGTGACCGGAGCGGTAGTATCACCCGTTTCTTCTCCGCACCGACCTGGAATGACGGTTTTGGATGCGGTGCTTGAAGCTGGGGGCATGACAGAATTTGCATCGCCGGATGATGCTCGTTTGTATCGCAAGGTTGATGGAAAGGTTAAAGCCTATGCTGTACATCTGAAGCAAATCCTGCAAAAAGGCGATCTGTCCACCAACTATGAACTGCTGCCTGGTGACATCATTTCCATTCCGGAAAGGAGTTTCTGACATTGTTGGAACTCTGGAGTACAGGTAGGGAACTGAATCCCGGGCAACAGCGATGTGATGCCTGCGCCGGGGTTCCTGCGGACGCCCAATTGGTGGTGGCGAGGGATTTCTTGCCGCCAGGGCTTCGGGGCGATTTCAGAATTTCCATCACGATCAGCTTGTTCTGGAGAGGGATCAAATGCAGCTGACTCTTGAGCAATGGGTGCGGGGACTCCGCATAGAATTTCGCCGGCAAAGAGTAAAGCTGGTGCTGATGTTTGCAGCTGTCGCATTGGTTATGCTTGCGGCAGGCATTTACATGCCCAAGCGGTACGAGTCTTCCACAACAGTGCTGATTGGCGAAAAGAATATCATCGAACCGTTAATGGCGGGCAGGGCGGTGCAGACGGATGTAAGAAGTTATGGCCGCAATGCCAAGGAGATACTGAGTAGCCGCCGGGTGCTGGAGGATATTATCCAGCATGGAGGTTGGAACACGGAAAATCTTTCTGCTGTTGGGGTGGAGGCATTGATCGAGGGGATTATCAGTCAGACGCGAGTGAAAAATGTGGGCGCCAATCTGCTCAGGATATCCTATACCGACAATGATCCGGAGCGGGCTTTCAAGGTGGCACAACGGCTGGGAGAGTTGTTTATTCAGGAAAGTACGCAGACCAAACAGAACGAGAGCCGGGAAGCCTTCGAGTTTATTGATAGCCAGGTCAAGCGTTATCACCAGAAACTCCTGGATGCGGAACGCAAATTGAAGGAATTCCGTGGCGGAAATGCTGATGCGCAACCGGGTTCGCAAGGCGCGGTTGATGCGCGCATCAGTGAACTTCGGCAACGTATAAGCCAGACGCGGTTGCAATTGAGTGAAACAAGAGAGCAGGAGCGGTCGTTGCTGAAGCAGCTGTCTGGAGAAGCGGTATTCAGTGTGCATGCTGGAAAGGAGGAACAACTCCGGGAGCGTATTGCAGAATTGGCCAATCAAAAGGCGAATCTTCTCTTGAGTTATTATGAAACCCATCCGGATGTGGTTCGTCTTACCCACCAGATCAGAGAACTGGAGCGAACCCTGGAAGATGAAATTGAGCAACGGAAAAATGCTACGGGTGATGCGGCGGATGAGAAAACCGTACAGCGTAGCCCGTTGTACCAGGAGTTACGGCGTCAATTGGCGGCTACCCGCACCCAGCTTGCCACATTGCAAACCCGATTGCGCCTGACCGAAGCCAGCTTGGAAGAAGAAATAGACCGCAGCGTGAGAGTGGCAAATTCTGAAGCGCAGCTGGCGGAACTTACCCGGGATTACGAGGTTCACCGAACCATCTATCAGGATCTGTTGCGGCGGCGGGAAAACGCCCGGGTATCCATGGATATGGACATGGAGGGGCAAGGTCTTTCCTTTATCATTAAAGAACCAGCGGCGCTACCGATAACTCCCAAGGGCCTGAGACTAATGCACTTTGCAATGGCAGGGCTTGCACTCGGCGTTTTGGTTCCCGTTGGATATATGGTGGCCCTGATTCAAATTGATCCACGGGTGCGTGTTGCTGTGGCCATTCGCAGGGAGCTTGGGTTGCGTGTGCTCGCTTCCATTCCGCCGTTGGCCACGCCTACGCAGCGTACATGGAATCGTGTGGTAACGGTGATTCTCGCCTCCATCGTGCTTACGGTTTTTGTGATTTATGCCTATGTCGGCTATTTGCGTTATACGCATAATTTGATCGTTCCGCCATTGTTGGGTATGCCCTGAGGCTTTGGTTAGCTTTGGATTTGACGCTGTTCTAGAAACATAATCGGTTGCCGGAAAATATTATGAGTCTATTTATGGAAGAGAAAGATGATGAAGCGCACAAGGATGCCAGCGCAAGTGGGGAGAAGCTTAAAACCGCCTCTCTAGGCAGCAGTTTGGAGTTGCGGCTAAAGTCTGCCCGGCAAATTGCGTTGATGAAAGAACCCTTGTCCCAGAATGTTGGTCAACTTCGGGCAAGAAAAATCATTGATCCGGAAATGAAGGACAGGGATGTTCTGGATGCTTTTCGCAAGTTGCGCACCAAGCTGTTGCAGATCAGTAATGGTGAAAACTTTATCGTGATGCTGGCGTCCGTGGCGCCGGGAAATGGCGCCAGTTTCAGCGCGACCAATCTGGCGGTGGCCTTTGCGCTGGACAACACGAAAACAGCCTTGGTGGTTGATTGCAACTTTCGCAATCCAATACAGCACAAACGTTTCGGGGTTGGCGGAAGGAAGGAGTGGATTGGCCTTACGGACTATATAGAAAACCCGGATACCATGGATCCTGAAGGTTGGTCCGTCGATGATATTATCTATCCTACCGGGATAAAAAGGGTGTCTGTGGTGCCGGTAGGCAAAAGAAGGGAGGCTTCTCAGGAATATGTAGCCTCTGCGCATATGGAGGCTTTTTTTGCCGAAGTGCGTAATCGTTATCCAGATCGGTTTATTTTTGTAGATGCGCCCTCCGTTTCAGAGTCTCCGGATGCCATGGTTTTGGCGGATTTATGCGATATGGTCGTGCTTTGTGTGGGGTATGGAAAGGCTACGCTCAATCAAATTGCCCAAGCTGCAGCGGAGTTTGGGAACGAGAAACTGGTAGGAGTGATTTTTACTGAGGGTGCGCCATGAATATTTGGCCTACCTATATGAATTTGATATGCAATAACATATCCCGGTATTCCAGCCTGCAGGGTAAACTTGCCGCAGAACGGCTGCAGCGGCGTTTTGCTGTTTTTCCGCAAACCGGCACACTGCGTCTGCATGCGATCTATGTTGTTGCCGGGTTATTCATGGCCGCGCCTCTGCATGCTGCAACCTTGAGTTATTTTGGCTCCTATCAGCTTGACTACGCGGATAACCTGGAGTTGGCGAGCGATGGCGGCACAGCCGGTGTCTATCACAGCTTTCGTATAGGAGCGGGATATGAAGAGCGAAGCACCCGGTTGGAGGCAAATATCAATGGCAGTCTCCATCATATCAATTATCCCAATGGTGTTCTTGATGACAGCAGCAGCATCTATCTAAATGGCGATTTGCGTTGGGCGTTTGTCCGGGAGCGCCTCTATTGGGTGTTCGCCGATTCTCTGACCAATCAGCCGATTGATCCCAGAGAGGCCAATATTCCCTCGAACTGGCAGCAAACCAATGTCTTTTCTACTGGCCCTCAATTGCAGTACCAGTTTGATCAAGCAAATCGAGTGCAGGCGGATATCCGGTACATGAATTCCTGGGCGGAGGAATCGGGAGACTTTGATGCAGATCGCTGGTTTGTCGGAGGAAGTTGGATCTATGGAAGCGCGGCAGCGACGGATATCTCCCTGAACGCTACTTTTTATGACGTCAGATTTGATGAGAATGGAAGCGAGCACATAGAAGATTACAATCGTAGCAGCTTGTTTGCAGCCTGGGAGCGGCGCAATGGTCCTTCTTCCTTGCGTTTTGAAGCGGGACTGGTTGGTATGGATTTTGATGAATCAAGTGATGAATATGGTTGGCATGGCTTGGTGACATGGAGCCGTGTTATTTCCAGCAGCTCGTCCCTGTTGCTCAACATACGCCATGGACTTACCGATTCTGCGCTTTCCATTGCTGGTGATGTAAATCCGGACAATATTGGAACCAGTGTTGTATCTGGACAGGCATATGAGGTGACTGCTGTTGATGCCACCTATCGGTATGGCCTGAGTAATTCCGTACTGGAGCTGTTGGCAAGATATCGAAAACAGGATTATGTAACCGATGCCCTGGTTGATCGTGACCTAATCAATACGACGATCAGGTGGATCCGGTTTTTTTCTGGTGGGTGGAGTAGTGAGCTGTCAGGGAGATTCAGCTGGAATGAATATGATGACGGAAGGTCGGATGATTTAACTTATCTCTATGCAGGAATGGCTTATCAGGGGACGCGCCACCTAACGTATCGTTTGGGAATGGACTGGGCGAGCCGGAACAGCACCGATCCCATGTCGGAATATGATAATTGGGGAGTCATGTTTTCGATCCGGTATGCCAGATAGCTGCAAGAGAGCAGTGTCGAATGGTCTTACGCCATGAGTGTAAATTATCGGCAGTGTTATGAGCTTCTGAATCTCGATGCAAAGGCCGATTGGGAGGCGCTGCGAAAGAGTTACAGGCATTTGGTGCAACAATGCCACCCTGATCGCTATGAGCAAGACCCCGAGGCCAGAGCGAAAGCAGAAGCCAGGCTACGAGCATTGAACCATGCCTACAAGGAACTTGTAGACTACTATAAATCCCACAACCATCTACCTTTTGCCAAAGTGGTGGTGAAAAACCACGACAACTGGCGGTTTCAGAATACTTCGGGTTTGGAAGCCAGGGAGGAGGAGCATGAGGCCGCCCTTGGTCGATCAGCATTTTCCGTGCCTGTTCCGGTATGGATTATTCTGGGAGTGATTCCTCTCGGGGTGATATTGTTGCTTATAATTTTTTTGCTAAGCCAGCTTAAGGAAGAGGGTGTCGAACCAGAAGATGTCGCTGATGCTCGGCAATTGGCGCCTGCCGGCGCAGTCAATCCGCGGTCTGTGGAGAAGAAGCCGCCTTCTTTCCAGTATGGGGATTCTCAAGATTATGTTCTTCAGGTGCAGGGAAAACCTACTCGCAAGCTGGACAATGTGTGGTTTTATGGTGAATCCAGTGTGCGTTTTCAGCAGGGTTATGTGGTCGGCTGGAATATTGAAAAAGGCTTCCCTCTACGGGTCAGTGGCGCCATGCCGAACGAGAGGCGGCGGTTTTTTGATGTGGGAGCAAGCATGGAAGAGGTTCTGTCCATACAGGGAGAGCCGATTATGAAAACCCGATTCCGTTGGGACTACGGTGCTTCATTTGTTGAATTTGAAAAGGGTCGGGTAGTCGGGTGGTACAGCTCGGTATTGAGGCCTCTGGCTGTACCACCGGAGTCCAATGATGGGAACAATTGAGGGAATCAGCGTGCGCCCTTTCCAAACAGAACGATTTCCACCGTTCTTAGTAGGATGATGATATCGAAGCGCAGAGACTGATGCTTTACATAATATAAATCAAATTTTAGTTTTTCTTCGGCATCTTTTTCATTGGCGCCATAGGGATAGCTCAGTTGGGCCCAGCCGGTAAGTCCCGGTTTGAC
>Ga0256834_1002483_pt1 | contig 11570 bp, 11 predicted proteins | sample 4281140metaG_FD_190536 | JGI IMG/M metagenome (GOLD analysis project Ga0256834, IMG submission 190536) | Hydrothermal vent microbial communities from East Pacific Rise, Pacific Ocean - 4281-140 | ecosystem: Environmental > Aquatic > Marine > Hydrothermal vents | place: Pacific Ocean: East... | reverse complement strand
TAGAGTACGAGATGCACGAGCCCATCAGATATGCACCCGATGACCCAGTCGAGAAGTGGCTCTTCGATACATTCCTGCTAGATGCAGAGCCAGCAAAGATAGAGAAGGAAGATCTCGAGTATGTTGAGAAGAAGCAGGTAGTGTACGTTATTCCTGATCTTGAGAAGATGGCTCTTGAGGACGAGGAGAAGCTGAGACAGTTCTTTGGAATATACGTACAGGCACACTACAGAAACGAGCCTGATGATCTAGGAATGATGCTTGATGCACCACACCACTTCATTCGCGCACTTGCACTACCTAATGGAAAGATTGTCGTTGCTGTAGAGCTTGCCGAGGAGGGAGGTATTAGCGACGAGATAATTGACGTCATGACTAAGGGACTTAAGCTTCCTGGAAACATAATTCCTGATAGACTAGTCAAGTACTGGAAGCTCACGGACTTTGCAAAACTCAGAGGCTGGAGAATAGTGAGAATAGCAACACACCCAGAACTTCAGGATAAGGGACTTGGCTCCCTCATGCTGAAGATGATCGAGGAAGAGGCAAGACAGAAGGGAATTGACTGGGTTGGCGTAGGATTTGGAGTACATGAGAGACTACTAAGGTTCTGGATAAGGAATGAGTTCAAGCCAGTACACATGAGTCCAGAAAGAAACCCAGTTAGTGGAGAGTACAGCGTTCTACTAGTGAAGCCAATTAGCGAACCAGCAAAGAAGGCAATAGATTTTGCAAATAAGGAGTTCAGGATAAGGCTAATCAACTCGCTACATGGACCCTACCACGATCTTGAACCTGATGTTGCAACCCTACTACTGACAGACTGGGAAATACCACTATGCGACAACGAGGAAGACTGTAAACCAAAGATCACGCAAGCACAGCTCAATAGACTTGTAGCATACGCGTACGGTCCAATGACGTACGAGAATGCTGTTGATGCAATATTTGAACTTGCTAGAAAGTACTTCTATCTACCAAGCAGCAAGAAGCCAAAGCTACCTAAGGAGTACGAGATAATGATAATTGCTAAGGTTCTACAAGCAAGACCATGGAGAGAGGCTGCCGAGGTATGCGGTGTCAGGAAGGTTACGATAATGCTAGGCTTGAGAGAGATCATGAAGACGCTGCTTCACCACTTCTTTGGTGATAGGTTGGAGATACCGCTATACATGGTTGGAATAACAAAGAGACTTACAGGACCAGAATGAGCATTTATAATAAAGCTTATTTGAACCACTTCTCTAGAACCTTCTTAGCTTCTTCATATTTTCCATCAGCTATCAAATACAGTGCCTTAGCAATATCTCTCGAGTATGGATTTGCCTTAGCCATCAGAGCCGTATCGACAGGTACTGCAAGTTTTCTATAATCTAACCATCCAATAAATATTGCAAGTGGCACGTACACTGCAAAGAACGTCAGTGCAAAAGCTGTTAAGCTACTGAAAATGTAGTGTAGAAATGGCACGTACTGTATGAGTAGTCTATACTGTATTACTATGAAGTTTGCAAAAGAAATAAAGAATGCTAGATACGTGCTGTGTGCTCTCCTGAAGTAAGTCCAGCACCTCAAGATTCTCTTTTTAAGATCTGCCTTCATCAGCGTCTTGTGAGATCAATGAAATTTTTGATTATCGTCTTGCCATACTCCGTCAGGACAGACTCAGGGTGAAACTGCACTCCAAAGATCTCGTACTTGACGTGCTCTATAGCCATTATTTCCTGATCATCTTCAGATACTGCGAGCACTCTCAGACATGGAGGGACATCATCAATGACAAGACTATGATATCGCATCACAGTAATAGTCCTAGGAACATCTCTGAATAATTTAGAATCATTTATTATCCTGATTTTGCTTAGTTTTCCATGTTTTATTGTTCTTGCATGTCTAATCTTTGCACCGTACATGTATCCTATGAGCTGATGTCCTAGACATACACCAAGTATTGGTATTACACCTTCAAAATGTTGTATAATCTTAGGACATACGCCAACATCTCTAGGATTTGTTGGACTTCCGGGACCTGGTGATATTATTATTCTATCAGGATTTATTCTCTCTACAGCACTTACAGTTATCTCATCATTTCGAACAACTATCGGTCTTGAGCCTAATTCTCCGACGAGCTGTGCTAGATTGTATACGAAGCTATCGTAGTTGTCTATTATGAGTGTTATGTCCATGGTCACTCACCTTTGCTATAATTAACTTTTGATACTTGTTCGAGAGCTTTTTTAAGTGCTGCAAGCTTGTGCTCAGTCTCCATGTACTCGAGCTCAGGTACAGAATCGTAGACTATTCCTGCACCTGCCTGCATTGTTAATACACCATTCATCGCATAGTAGCTTCGTATCGTTATTGCAAATTCTCCACCTCTTCTAGACATTATTCCTACACTGCCAGCGTAGGGTCCTCTTGCACGATCCTCGTAGTAGAATATGAGCTCCATGGCACGTGGCTTTGGTGCACCTGTCACGGTACCTGCTGGAAATGTTGCGAACAGTGCATCAACAATATCTTTCCCTGGCATAAGTATGCCTTCGACACGTGTCACTAGGTGCTGAACATGACTGTACTTCTCTATGAACATGAGGTCTGTGACCTTCACTGTGCCGTATCTGCAGATTTTGCCTATGTCATTTCTAGCAAGATCAACAAGCATTATGTGCTCAGCAAAATCCTTCTCACTATGTAGAAGCTCCTCCTCAAGCTTAAGATCCTCCTCAGGAGTTGAGCCTCTCGGTCTCGTTCCGGCTATTGGGTAAGTCTCAACCTTGTCATCTCTCACACCAACGAGCAGTTCAGGACTTGAACCAACGATGTACCTGTTCTCGAACTTTATGTAGAACTGGTATGGAGATGGGTTGATCTTAGCAAGATGAAGATACACGAGGTAAGGCTCACCACTGTACTCAACATCTATGTATCTCGAGAGAACGATCTGAAAGATCTCGCCATCTCTAATCTTGTTTAGAGAATCTGAGACCCACTCAATGTACCTGTTCTTAGGAACCTCACTTACGACATCACCAACCTTGAAGTGCATTGATGATAGTGGAGGAATATCTCGACAAATAGAGCGGAGATCCTGAAGTGATATTCCTCTAACGTAAGCACGTCCCAGAAGCCTATCGTATATTATCACACATTCGGGAATCCTAAGCTCAATAAGAGGCCACTTTCCCCAGTCTTTAACGTAATCTCTCAGGTAAGGCTCGACTATCGTGTTTGCCTCATACGACAGATAGCCAACTGCGGGCTGTGTTCCAAATGGTTTAATATCACTCTCAGTCTGCTTAAGCAAATCCTTGAGCTCGCGGTAAGCATTACACTGACTATCATCAGGCCATATGACAACGTCCTGCCTTGACCCCCATGCAACTATGGTGTATCTCGAACGTTCACTAAACTCAGTACCACTCTCGAGAAGTACTATGTACGGCTCAGAGTCCTCAAGCAATTTTAGAACAATCTTCCGCGGCTGAGGAAGATACTGTATAGGAACCTTAAACACAGACATCACCTAGCTATCTGCAACCTCATCCTTAATGCACGAACCTTCTCAACATCCTTAACACCCGGCCTTACCTCAACACCACTCGACACATCAACAACATCAGGCCTAAGTCCAAGAAGAAGCTCGACATTTAGTGGAGTTACGCCTCCTGCAACACCAGCACGAAAACCATTCTCTCTACACATTCTCACGAAGACACTATAGGACTCTATAGACAACTTAAGTCCACTATCTAGCGAGGGAAGAGACTTATCACCATCAAGAAGAACAAACTCTACATGTCCCCTCAACGAGTGTACCGACCTTAGGAATTCTGAAAGCCTCTTCTCATCAACATCCCTACTAGGTGACACATATACAGGAACGACACTGAGTCCCTTAGACACCGCGTACTCTACAAGACTAATATCGGTACGGTGAATCTGCACAATATCAAAACCGAGACTATGCGCAAGATCTATACCGTCTCTAGACACTGCAAGTGCAATAGCTTGCTTCCTATTTCTTATACATATTTCAAGCAATTTCTTAGCAGTACTCTCGTCTACTCGACGAGGACTCTTAATATTCTTATCAACTATAACACCAACATAGTCACAATAGTCAATTATTTCTTCAAGATTCTTAGGATCTGTCACTCCGCAGATCTTGAGTCTAATGCTCATAAATATCACACTCTTCTACTTTCTTCAACTATTTTCGTTATGAACTCGATAGCAACTCCATCATCAATAATCTTGGAGCAGAGCTCTGCACCATCTCTAGGATCTTTAACAATTCCTGCACAATATAGTGCAAATGCTGTATTTGCTACTATGAAATCTCTAACAGGTCCCCTAGAGCCAGGTCTCAGAGCTTCAAGAACCTTCTTAACACTCTCTTCAGGACCGTTAACCTGAACAGACTCTAGCTTGTCGTGTCTAGGCACCCCAAGATCTTCAGGATCTACAACATACTCATCAGCTTTCCCATTTCTAACCTCAACAATCTTCGTTGGGCCAAAGATCGAGACCTCATCCATGCGTGGTGAACCATGAACAAGAATTACGTGATCATACTCAAGTCTTGCACATGCTGAAGCATATAATTTCAAGAGACGATCCTCAGCTACGCCAAGTACCTGACGCTTGACTAGTCCCGGATTTGATAGTGGACCAACGAGGTTGAATATCGTCCTGAATCCTAGTGCTCTCCTTATTGGCGCCACTGTACGTAGTAGTGGATGATACTTCTGTGCAAATACAAACCCAAAACCTGTTCTTCTAAGTAGCTCACTTACCTGATTTGGCTCAAGGTCTATTTTGAAGCCTAGAGCCTCGAGAAAGTCTGCACTTCCTGATCTGCTTGACATGGATCTGTTACCGTGCTTTAGCACTTTTCCACCACAGGCGGCCGTCAGGATGGCTGAGACTGTAGATACGTTGACTGTTCCAAGACCGTCACCTCCTGTACCTGCAGTATCTAGAAGAGATGTGCGTTCCTCATCCGTGAGAGGAATCTTCACGCAGTTATCACGTAATGCACGTGCGAATCCTACAACCTCGTCAGGATGTTCGCCACGTACTCTAAGTGCAGTAAGCACAGCTGCTATCTCAACATCCTGAAGCTGGCCGTGAAGCATCTTGCACGCAAGCTCGTAAGCCTCGTCCTCTCTCAGAATTTCTCCATCAGCAAGCTTCCTGAGGATGGTCTTTATTGTGCTGTCTGCCACTTGTCTGCTAAGTATTGAGCATTTAAAAAGGTTAACACTCCATGAAGTACATTGGTGTACATATATGAGATGTACATAACATGCAGGAGAACTATTGCACACTTATGTACAATGCGCAACACTTTAAATCACGACAAGACTACGTGACCACAATGTCAAGAAACGTCGATGTCCCCCGGTACTGGTACAACATAGTGCCAGACCTTCCCGTGCCTCTCCCACCTCCGAGAGACCCACTAGATGATAGAGAGTCCAGAATAGGACTTCTCGTGAAAATTCTCCCAAGTAGACTCATAGATCAGGAATTCACGAGCGAGCACTGGATCGAGATTCCTGAGAAAGTACGCGAGCTCTACAGGAAGATGGGCAGACCAACACCACTGAACCCAGCTGAGAACTTTGCACGTGCCATAGGTAGACCAGACGTGAAGATATACTACAAGTTCGAGGGTGTCCTACCAAGCGGAAGTCACAAGCTCAACACAGCGATAGCACAGGTCTACTACGCTCTCGAGGATGGTGCTAAGGAAGTCGTAACTGAGACCAGTGCAGGACAGTGGGGCACAGCAGTCGCCATTGCAGCATCCCTGTTCGGGATACGTGCAACAATATTCATGACAAGAGCAAGCTACCGATCCAAGCCATACAGAAGGTACCTCATGCAGATGTACGGCGCCACAGTAATCGAGAGCCCAAGCAACTTAACAGAGCTTGGCAAGAAATTCCTAGAACAAAATCCTGAACATCCAGGAAGCCTAGGCATAGCAATAGGAGAATCAGTAGAGTACGTTCTACAGGAAGGAGGCGTCGAGAGAAAATACCTTCCAGGAAGCGTCATGGAGTTTGTTCTAATACACCAGACAGTCATTGGACTAGAGGCACTTCAACAACTTCCTGAAGAGCCAGACTACGTGATTGGATGTGTTGGAGGAGGCTCAAACTTTGCAGGACTCACGTACCCCATGATTGGCATGAAGATTAAGGGAGAAGGCTTCACGAAGACCCAGTTCATAGCTGTAGAAGCAGCAGCAGCACCAAAGATGACTAAGGGAGAGTACAGATATGACCATCCTGATACTGCAGGAATACTACCACTAGTTAAGATGTACACACTAGGCAAGGACTTTGTCCCACCTCCAATACATGCTGCAGGACTAAGATATCATGGAGCTGCACCAAGCCTATCCCTACTCATAAAGCTGGGATATGTTAAACCTATAGCCTACCCTCAGGAAGAGGTCCTGAAAGCAGGTCTACTCTTCGCAAGAACTGAAGGAATAATGCCAGCACCAGAGTCAGCACACGCAATTAGAGCAGTCATCGACATAGCAAAGAAAGCGCCACCAAACAGCGTGATACTATTCAACCTAAGCGGACATGGACTACTTGACCTAGATGCCTACAGGAAAGTACTTGGAGAAAACATTGATACAACAAGCATAAGCTTCTAGACAATAGATAACGAGAGGTCAGACGGGTTCTATACTCTTCATCAAATCGTGAGCATGCGGCTCATCATCCCAATCAATATGTAACATGTTAGTGAGTGGTTCTAAAAATAGTAAATTAAGGTATGGATAAGCCGCGTATTGGAAAATGTATTGAAAGTAGATACAAAAATGAGGTGACTGATAACGCTTGTACTGTTACTTCTTTCCTTTTGATACTCCAACTGTGATACCGAGTCTGCCTGTTGTAGCTGTTCTCTGTCCACGTACCTTGAGACCAAGCTTGTGTCTGATTCCTTTCCAGCATCCGATCTTCTTCATTAGGTCGATGTCCTTCTTGGCCGTCAGGATGAGCTCTGCACCGATTAGGTGTAGGTTCTTTCCAGTCTCAGGATCCTTAGGTCTATTGACGAACCATCCTGGTGCAAACTGGTGTAGGTTTCTTACGGCCCAGTCTAGTTTCCTTATGACTTCGTCAGGTAGATCACCTAGTCTGGTAAGGGGGTCAATGCCGAGGTATCTGCAGATTGCGAATGCTGTCGATACGCCAATTCCCTTTATCTTAGTGAGTGCAAATCCAACTGCCTTGTATCCGTCCAGGTCTGTGTCTCCTATTCTGACTATTGGCTTAAATCCTCCTGTTGTCTCTGACATGACTCTCTACGCAGTCAGCATAGTTTGAAATTAAAAATCTTGTCACATGTACAGAGCCTACAAGTCTAAGTCGCGCAAATTCTTAAGGCTTGTGCATGTATCACAGAGATATGAAATTTGAAATACTGTCTCGTCCCGCGTACTCCATATTAAAAGTACAGCTCGACCCAGGAGAAGCCATAGAAGCTGAACCAGGAGCTATGGTAGCTATTGAAGGTTCTGTAGAAGTAAAAACACAGTACAGAGGAATTCTGAGAGCCATCGTTGGTCAAGAGTCCGTATTTGCAAACACGTACATTGCAGGACCTGAAGGAGCCACAATATGGCTAGCACCAGCCGTTCCTGGTGACATAGCATACATCGAGCTTAGAGGAGACAGAGGAGTCATAATCTCCGACAAGTGCTACCTTGCACATCACGGAGATCTCCAGTTCAGTGTTGTATGGAAAGGATTCAAGGGACTCTTTAGCTCAGGAGGACTCGCATGGCTTAGAGTAACAGGAACAGGAGGAATATGGGTCTCAGCATACGGATCAATTATTGAATTACACGCCTCACCAGACAAGGAACTTATTGTAGACAACATGCACCTCGTAGCAATGGACGATACTGTAGATTTTGAAATAAAAAAGTTTGGAGGATTAAAAACAATGTTATTTGGAGGAGAAGGATTTGTATTTAAAATAAGAGGACAGGGCAGAGTCCTAATACAATCAAGAAATCCTGAACTATGGTATAGAGCAATGTCTGAAGAATAGTGACTCAGCATCTGCTATCCTCTTCATTTAGTCCGAGATCACCTCCCTCATCACTCAAACCAGTCTACGTTTCAGGGGAAATAAAAAGTGATCTCTAGCATGTGCTATGCAAAATTGTAGAACTGAAGAAAGGTAAGAAAGGAGAGTTAATTTTGTAGAATTGTTAGTAGAAGTGTTTTTATACGAAATTGTGGGATTATGCCTCCTTCAGGTACTTGAGTCTGTCCTTCTCGTACTCTTCTAGTGGTATGTACTTTAGTGATGCTAGTACCTTTGGTAGTGTTGTGTACTCCATCTCTTCTGGTGGTAATCTGTGTGGCATTATTGGACCCATCTTCCTGATGTAGTCTGTCACGAAGTTTGCTATCATTCTTGTGTAGTCAAATGCTGGGTCGTCAAACATGTCTACTGGACCCTCTAGGTAGCCATCGTGTAGCTGGAATCCGAGTGCAATTACTCTTGGTGGTCCATCGAATCTTGTTGCCTTTGGTCCAATTGCGATCTTCTTCTCTGGTATGATCTGCACCATCTTAGATGGCATTAGTGGTCCTGAGTGGCTTCCTCTCATCCATCCGCTCACCATGTGTGGATATGCAAATGCTTCGAGAATCTCTCCAACTGCTGGTAGTCCATGCTGTGCTCGGATTATTCCTACTGGGTCGTCCTTTCCTACGTACTTTCCTGCTATCAGGTTAAGCCTCTCGACGCTTATGACTGAGGCGATCATTAGGTCCTTCTTCCTGTATACTCTCCTCACGATGTATCTGCCTGGTGTTCCTATGAGAGCGAGAATGTCGTACATTCGCTCAGGTGAGTCAAGAATGTAGACGCGACCCTCGTAAACGTCGAGGATCTCGAACTTGAATCCCTCATGCATCTCGGGATCAATCACGAGTCCGGCTGTCGTGAATGGGTCTGCAAACATCTTGAACAGTGGCAGATTGAATGCTCCTGGCTCCGTCTTGTCTGCTGCAATGACTATTATTGGCTCGCTTGGCCTCTCCTCAATCTCCATCTCAGCTACCTGTGGTCCCATGCCTCTGATGTTTCCACTGAACGTGTCCTTCAGCAGGTCCTGACCAGCGCCATAGAGCTTGAGCTTCTTTGCAATGTTCTCAGTAGCCTCCTTGAATATGTCCCACGCAAGACCATGAATGTCTGGGTTGTTCTCACCCTTAGTGTGAGTCATTAGAAGCGACATGTCGTCGCCACAGGAGAACACGTAGTAGTCAATTATGAGACCCTTCTTCTGAGCCTCAGCAAGTCTCTCTGCAGCAAACTCCAGCGCCTTTGGATGAACCCATGCGTGACCTGGACAGCCACCAATGTCTGCCTTTATTATTGATATGGTTACCTTAGCCATGCTCTTGTCACAATTTTAAGTTAAACATCATTATAAGCCTTGTGGTCTTGTACATTCTTTAATGCAAATACAGCGTAAGCTAGAAGTCTACAAATACTATATAGACCACGTACTGGAACCTATTAGCAATAGAAAGAGACCTATTAAAGATCACTTAACAAACCGGAACCCGCTAGGCACACCCCCAGTACTAAGAGACCTAATAAGAGAGGCAGTAGAAAAACAAGTTTACGAAAAATACTACAACATAACTAAACTCACAAGAATAATAGCAGAGTTCGAGAATGTATGTGAACAAAATGTACAGATAACAAATGGTGCAAGTCAAGCAATCTTAAACATTATAACACAGCTAAAACCAAAAACAGCTATAATACAAGACCTGACCTACCTCGACTACGTAAGAATATGCACTCAACTAAATATCGAAATTAGATACTTCAACACAGTAATAGTTAATACAAGGCTACTACCAGACTACGATAAGATACTAGAGAACCTACGCAAAGCAGACCAATCAAGCACACTTATACTAGTGAATCCAAATAATCCAACAGGCAAATACATACCTCAGAGAGAACTTACGAAAATTATAGAAGAATGTTATAATAGAAACATATACGTTATCGTAGACATATCGTTCATAGACTTCCAGAGCATTGAGACGCACAGCATGATTAGGAGAATGTTAGAGTTCAATAATGTGATACTAGTCAAGTCATATACTAAAATATTTGCATGTCCTGGAGTCAGGATCGGTGCAGTATTTTCAAATTTTGATAAAATAAGAATCGTTGGGCAGAGATGGCCCATATCTAGCATTGATGCTTATGCATTTGAGAAGTTCTTAGGAGAACACGCTGACTATGCTAGGAAATATATAGAAAATACTAGAAGATATGTCCAAGAGGAGACTCGTAGGGTAGTGTATGAGCTTCGAAAACTAGGCATTGAGGCTTATGACAGTGATGTTCACTTCTTTGTAATGATGTGTGATAAGTATATTGATGAGGATCTATACCTGAGGTACGGTATTGCTATTAGAAGATACTGCGAGACTCGAGAGAAGTACAAGATGTTTAGGATTAGCATTGGTAAGAGAGAGGACAATGATTACCTAGTTACTGCAATTTCTGAGCTCGTATGTGCGCATCAGTAAGAAAGATTATTGATATTATGCTTTCACACATTTCATTCTTTACAATAATTCCAGCTCCATCAAGACTTCCTGTTCAGGAAGCACTCAGATACGTCGACTTCTCGATACTTACTGTCAGCATTCCAATAGCTGTAATTATCGCACTCGTCGGAGAGCTACTGAACATCACCAACATGTCACCAAGACTTGCATGCGTACTACTCTATCTGCTGAACATTGTTCTCACAGGGTACCTACACATGGATGGTGTAACAGACGTTCTTGATGCAATGTTTGCACCTCCTGAGAAGAGGCATACTATACTGAAGGATCCTCACATTGGCGCAATTGGCGCATGTGGTCTATTCACACTATTATCTCTGGGAGTAGCAACCGCACTCTCAACAAGTAGTGTACAGACCTTCCTGAGAATGCTAGTCCTATCAGAGATGTTCTCTAGACTATCATGTAGCATATGTGCTAGAGCAGGAGAACCTCTCCACGAGGGACTAGGAAGCATAGTCGTGAAGGCAGCAAAAGAGAGACCTTACCTCATAGCCGTCCCACTCACTGTGACAGGACTCACAGCAGTACTACTGCTAGGACTTGCGAGAGGAATCGTCTTCACGCTAGCAAGCATACTACTCACAGTTCCTCTCATACTCATTGCAGTTAGAAAACTTGGAGGAGTATCAGGAGACGTGCTCGGATACTCCATAGAGATCGGGAGACATATCGCACTTCTAGCACTAGCATGCCTAGCATAGCACTATCGTACATACATGCTATAGCACTCGTTCTCGCACTAGCAATAGACCTGATAAATGGAGAAACAAGAGACAAAGTATGCCCACTGCACCCAGTTCCCTTAGCCTGGAGGATAGGCACATTCCTACTACGTAAGTTAAAAAGAACATTCAGTCACGGTGTACTACTCTGGATACTCACTGTCCTACCCCTGATGGCAATATATGG